>WNFA01002119.1_pt1 | contig 16249 bp, 9 predicted proteins | sample 5400481 | NCBI WGS metagenome assembly WNFA01 (sample SAMN13153340, study PRJNA577476) | soil metagenome | isolation source: 120 cm saprolite under Douglas fir tree site 2 hole 1 replicate 2 | place: USA:California | collected 2015-04-18
GCCGAGAATGCCGTGTCTCGTGTAGCGAACTGAAGATCTTCAAGGTATGTACAAGAGCCTCTAGAGCCACTTCATACATTAGCTCAATCATAGTTATATGGCACATCGTATCTTTTGGTCAATATCGCACTTATAGGCCTTTGCCGCCATCGAGCCGTTGCCCGACATCGATTTCAATATCCGTGCCGGGAACACGCTCGTCGGTTTCGCCACCTATGCCGAGGCCGAACGCGCCATCACGAGTAAGCTGGATTTCGACAATGCGATGACACGCATCGAGCAAAAAGCGCAAGAGGTGGAGCGGGCTTTTCACGATTTCCGCGCCATGCAAACGGCCATCAACGTTGACCCTGAATTGATAGCAGAAAAGAAGCAGCAGGTGCGCTTCCAGCTCTCTGCGTTGAACGACGAGCTTGACCGCTACCTTGCCAGCGAATACGGCATCGACCGCTCCAATATCAAAGATATGCAGGCATACGCCAGAGAGTTCGCGGGCTGGAAGCAAAGCCACCAACCGTTCCACTGGTTCGTCGAGTTCTACGGGATCATGCAAAAGGGGGGCTTTGACGTGATTATTGGCAATCCACCATGGAAGGAATATTCTTCGGTACGCAAGATTTATACTCTCCGCAATTATGTGACGGAAGGAAGCGGGAACCTACATGGTATGTGTACTGAGCGCGCATTAAGCCTACGATCTTTCAAAGGTTGTATGAGTTATATTGTTCAATTGCCATTAGTCGGATCGTCTAGAATGAGTTCTGTTCGTGCCCTTCTAAGAAATCAAAGCAGTTCTCTTTATATCATTCCATTTGATGACCGCCCAGGAAAGTTATTTGAGGGATTGGAGCACTGTAGGAGCGTGATCTTTGTTTCTATAGGAAGCTGCAACATGAATACTTTAACAATTAGAACAACACACTATCAACGCTGGCCCACTCAAGCAAGAGAATTTTTATTTTCTTTGCTTGCCTATTCTAAGCCTCTTCAGAAAGAAGTTTATCCGGATATATTTCCTAAATATTCCAGTCCTCTTGCAGAATCCGTTATTACAAAACTAAACGGGAAAGAGATAGCAGATTTTGAAGCACCTGAAAATGAACACCCAATTTATGTACATCGGATCATTGGCTATTTTATTAAGGCTGTTGATTTCATCCCTTACTTTTGGAATGAAGCTGAAGGACAGAAAAAATCTGAAGATTACAAACCTTTCTACTTTGAATCTGAAGTTCGAAGCGCTATCCTCGCAGTACTTAATAGTTCTTTGTTCTATTGGTTTTGGCTTGCCCACGGGGATGCCTTCCATTGTGGGTATAAAGATGTAAGGGCATTTAAGTTGGGGAACATTCAAGAGTTCAATGATCTCTCCATGTTACAAAGCCTTGGGCAAGAGCTAATGCTAGATCTGAAAAAGAATGCTACTCGTAAGGTTGTGATATCAAAAGCCACCGGAAGAGTAGAATATGATGAATTCAATCCAGGTATGTCCTTCAAAATTATAAGCGCAATCGACAGTGTCCTTGCTAGACACCACGGGTTCACGGACGAGGAGTTGGATTTCATCATCAATTACGATATCAAGTATCGTATGGGGCACGGAGATGAAGACGAAGGCGAGGAGGACTGACATATGCCCCGCATCTTCGACAACATAGACCAGAAACTGCTGGATGCCTTACGGAATACGCTGAAAATTGCACAGCGGGCCGATTTCTGTGTGGGCTATTTCAATTTGCGTGGCTGGCGTGCCATTGACAGTTTGATGGAGCAGTGGAAGGGCGACGAGAACGGGCGCTGCCGCCTGCTCATCGGGATGCAGGAGAAGCCCGAAAACGAACTGCGCACACTTTTCAGTCTCACAGGCGGCCAGGAGATCGACCAGGGCACGGCCGTGAGACTGCGCAAGCAGATGGCGCAGGGGTTTCGCCAGCAGTTGCTCGTCGGGGCACCGTCGAACGAGGACGAAGAGGGCCTGCGCCGCCTGAGTCGCGAACTGCGCGGCGGCAAGCTCGCCGTTAAGCTCTTCTTGCGCCACAAGCTGCATGCCAAGCTCTATTTATTGCATCAACCGGACAATTACAACATGCCCATCGTCGGCTTCCTGGGCAGCAGTAACCTCACCTTTGCCGGACTGTCTGGCCAGGGCGAACTCAATGTCGATGTCGTTGATAGCGATGCCTGCCAGAAGCTCGAGCAGTGGTTCAACGAGCGCTGGGACGATCGCTGGTGTCTCGACATCTCGCAGGAACTGGCCGAGATCATCGACGAAAGCTGGGCACGCGAGGAGATGCTCCCGCCGCACTACATCTACCTCAAGATGGCCTATCACCTTTCAGAAGAGGCCCGAACCGGCCTGCTAGAATTTCGCATACCCCGCGATTTCAAAGACCGCCTCTTCGAGTACCAGGTTGCGGCGGTCAAGATCTCTGCCCACCATCTGAACAGGCGCGGCGGGGTGCTGATCGGCGATGTGGTCGGCCTGGGCAAGACGCTGATGGCAACGACCCTGGCACGCATCATGCAAGACAACTACGGCACGGAGACGCTGGTGCTCTGTCCCAAGAACCTCGTCACCATGTGGCGCGATTACCTGCACGATTATCATCTCGTCGGGGAAGTTCACAGCGTTAGCAACGTGCAAAATGAACTGCCCGACCTGCGCCGCTTTCGTGTCGTAATCATCGATGAGAGCCACAACTTGCGCAACCGCGAGGGCAAACGCTACAAGGTGATCAAGGACTACATCGAAAAGAACGAGAGCAAGTGCATCCTGCTCTCTGCCACCCCCTACAACAAGACCTACCTTGACCTCTCGGCCCAGCTGCGCCTCTTCCTCTCAGACGAGCAGAGCAAAGATCTGGGTATTCGCCCCGAGCGCCTGATTGCCGAACTGGGTGAGAGCCACTTCAGCGCCCTTTATCAATGCCCGGTGCGCTCGCTCACCGCCTTTGAACACAGCGAGTACCCCGACGACCGGCGCGACCTGATGCGCCTCTATCTCGTGCGGCGCACACGCAGCTTCATCCAAGAGAACTACGCCCAGACCGACTCGGAGACGGGGCGCAAGTACCTGCTCTTCCCTGATGGCAGGCACTCCTACTTCCCGGTCCGCGTACCTCGCACTGTCAAGTTCGCCATCACCGACGAGCAGGCGAGCGATCCCTATGCCCTGCTCTACTCAGACAGCGTGGTCGAGGCGATCAACACGCTTAACCTGCCGCGCTATGGCCTGGCCACCTACATTGCCACCAGACCGAAAGAGCGGCCCACAGCCAGTGAGGCAAGTCAGCTTGCCAGTCTCTCAAGAGCGGGCAAGCGCCTCATGGGATTCTGCCGCACCAACCTCTTCAAACGTTTAGAGAGCGGCGGTCCGGCCTTCTTGCAGTCCATCGAACGCCATGTGCTGCGCAACTACATCTTTCTGCATGCCATTGAGCACAACCTGGAACTGCCCATTGGCACCCAGGATGCCGAACTGCTCGATCCAGGCGTGAGCGACGAAGACGAAAACGCCTTGCTGCCGGACGCCATAGATAATGGCGATGGCGGCGAGGCTACGGCTCTGACCGACATGATGATCATCTCACCCTTGCGCAGCGAGGATGAATACCACCGCCGGGCAGCGCAAGTCTATCAGCAATATGTCGGGCAGTATCCCAGGCGCTTCAAGTGGTTGCGTCCCGCCCTCTTCAATGCCGATTTGAAAAAGGATTTGCTCTCCGATGCGCGGGCGCTGCTCTCGGTGCTGAACTGGTGCGGGACATGGGATGCGGCAAAGGATGCGAAGCTGGCCGCACTCGTCGATCTGTTGACGCAGCAGCACCCCAACGAGAAAATCCTGGTCTTCACCCAGTTTGCCGACACGGTGTCTTATCTGATGGAGCAACTCAAGGCACGAGGCATCACGGCGCTTGAAGGCGTCACCGGCGATTCCGACGATCCGACTGCACTCGCCTGGCGCTTCAGTCCGGTGAGCAACGAGAAACGCGAACAGATTAGACTCACCGACGAACTACGTATCCTGGTGGCAACCGATGTCTTGAGCGAAGGGCAAAACCTGCAAGACGCGGCCATTGTGGTCAACTACGACCTGCCGTGGGCCATTATCCGCCTGATCCAGCGAGCGGGGCGCGTTGACCGCATTGGGCAGCAGTCGGATACCATCGCTTGCTACTCCTTCCTGCCCGCCGAGGGTGTGGAGCGCATCATTCGCCTGCGCGAACGCGTGCGTGTCCGATTGCAACAAAACGCCGAAGTGGTGGGCACCGACGAAGCTTTCTTTGAAGATGAGGCCAATACGCAATCCCTGGTCGATCTCTATAACGAAAAGGCGGGCATCCTGGATGGCGAGGCCGATACCGAGGTAGACCTGGCATCGCAGGCCTACCAAATCTGGAAAAACGCGACCGATGCCAATCCCAAACTGAAAGGCATCATCGAACGGCTACCTAACGTCGTCTTCTCGACTCGCGCTCATCGGAGCACAGCACTGGCTCCCGAAGGGGTGTTGGTCTACATGCGGACAGGTGACGATGCGGACGCGCTGACCTGGGTCAATCGCAAGGGCGAAAACGTGACACAGTCGCAACTGGCGATCCTGCGCGCCGCTGAGTGTTCCATCGACGAACCGGCCATCCCGCGCCCGGATGAGCAGCACGACCTGGTAAAAGCAGGTGTGGAGCACATTGTGGCAGCGCAGGCCGAGAGTACAGGCGGTCAGCTCGGCAGCCCATCCAGCGCGCGCCGCCGCACCTATGAACGTCTCAAGCAGTATGCCGAATCGCTCACGGGAACGCTCTTCCCACCATCACAGGAACAGCTGTCTGCCATCGACGACATCTACCGCTATCCTCTGCGCGAAACCGCCAGAGACACGCTGAACCGCCAGATGAGAAGCGGCATCACCGACGACCACCTGGCGCAGCTCGTCGTCGATCTGCGCGCCGAAGATCGCCTCTGCCTCGTACAAGAGCGCAGTGACCAGCAGGAGCCACAGATTATCTGCTCGCTGGGGTTGTTTGAGGCAAGCATGTGACGATACAAAGGAGCAACTATTTCGAGAAAGTGCAGTTCAAGGTGGTGAAGTCACTGGTTGAGGGCCATATCCCTACGCTGTTGTTGCCTTTCAGCTACTTGTGTTGACAACCCAACCCAACCATGCTACTCTTGATGAGGAGAGAGACATAACCGTTCTGTGAGCTGAGGGGAACAATGGAGTTCGGGAGACGCCTCCGTGATTTACGGAAACAGAAAAATGTGAGCCAGCGTGATCTGGCTGCCCAGGTAGGAATAGATTTTACCTACCTCAGCAAAATTGAAGTAGGACGCTCAGCACCGCCCAGTGAAGAGGTCATTCGGCATATAGCAGAAGTATTAGACGCCGATGCAGATGAACTCATTAACCTTGCTGGGAAAGTCCCAAAGGATCTCAAGGCAGTGCTCGAAGAAAGCCCACAAGCAGTAGAACTGCTGCGCGTACTCAGCGAGCGGAAATTGCCCGACGAGACCTACCGCCAGATGCTGAATTTGGCGCGGGAATCCGACATCGCACAACCTGACAACCAGCATAAAAACCAGGGAGACCGACAATAAAAGTGACGATACAGATCGATCGCTACATCTCGGATGCCGAGATTGAGGCATGTGCTACCGACATATTACAGAAATACGGACGCAAATTTAAACCGATTTCGGCTCCACCGGTGCCGATTGAGGAGATCATCGACCTGGTTGTCGACATACCTATCGTTCGCGAAGCCATTCCTGATTATCACGGTTCACCAGTACTGGCGAAGCTTGTGGCGAGGGGGTACCCGCATTCTGCCCTTGAAATCATTGTCAATGAAAACAAACAGCTTTTTTTTGACCAATACAAGGGCACAGAAGAGTACTCGCTTGCCCATGAACTCGGGCATGATGTCCTTCATATTGATCATGGCAGTCTCAATACCCTCCTGCTTCCAGAGACACAGGAACCGTCTGTTATCCTCTGCCGTATGAATTCAAATGAAGAGCGGGACCGTAACGCAAAGCGAAGGGAATTCCAGGCAGAGCGTTTTGCGGCCTGCATACTCATGCCGCAGGATCTCTTGAGAGCCGCTTGTGCCAGGGTGGATATCTACCACTGGCCTGATCTCTATGCTCTCAAAGACCAATTTCGTGTCACGATTTCTGCCCTCACGAACCGGCTCAAGGAGCTACATCTGGTCGCCATCACACCTGAGCGGAAACTCGTGCCCCATCAGGGCCGACCGGTGACGCATGCTTCCTCCCTCTGGGAGTAATTTTTTTCGGAGGAAAATTGGGTGGACATGTCAACACAATTTATTTAGCTCGATCCAAGACCAATTCGAGATGGAAGAGCGAGAAGCGCAGCTTGCCTCGCACTTCTCAAATAGCTTTCTCTGCTCACCTGTCCGGATGCCAGGAACCACTATGAGTAGAGCATGCCGACAATGATGCGAAAAGCGTAAGGAGTTTTACTTTGGAGTACATCTACAGCGAGATTCAAGCTCACAGACTGGCGATGTTATGATCTTTCTCACCCTCTTCCGTTTTCTCACGCGATGATAAGAATGCTGGCATTGGGAGAGCTTTTTGCCAATTATCATCATGAGGATCAATGCTGTTCTGTTTTCATCGTAAGCTCTAGCGTGGATAGGCAGAAGTGGTAATCACTTGCGCATTTTTTGTTTTTGTAGAGCACTTGGGGACTGCCGGAGGCAGTAGCCGAAAGGAGACAAATTTTGAGTAGGATCACTGTGGAACCAGGGGATGAGAGGTGGGAGGGTAGTTCACAACATACCTCAGAAACGAGTGCTTTTGAAACGTTAGGCATTGACATCGAGCTGATGCTGGCAAGGCTGGCTGTTGGCTTGATGCGCCAGGAAGATAGTCGGCAGCACGGGACAAGTCGGCCAGTCAGTCACCTGGACGAATACTTGCAGCAGGGATGGAACCAGCTTTATGCACTCTGCCTGGGATTAGATATAAAGCCGCCACGCCACCTTCCCGATCTTGTGCACTGGCTGCATCTACCATTGGAAGAGTGGCCAATTCCATTCCCATCATCAAGTGCGTCGCTTGAAGGAGCATTGCTCAGTTATGGTATTCCCACCGAGACATGCCGTGAGCTTGATCGTGAGATGGGCGGATCTATTCACCCAGAGCGCGAGCTTGCCGATTTGACAACCAAGCGCATCCTTGACATATGCTGGTCAGGCCAATTGAGCGAAGGATTCGATCCGGCTGAACAATATACCCGATGGCGTACCTTTGTGTGCAGGCATAAGGTGTTGTTTGAGGGCAAGATCACGATTGTGAGTGATCCAGGCTGGGCACCAGAAATTCGCGAGGAACTCTTAAAATGCTACGAGCCCATCTTGCAAGCGTGTATTCGCTACGAGCAGGGAACCCCTGTGATTGCACGCTGCCCGCGTTGCGGCTGGCCTTTGCAATGGTCAGCACGTGAACCAAACGTGGCACGCTGCTATGACCCCCTCTGCGCAGAACAAGTGCCACAGTTTCATTTCCCAACAATATGGGAACCAATCATGCCAGCAGTTGCCCTTCAGACGACATTCGGCATCCAAGAATCGGTTGCAGGACCGGAGGTTGCGCTCATCCATCTCTATGACAAATTGACACAAGAAATGGGCCTGCACTGCGAACTCTGGCCGTATATCGACCAGCCCGATATGGTGGTCACGCTCTCTGACCACACTCGCTTTGCGGTTGACTTGAAGGATTATAAAAGCGCCGCCGCTCTTGCAAAACAGCTCACCGGCAAATTCTTCCCCACGCCTGAACTGTGGGATCGCATGTTTTATCTCCTCCCAGACCACCGCAAGACGCCCACCTACCGCGAGGTGCTTAACCGCCTGTGGATTCGGCCAGAGGGTCAGCACATCGACATCCTGTATGTCAGCGAATTTCTTCATGAAATCGAACGATACGAGCACCATCTCGTAGAGGAGGACGACGATGAATAGATGGGAACGGTGGCAACGTGACTTCCACAAAAAAGTCAAGGAGCTTGATAGCTCCCCTTTTACTGATGACGATGATGAAAAACAGTTTTTTGAGATCGAACTAGGACTGCGACTGCGTGACCATCTCTGCCCTGATGCCCCTTATACCGAAATATGGCCACTCCTCTCAGGCTATAGGTTTGCCAGCATCAATGCAAGGGATGATCTCTTTGCGATGTGCATGAAGGCAAGGCAGCGCATCCGTTTCCTGCTCACGGCTGCCGCCTGGGAGAGAGAAGCAGAACGTTATATGGAGATATCCGCAACGTATCGTCTCTATGAGCTTGATCTGGTGACGAAAACCGTTCGTCGCTTACGTAACGGCTTCTGGCCTGAGCGCATGGATATCTATGATACACTCTTGCTGGAGCCGGCACCCCACATCCAGCGGCGTACATCGCTTGCACAAGCAGGCACAGAATATACCTTCGCCGTGGATGATACCCCACGTCGCGTCACCATACCAGAAGCCTTCATGCACAAAACAAGCACCCCTCCCAGCGCAGCTCCCCGCCATCGTGAACCGCTGGACATCTCGTTTGATGACCTGCTGCAGGCAGCAGCAGAAATGGATGCATACCTGCCTGATGGCAAGTGGACAGGGCGTATGAACGATTTACAGAAACGCCTGGCACAAAATGTTGGAGGACAGCTTGATCTTTCAACCAGATCACTGCGTCTCGATGGAATCTATAACCTGATTGGGATTGGAAGCTCTGGCAAATCAACGCTGCTCTGGGTTCTCGCCTACCATCTCACCACAAAGTTGCACTTGCGCGTCGGCATGATCACGACAACGCTTGTCGATAGTATAACTATGGCGGAGTCCTTCATGCACATGCAGGTAAAAGCAGCGCCGGTTTTCGGTCATGATCGTGCAGGGCACCGTTTAAAGTTTGGGCAGGCCCATAAAACCGATTTCCTGCCAGAAGATGTCTTTCGCAGGGATGCTCCCTTGCACCCGGCACTCCAATGGATGAGCGCCCCGTGTGCAATTGCCGGCATAACCGGCTTTATTCCATTGGGCCAGGAGCCATGCACAAGCCTTAAACACGGTGAGAAATTTTACGCCTGCCCACACCTGTTCTCCTGCCCGCTCCATCAAGCCAGGCAAGATATGGCTGATGCGAGCGTGTGGATTGCAACCCCTGCTTCTTTCCTGTATACCCAAGCACCGGAACAGGTGACACGCGATGATATGCGCACCCTGGAGCTCATGTACCGCGAGTGCGACGTGATGCTTTTCGATGAACCTGATCTCCTGCAAACACGACTGGACGCCGAATTTGCCCCAACCAATGACCTGCGCGGGGCCTCCGATGAAGCCATCCTCTCTGTGATTGACTCCGATCTTTCTGAGGCATTCCTGCGTAACTACGCACGAACGACGCTCAATCCAAGCAACAAAGAGCAGAAGAAGCTTGTCGAGGAAGCGCGTCATTTCGCTGATCTGGCACTAGATTTGCTGCGTCTCCATACAGACGTTGCCACCCTTCTGAAAGAGCGCCCACTTTCTCTGATGTCGCTCTTTCGCCTCCTTGCATCACAACTCTGGACCGATGAGCGCGGGGAAGAAAACAAGGAGAATGCGGAACAGCTCTATACAGAACTCTGGGACTTTGCTACCAAGCAAACTGGGAAGCTGGCCGAGATTGTCAATGATGTGACCTATAAAAAAGCCGGCACCCTTGTGGCTCCGCTCTCCCTGTGGTTATCTGATCCGGAGCGCAAAGCGCCGCTTGACCTTGCCTCCCATCCCAGTAGGCACATGCCTTTGCTCAAGCTAGAGTTTAGCCTCTGCCTTGCATCGATGGATCGCCGTTTTCGCTCACTCATCCAGGAACGCGTCCATGCCGGGCTTGGGCAGGGAGGGCGATTGCTCGACCAGATACCACCGCCTGAATACCAAGACCTCGTCCCCAGCAGTCCGTTTGGCACACAGCTGGGCTATCAATTTGCTGTTCGCAAAGGAGGGCCGCTCTTGCAGTTCTTACAGAGTCGCGGCATCGGGCGCTGGATACTCCTGCATTTCCCTGAGCTCTTCCATGCTACCGATGACATCAAAGGGCCGCATGCCGTCTTTGCGTCCGCAACAGGGTTTGCGCCAGGCTCCCCACAGTTCCATATTCACGTACCAGTCAGCGCAGTCCTTTCCCCACCTGAAGAGGAGCGCCAGGCTATTGAAGAGAGCACATTCAAATTCTTCCCTGTGCCTGACCGCACGGGCAAACCGATTCGGGTATCCGGCACGTATGGAGAAGACGGGCAAGATCCCTACCGCAATCTTGAACTACTCACACGCTACCTGGCTTTGCCAGGGCCAGATGGCAAATCCATCCTTGAGCGCGATTTTGACCAGAACCAGGGAAGACTGCCGGCACTCATCGTCAACAGCTATGCGCAAGTCGATCACGTGCAAAAGATCCTGCAAACGATCCCTTTCTGGCATGGCAAGACAATTGCGATGAAGTCTGACGCCGAATCTGATCCAGGCATAGCGTGGCAGGTGGATGCAACCGATAGCACTATCCGGCGCGGGGAGATTGAACGCTTGCGTGAGAAAGGGAAGAAATTGCCGATCTTCCCCCTGCTCGCATTTCAGCGAGGGTATAACGTTCTGGATGACCAGGGCAAAGCGCTCCTTGGCAGTGCATACTTTCTGGTTAGACCATTCCCCCATCCTGACGATGCGTCGCTTCCCGTTATCGGGGCGAATGCCTACACCATCAAAGAGATGGCGCCGTTTTCGATGGTGCCGACAAGCTACGGAGAGACTGCTACCGAGATGATTGGGAAGTTACGCAGGAAAGCCTACCATGAATGGATGCGTCGGATGCCTTCCTCTCAAAAGGAGCATGGCTTGCAGGGGATGAAGGACGATCTCTATAAAGAATACCTCTGGGATCAATTCATCATCGTGTGGCAAGCCTGCCTGCGTTTCTTCCGCGGTGGACGCCCAGCCAACATCTACTTTGTTGATGGGGCCTTTCATCCAATGAATAAGACCCGCAGCACGCTTAGGGGCTGGATAGACATTCTTGACGAATACCTCGCCCCGACAAGTAGCAAAGACCCATTTGACCGTCAATTGGTTGAAGCCCTCTATGGGCCAGCTCATCGAGCCTTGAAGAAATTAGAAAAGGAGCTCTCATGACCATCGCTGAAACCGCACTCCAACCCTTAGCCTGGGAACTGACACGTATCCCAGAAGCAGTCCCGCCCACACTTGGACTGGTCCTACCAGATGATGTGAGAACACGCATTCGCAGCCTCACGGGAAACGGCAAACTGCCAGAGATTAATAAGCTCTACCACATCTTGCGTGCATTGGATGCAGGGATTATTGACCTTGCAAAAGGGTCGTTTTCGTCTGACCCAGGCAGTCGTCCGCCGTTTTGGATGTATAACAGCACACGGGCACCACTGCTTGATTCCGCGCGATTGACCCAGGCTATTGCTGCTTGGGCAATACTCTTGTATCCCGGTGCTGGCCATCGCTTAGCCCATGAGCTTCGTCCTGATGCGTTCGCCTGGCAGCAAGTCCATCTTGGTACGACCCCGTCGCAGCTTGCGCGAAAACTTTTGCCGTCGCTCTATACCCATCTACTGCTCGAAACCAATATACCCATCTTGCTTACAGATCGAGATGGAACCCCGTATCAGTGGCGCTTGCGGCGTGCCCCATCCTCTGATCCCTACACTGCTGAGCTTGTGAGTTATCCTCCTGACCTCTATCGCGGGAAATCTCCGTTTTCCTATTCACTCAAATTCAGCATTGGGACGATGCCCGGGACAGCATCCTTGCTCCTCACCTGTCGGCCAGGGGTTCGTCGGTGGGTTGGCTGGCCACTCTTGAAAGACAATGGGTATCTTGATCTGCGCTTCGGTTACGAAAAACGTGTGTTTTTCAGTCGGCATGGGGAAAGCTGGCTTTCACACGAAATCGCAGAAGACTACCTCATTCCGCTTGCAATCACGCGCTATAAGCGAGAAGCTGAATGGGTTGCACACGCACCTAGCATTTTCGAGCAACTTGGTGTCCATGAGCAATTCCCCGATCTGGATAGGCTCTTACGCACTCCACAGGCCTTTGCAGAGATTATGATTTCCTATGATGCCTCAATGACTACGAAAACCCTCGTCCTGGGCGGCGTAGAGTCAGCAGATTATGCTGAGATTTACGACCAACTTTCAGGATCCCTTGCCTCCTATGGAGCACGGCCGCTCTCGGCATGTCCCAAAGCATACTTCCAGATGCCTGCACGAATAGAAAAGAGCTACAATGCAACCGACCAGCGCGAAAGGGATGTGCCGGCATCTGTGCGCCAGCGCGCACTAGGCAACGTGCAGCTCCCTGTTGAAATTGACATCATCTCTGATGATGCCGAGTACTGGCAGCAGGAACTCTTGCACGAGATAGGATACACGGGCGAGGATGAGCATCCTGATCTCATTCTTCACCTCAATCGGTTTGAGTACAACCTTGCCGCAGAGCTTCCACCAGAAGCGACAAACGATCCAGATGCACGCCTGGGCGCAAACCATGAACGCATCCGTGAGATTGCGCGTCACATTCCTTCGGCAGCAGGGCGCAATGCCGGCATGTTAATTGAGATGCATGACTACTCGCATGAGGTTTACCAACAAGGCTCACGTGCAACCAGGCGCGATCCTAAGCAGGCAGACCGGATAGGATTGGCAAAAATTGGCTACAAGCAACAATTCATCCGCCCGCTCGATGACGATCCTGAAGATTACAGGGATCGTGTGAAGAGCGGGGTACGTGACCTGTTACGTCAGATGGGCTATAGATGGAACGCGCTCTATCCCGGCTACCAGCGCACTAACCTCCCGCCTGCCGGCAAGTTTGATATCCTGGCCTTGTGGGTCATTCGCACGCCCCGGCGCAAGGGACATCGCCAGACAGAAGAGAGCGGCAGGCTTCCACTATTGGCCTTTGCACCTGGAAATGAGATGCAAGTATATGCCTGCTTGCCGAGCGAACGCGGCCCACACTGGGTACCATATAGTGATGCGCCACTCCTTATGCAGCAGTTTGAAGAGCGCAGCATGGGAAATGAGGAGATGCGTCTCTTCTTTACGAGTGCGCTGCGCGATCTCTCGCTCCCCCGTGATGGTCTCTTGCTGCTGCATGAACAAAATCTGCGCAGCGTCTTTCCAGAGTTGCTTGATGAGAACATCAACAGTGTTGATCTCAAAACGACCTTTGCACTGGGAACGCGCCCTATCCGACTCGCACGAATACGCTATGCGGGCGATGGAACTGTGCCAGAGACCTATCCAGCATACAATCCAGGGGGAAGCGCAACAGGAGTATTCTTTACGCAGGTCCCGGATATGTTCTATTCAACCCAGACCAAGCCGGGCACCGCAAGGAACGAGAAAGTAAAAGACCGCCGTCATCGTGATCCCTATGCGCCAGGCCATCCATCCTGGAACCCGACCACGCTCGAAATCTATCTGCGTGGACTCCTGCCAGGAGACAAGTCTGAAGAATTTGCGCTCGTTACCCATCGACTCCGTGAAGAAGCCTACAACACGGACAAGGCGACACTGCTACCTGAGCCGTTACATGATCTCAAACAGCTAAGCGAATATATCCCGCGTTTACGCGACGAGGAAGAAAGTGAGCAATAGTCAGCATACCTCATGCTACAACTATTCCCTTCTGCATCGAAAGCATGTTCTTCTTCTTCGTAGAGCGCCGTTTTTCGCCTATGCGCGTCTCCTGTCATGCTGCTGTTCTTTGTAAAGGACAAAAGGCTTCAGGATGGCCTAACATGCGCGAGCGTGTTACCAAGTGCAAAGCAGGCATGGTGAGGGTCTACAAGTTGCGCTCCCTCTCCTCACGACGTTCCGCCAACTGTGCAATCTCCGCCGCGAGCGTGCGCAATGCTTCATGGAGTTCGGGGGGCTCGCGCACCACCAGAGGACAGCGCAGGCTGACCAGGAAATGTGCCATCCAGCTCAATTCTTGCGTATAGCAACTCAGCACCACGCCGCCCTGCATCGGGTTCAGCATCGCCAGGGTGGGCGGTACTTGCCGCTCCGCCTCCTCCCATGGCATCTCCAGCAAAACCTCCACCTTCCAGGTCCCCGGCATGCTCGCCATGGAGCGCCTGAGATACTCCAGGCTGTCGAAGCCGGGTGGGCGGGTAAAGGGTTCTTCGAGGAGCTCTGCCTGACGCACACGATCCAGGCGGAACATCCGCAGATCTTGCCGCAGATGGCAATAGCCCATCGTATACCAGAGTCCGGCGTGGAAGAGCACGCCGTAGGGATCAACAGCTCGCTCAGTCTCCTCGGCTTGACTGGAGTGGTAGCGCATCCAGACCCGCTTTTCCTGCTGCACAGCTCGGCTCAAGGTGAGCACCACCGAGCTGTCCGGCGATGAGCCTGACCGCTCAGCTGAAGTGCTCGTGAGGACAAGCGTCTCTTGCACGGCCTGCACACGCTCACGCAGCGCTTCGGGCAGCACACGATCGATCTTCGCGAGCGCGCCTTCAACAGCAGGAGCGGCCATTGTCATCCCCAAGCGCCTCGCCGCCAGGAGTCCCAGCGTGAGTGCCAGCGCCTCGTCCTCGGTGAACATCAACGGAGGCAATTTGAAGCCGCGCAGCAGGCGATAGGTGCCGTAGCGCCCGCGTTCGGCCTCAATGGGGATGCCCAAATCTTGCAGCATCATGATATAGCGGCGCACGCTGCGCACATCCACCTCCAGGCGTTCAGCAAGCTTCGGCCCGCTCATCTGCCGGTGCGCTTGCAGTAATTCGAGCACAGTCAGCACCCGCGTGGTGGGATGGTACATTGTATTGTCCCTTTGTACTGAAAATTCCTCGCTAATCAGGACCGATTCTATCCTCTTATCAGAGTATACTGAAAACATGAGAGAAAGACAATCCAGTACCAGAGAGGAGCAAGCGTCATGACACCTCATCCGTACCTCTACGAACAGTTGCTCGCTGAACGTCACGCTCATATCCAGCACGAAATGCAGCAGAGCCGTATGCTGGCTCATGCTGGGAAGCGGCACATGTCCGTGTGGCATAGTGTAGGCAGGTTCGGCACCAGGCTTCGAGCACTGAGTGCTCAACTGCACCGCATTGGGCAGCGGAGCGGAGGGATACTCCGCTCCTCCTAAATGGTGCTTCATTTCTGTAAATCATAAGATTCCATGAGCGGAATCTTATGATTTACACTCATCCGTGCTCTTCCTCCAGTGCTTCTTCCTCGCTGGGAATCCTCACCGCCGTCTCCACATCATAGAAGCAATCATCGGCACTGACCTCTTCCACACCTCGGACACCTGCCAGCGTTTCTTCCACCTTGGCCAGCGCACCCTCAAAGTGTTGTGTATCCAGCAGGTAGCGCAGCGAATAGTATGCCTGGGGAGCGCTTCGCGCAGTCAGGGAAACCCGGCACTGGATCGTGAGCGTTACCTCTGCCTGATAGAGACCCGGAGGGGCAAGAACAGTGGCAATCGGGCGCCGGCAGTACGCACAGATTTCGTCCGTCACTTGATCATCGTGCAGGATAATCAGGAGCTCCTGACCGTAGGCCAGCTGCAACGCCGTAATCACTTCTGGGACGCTCTCAGCACACTCATGACAATAGTGTTGCGGCGGTTCACTCTCGATCGTAAAACGTTCGAACATCTGGTCGGCTCCTCTTGCCTCGTCTTATAGACGGTAGATCAGTGTATGCTGTCCTTCATGGTGCTGCTATGTATGCGTGCGACAAGACATCTCTCCTGGATCAGCGAGGAAGCTACACTGTTTCTGGCCGCCATCGATAGCCCAGAGGCAGGGCATCCGGCAGGTGGTGCGATTGAGGATGAAGCATCACCTTTCCTTCAGCTAAGAACATCTCCCTAGTGGGCAATGCCATTTAAATAAGAAGAGAGTTCATCTTCTGATAGACTAAGACGAGTCCAATCGTGTAGTCGAAAGAAGAAAGGAACCTCTCATGGCGTTTAGCATACAGCAGTTGACTGATGACAGCAAATTTAGCCACGCGCTGCGCTTTGAGGTGCTCGAGCAGTTGTGTCCACGAGACCTGGTGAGCGACCTGTTGAGCCGGTGCCATGCCTGGGGAGAGCGCGAGCGCAGTCTCAACCAGCTCCTGGTCGTCTATTACGTCATTGCGCTCTCCCTGTTTCGTCGGCTCAATCTGGCAGCGGTCCTGGGTCACCTGGT
>WNFA01005210.1_pt1 | contig 16249 bp, 11 predicted proteins | sample 5400481 | NCBI WGS metagenome assembly WNFA01 (sample SAMN13153340, study PRJNA577476) | soil metagenome | isolation source: 120 cm saprolite under Douglas fir tree site 2 hole 1 replicate 2 | place: USA:California | collected 2015-04-18
GAGGTCCATGTAAAAAGTTTAGAAATGGAGCCCGGGCGGAACAGCGTGCTGTCCGCGGTCACCGGTGTGCGCTTTTCCACATCGGAAAAGCCGTAACCTTTGGCAAAAATAAGCTTGCCGTCTTTTACCACCGCGATGGCCGCTCCGGCGATGTCTTCGCGCTGCAATTGCGATGGCATCACGCCATCGAGGAAGGCTTCGATGTCGGTTGCGGACAATTCGTGTTTATCTCCCGTACCGGCGGGAGCGAGCTTGGTCTCAGGCGGCGCCGGAGTCTTGGCCGATTTGGGCGGTGTAGTCTCCTTTACGGTCTGCGCAGGCGATGTGTGGGCCAACACAAATCCCGCCGACACACAAATACACAGGCTGATCGCTCGAATCAAGTTCTTCATTCACTCCTCCTGGTCCTGCATCACTTCCCACACACAAAGCGGAAACCAACTTTGTGGCAAACGAACAAAATTGCACAATTGCCGTAAAACTGCGGCTCTCCCACGAAGCTAGAACGTGAGACGCAATCCGACTTGGCCTTCACGGCCGGGCAGACGCTGGGAAATAGTGCCGAACAGAGGCCCGGTGCTTTGCTGGATCTGTATGGCTGCGGGATTGCCATTGTTGAATAGGTTGAAGAATTCAAACAAACCCTGTACGCCGAAGCGCTCGCGAATGATCCAGGTCTTGGAAATGCGCAGGTCCATGTTGACAAAGGGCGGCGCAGTGAAGGCGTTGCGGCCAGTCTGCAGGTCGCGACCGTTGAAATTGCCGTTGCCATCTTGGTCAAGCGGCAATTTGGCGGCAGCGGTATAGGGGAACCCGCTTTGCGCCCGGAAAAGGCTGCTGATCTGAATCTTCCAAGGCAATTGCACGAGACCATGTACCTCAAATGTGTGACGTAGGGCGAAATCCGATGGTCCGTTATCCAGTGTGGCGCCGTTGTAGAAAATGCCGGCCTTGGGGACGAAGTTGCCGTTGCAGGCGGTAAACGCCGCGTTGCCGTTCGTCTTGCTGGGGCACACCACGTTTCCCATTTTGTCGACAACGCCGGGGTCGGTCACAGTTGGTACGATTCCGCGGAAGCTGTCCGTGGGGAACCCGTTGCCTAAGCCGACCGAACCGGTGCTCAAATTGGAGTTAAGCGCGTCATCGTTTTCAGAGACATAGGCATAGCTCCCGCCGAGCGAATAGCGTTTGCTCATGCGCTTCTCGAAAGAGAAAATCCCGGCGTTGTAAGTACCCGCGTACCAAGGACCGAAGCCATTCACTTGGGTGAGACTGCCGCCGCTGTTATCGATGCGTGCCTCGAAAGGAAGATTTGTTTCGCGAACACCGAGGATGTTCACAATGTCTTTATGGTAATAGTCTGCGGACACGACCCAATCGTTGCTGAGTTGCCGTTGCACACCTAAGGTGTAGCTCCTGGTGTATGGAGTGGCAAAACTGGGGTCTACGGTTACCGGAAAACCACTAGCTGGAAATATATTGAAAGACAGCGCGCCGAATGGGCCCCAGAACCAGAAACCCGGAGGCGCACCGATCGCGGCATCCGCACCGGTCAAGTAGTCGTCGGAACTGAATCCGGAGAGTTGCTGCACATTTGATAGGTTTACAACGGAATTGATTGGAATTAGAGCGTGACCGGGGGCGACGACCTTATTCAGATGGTCGATGCCAAACTGCGCCGGCACAGGCGCCGCAGGTACTCCCGGTCCGAGGGCGTTGGCTGGGATGCAATTATCAGGTTGCGTGATCAACTGTGCGTCGGTTTCGGTCTGCGAAAGGCACAAACCGAAAAGCGCCGGAGCGATTGTGGGTATCCCGGAAAACAATCGGGGGAATGAAAGTGGCTGGTTTTCACGAATGTCCGCTCCGCCGAAGCCCGGAATATCACGAACGAGACCGAGGCGGAAGTGGTCATAAAACAGACCAAAGCTTCCGCGGACAACGGTCTTGGAATTAGGAGACCAGGCAAACCCCACGCGGGGCGAGACGTTGTCTTTTTTGTTAAAAGCGGAATCATAATCCCAGCGCACGCCTGCGTTTATGGTCAGATTGCGCCGGACCTTCCAATCGTCCTGAATCCAGAGACCGTTATAGTTGTTGCGCAGATGAATTTCGTTGGCCTTTGGAGTGAGTCCGCCAAGCGTCAGGAGCAAAAAGAATCCCGAATTGATAGGGCCGAACTGTTCATAATCGGCCTGAGTTGTGAACAGCTGATCATTTTGTAGATCCGCTTCGACACCGTCCACTTTTGTGTGTTCGTAGTCCCAGCCGAATTTAATCGTATGGCGACTGATCGTTTTGGCCAGACTGGCGCCGAAAGTGCCGTATTTCTGTTCCAGGCTGGATGGTGTGAGAGTGGCACCGTAGCTGAACTGTCCGAGATCGCCGAAGATGTCGCCGGTGCCGAAGGCGCTGAATAGGTTGAAGGTAGTGTTGGGGCCGGCCTCCGGGTGGGCGGCGCTGGTGAGTGTTGGCTCGTCGCGATATTGTCCACGGAGACTGAGGATGAACGGACTGCCGGAGTCGCCAAAGGTAGCCGTGTCGCTGAAGCCGAGGAGAAGGTTGCGGTCGCCGAGATTAGTCCGCGTAGACGGAAGATTTATTGAGGCGGAAAGCGGGTTGGTGCTGTGGACGTGAACGTTGGTGTAGTTCATCTGCTCCGTGAAGTGGTGTCTGCCCAAGATCTGGTCGAATTTGGCGAACGCACGAACCTCGCGATCCGTTGTGGGCTCGTTGAACGCTTCTTCCGTGTTCAGAAGGAATTGCGGCGTGTTGGGCGGAGGAACGAAATTGAGCTGGCGGTTTTCGTGAATGCCTTCGGCGGAAGCAAACCAGAAGGCTTTGTCCCTGACCATGGCCCCGCCAGCGGCAGCGTCATAGTCCCAGCGCAACAGATAGGGAGGGTCGCTTTGTCCCGGAATTCCGGTGGCGGCGCTTTGTCCGGAGATGTCAGAGCTGTCGAAGACACTGTTTCGATGATAGACGGATGCAAGGCCATGGAGGTTGTTGCTGCCAGATTTCGTAATAACGTTGACGACTCCGCCCGACGAATGGCCGAATTCGGCTTTATATCCGGTGGTAATAACTTGAAATTCCGCGATGGTGTCCTGATTGAATTGCGAAGCTGGCCCGCCGGCCAGTTCGTTTTCATTGGGAAGACCATCGATCAGAAAACCGGTGTTGTTGGCACGCTCACCGAGAACCGGCGTCGCATTGTCACTGTTGGCATCGGCCTGACGATTGATGGCTACGCCCGGCACGAGTTGTAGAAGATCGAGATAGTTGCGCCCGTTCAAGGGCATGTTCTCGATATCCTGCGGCATGATGGTGGTGCTCTCGGCGGAATTCTGCGTTTCCAGGAGCGGTAGGTCGCCCGAAACTTCAACTTGTTCGTGGCTGCTCCCGATGTCCAGGTGCACGTCATAACGCAGAGTGCGGTTCAGAGTAACTTCCAAGTTGTCGAAAACGGCGGTGCGGAATCCATCGCGCGTCACCGTCAAGCGGTAGGTCCCGGCAGGCAGCGCGGGTAAGCGGTATTCTCCGTTAGAGTCTGTGGTGACCGATCGGTCGGCGCCAATGGAGACTCCCTCAGCATGAACTTGGGCGCCAACCACGGCAAGGCCTTGCTTATCCGCTATCGTTCCCTCCATCGTCGAGGTGGTCTGTGCATTGACAACGTTCGAAAACGACACGAAAAAAAGAGCCGACGCCGCAATAAAAGCGCAGGAACGCGGGTTATGAAAAACATGGGAGCGAAAGTACATGGTCACTATCCTCCGGTATCCAAATTTTCTGGGCCCCGAACTCAAATCTCTTCACTCGTGCGCTTCGCTCCCGTCACTGTTGAATTGGAACCAGCGGTGATCGGCGCGATCTTCCTCTTCACTTCGGCGAAGCAATTCCAACGAGCGCGCTGTTTGCGTATGTGCGCAAGCAATCAAAATCGTTCCAAGGAGGCTCAGAGGAGCCACGTAAGATCCGCCAAAGGAGGGACTGGCGACGGAAGCAATGCAGCTGTCGTCGCAAATGCGGGCGATCGGCGATGTTTCACTGTCGGTAATGCCAAACGTCGGCACGCCGAGTTTCTTGGCGCGCAGCGCCGCTTCCACCGTGTCGCGCAAACATTGGCCGAAACTGATTGCGATCAGCAGGTCTTGTCGCGTCAGCGTTCTTACTCTTCTCTGGACGTTTCCGGTGCTGCCTACGGGCGCCTCGGCGGCAAATCCCAGGGTCATCAGGCCGTAAGCCAGGTGCCAGCTCAGTCCTGCAGCCAGGTCGATTCCCACAATCAGAATTCGGCGAGCGCCCTTCACTTGCTTTGACAGCGCGATAATCTTTTCTGGATTAAGCGATGACTGTAGAGCTTGCAGATTTCGCAGGTCCATATCCACGCCGTGGCGAATCCGGTCTGCCACCGTGCGTTTTTCCTTCGATGCCGCTTTTAACACCGCGTAGGGAGTGATCTGAGTAACGAAATGCGCGCGTAAATCCGCGGTGAATTCAGCGTATTTCTTGTATCCAAGAGCCTGGATGGTCCTGACGATGGTTGCAGCATCGACTTCATAGCGCTTGGCCAATTCTCGCGAGGACAGGAAAAACGTATCCTCGGTGTTTTCCAAGATCAGGCGAAGCAGCTTTCGCCGGCTCGGATTTAGATTTTCTCCCGCGGACGCAAAGCGCTTTTCGAGCGTAGTCTGCCCTTGCCGGCGCTCGGTGGCGGGCTTGCCCGTACTCGCAACGCGAAATTGATTCAATCTGGTCAGGAACAACCCCCGGGCGGAATCCTATTTTGGGAATAGTCGCCCGCTAATGGAGTAAGCGAATACAACGAATGTTGCACATTGTCAAGATGTTTCAATATTTGTTGCACCCGTTTTGTTTTGCCGATAGCTCCCTGGACACCTGAATCGCCCAACCAGGACCATGCTTCGCGGGCCCCGTGCAACGTATATTGAATGTTGTTGACACGTTGCAACATGTGTTGTATCTCCCTTTCGGCCTTATCTCGGCCCTGAAGCTTTGCAGCGTTGGGCGCGGATGGGATGAATGAGGAAGGAGTAGGGTGGCGACGTTCAAGGCAAAAGCAGATATCTCCGGAAATCTGCAAGCAGTTGGCTCCGTCAGTGCTTCGTCGGACTCGTCGGCTCAGCTCCGGCGAGTCCTGGGCATGCAGGATCTGGTGTTGATGATTATCGGCACGGTGATCGGATCTGGCATATTTCTTGTACCCGGTTCTATTTTGCGAGCGGTTGGAAATTCCGTGCCCCTGGCGTTGGCAGTCTGGCTCGCCGGCGGCTTACTTTCGCTTCTTGGCGCGCTGACTTATGGAGAGCTAAGCGCGATGAAACCACAGGCAGGCGGTCTGTATGTCTATATTCGTGACTGTTTTGGATCCTTCCCCGCTTTCCTGTTTGGCTGGACGTTGTTTTTCGTCATAAGCTCAGGGTCAATCGCAACTCTGGCTGTGGCTTTCGGCAACTACCTGGGAGAATTCATGCAACTATCTCCCTGGAGCATAAAGGCCGTTGCCATCGCCATGATCTTCACCATCACAGCGGTAAATGTCCTAGGTACTCGGCGAAGTGCCAATCTGCTCAACGTAACAACGGCAATCAAGGTCTTCGCTATTCTGGCGGTGAGCAGCTTTGGGCATACGAAGGCTGGCAATATGTGACCTACACCGCCGGTGAAACGGTTAATCCTCAGCGAACTTTTCCTGTCGCTTTCTTGGTTGGCACAGCCGCGCTCACCGCAATCTATCTCTTCGCAAATCTCGCCTACCTGGCCGCGCTGGGCGCTACTGGCGTCGCCGGCTCAACGCGCGTGGCGGCCGCGGCCCTGTCACAGGTTGTAAACCACGGCGCCGGCAAACTGGTGGCCGTCGCCATCCTCATATCCATGTTCAGCGCGGCCAATGCCGTCGTACTCAACGCTCCGCGGGTTTATTACGCCATGGCAAAGGATGGACTCTTCTTTTCGTCGCTCTCTCGAGTCCATCCGAGATTTCGAACACCCGCGCTCGCCGTTTGCGCGGCGGGATTGTGGTCTATGGTGCTCGCCGCGAGCGGCACGTATGAGCAACTCCTGACCTACGTAGTCTTTATCGGCTGGATTTTTTATGCACTTGCGGCGGCAAGCGTTTTCGTCTATCGCAAACGTTCTCCAGATGCCGCTCGCCCTTATCGCGTACCTGGGTATCCGTTCACTCCAATCATTTTCATAGTCGCCGCAATGGCCCTGGTCGCCAACACGGTTGCAGTGCAGCCTGCCCGAGCGGGTATTGGTCTTGGAATCGTGCTTCTCGGGGCTCCCGCATATGCCTTCTGGCGGCGCACCGCGAAGCTCGCAGAAGGAGTAGCCACCGAGCATGAATGAGGGAACCCCATCTGCGAACGAGCCGGAAATCATAATTCGTTCGCCACGGGAAATACGCGCGCTCGAAATCTACTTGGCACATCGAGGACTTTCCTGCGTATTCAAATTTAGATTGCGCGAGCCATCGGATACTGAATTACGTCTTGGAGCATTATGAAGATTGAGGCCATCGCACTTCGTGAAATACACATGAAGTTGAAGGCGCCGTTTGAAACGAGTTTTGGCACTGTGCAGAACCGGCGAATTCTTCTGGTTGAAGTTGTGGCCGACGGCGCCAGCGGATGGGGTGAGGTCACAGCGGCCGAAACGCCTGCCTACAACGCCGAGACCACCGATACCGCGTGGCATGTGATTTCCGATTTCATCGCTCCGTCCGTGGTCGGACGGAGCGTAGTAGAAGCTTCGGAACTTCCGCCCTTGATGGCTCGGATTCGCGGCCATGAAATGGCCAAGAGTGGCGTTGAAAACGCGCTGTGGGATGCCGCGGCACAGCTCAAAGGCGTTCCTCTTCATAAGCTGCTAGGCGGCACGATGCAGGAGATTGCATGTGGCGTCTCGCTTGGCATTCGCGAAAATCCCCAGTCACTCGTCAAGAAAGTGGAAGAGGAACTTCGCAGCGGTTATCAGCGGATCAAATTGAAAATCAAACCTGGCAAGGACTACGAATTCGTCGCGGCGGTACGCAAGGAATTTCCCAACATTCGGCTGTCAGTGGACGCTAATTCGGCCTACAGCCTGGATGATGCCGCGCACTTGAAGAAACTCGACAAATTCGGCCTGCTGATGATAGAGCAGCCCTTGGACTGGGATGACATCCACATCCATGCAAAACTCCAAGCACAGATCCAAACGGCAATTTGTCTCGACGAATGTATCCACAATACCCGGCACGCTCTGACGGCGATCGAACTGAAGTCTTGCCGGATCATCAACATCAAGCTCGGCCGGGTGAGCGGCCATACCGAAGCACGGCTGATGCAGGAAATGTGCCGCAAGCGGGACGTGCCCGTTTGGTGCGGCGGAATGCTGGAATCGGGCATCGGACGAGCCCACAACATCGCGATGTCCACGCTGCCGGGTTTCACGCTGCCCGGGGATGTTTCCGCCAGCCAGCGCTATTGGAGCGAAGACATCATCGAACCCGGCGTTGAAGTCACGGCGAAGGGCACCATTCGAGTTCCTAACACTCCGGGTCTTGGCTACGCCGTGAGGCGCGATCGCATTGAAAAACTTACGGTGCGCCGCCGCAACTGGGATGCGCGACACGCCACGAGTGAAGCAACGTCTACGGTTAGGACGGAGTCATGTTGAAGAGCCAGCGAACAAATACAATTCTTCCTACTTACAAAAGCAAGCAAGGCGATTCTTCGGAGGTATTACGTGAGCGCTAGACATATTGTTCGAATGGCAGGCTTCAGCGTTCTTGCCGCTGTCGTTGCGTGTTGCGGCAACACAACGCCTGCCCAGTCCAGCACCACCCTGGAGCAGCGCCTTAGGAACATTATGAATCGCCCGGAGTTCGCTCACTCCCGCTTTGGTATCAAATTCATTTCAGCGGAGTCGGGGGATGTGGTTTACGAATTGAATTCACCACAACTCTTCGTGCCGGGCTCGACCACCAAGTTGCTCTCCGCCGGTACCGCACTCGAATTATTGGGCGCAGATTATCGCTTTCATACCAAGATTTACCGCACTGGGCCCATTCAGAAAGACGGCACGCTTCAGGGCGACCTGGTACTCGTTGCCAGCGGAGACTTGAATCTCTCGAATCGCATTCAGCCGGATGGCACGCTGGCGTTTGAAGACGAGGATCATTCCTACGGCGGACCGGACAGCAGGGGCTTGCCTGGTGATCCGCTTCAGGTAATGCGCGAGTTTGCGCGACAAGTCGCCGCAAAAGGAATTAAGCGGATCAAGGGCAGGGTACTTGTAGACGCCTCGCTGTTTCCGGAAGGCGTCAGGGAACTTGGCACCGGCGTGGTTATTTCGCCGATCGTAGTAAATGACAACGTAGTGGATGTCGTCGTTAGCCCGGGTCCAACGGAAGGTTCCTCAGTTCAATTGAAAATTGCCCCGCAGACCGCGTATGTCACCATCACCAACCTGGCCAAGACAGGAAAGGCTGGCTCCAAAACATCGCTCGACTATGAAAACGAAAAACTCAACCCGGACGGAACCAGGAGCGCAACCCTCACCGGCACCTTGGCCATCGGCAGCAAACCGACCATGGCTTCTTATCCCGTGCCCGAGCCGAGCCGATTTGCCGCAACCGTTTTAGTGGAGGCACTGAAAGAACAAGGCGTCACGTCAACGCTTCCCGCGCCAACGGAACAAATGGATTTCAAAGTACTCGCCTCCAGCTATACGACCGAGAATATCGTCGCTGAACACGTCTCGCCGCCGCTCAAGGAGGCAGTAAAGGTCACACTGAAGGTCAGTCAAAATCTGCATGCCAGCTCCATGCCATTTCTTCTTGGCGCACTGCTGGCTCATAAAGACAAACAAATCGATCAGGCGGGCTTCGACCTTGAAAACGAATTCCTCACCAAGGCTGGCCTTGACCTTGGTGGAGCTGCACAAAGCGACGGAGCTGGCGGCAACGCTTACTTCTCGCCGGACTTCATGAGCCGCTACCTTCTTTATATGTCGAAACAAAAAGACTACCAGGACTTCTATCGCTCCCTGCCGATCCTTGGCAAGGACGGCACGCTCGTCAAGATTCAGGTGAATTCGCCGGCTGCAGGTCATGTGCATGCGAAAACTGGGACCTATGGCCTGTACGATGCGTTGAACAAAAAATTGATGATCACTGGCAAGGGCCTCGCGGGTTACATGGACACTGCGAGCGGCCAGCACTTAATTCTTGCCCTGTACGTCAACATGGTTTCCGTATCCATGGATGATCCGGATGCCGCACAGAACATCGCGGGACAGGCACTCGGAGAGATTGCGGCCGCAGCGTATGACGCACCGTTGACTCCGCAGCCGAGCCAGTCCACCAGCAACGAATACGATGTGCTTATCAAGAATGGCTCGATTGTTGACGGCTCGGGAAATCCCTGGGTGTCCGGCGACATCGCTATTCGTGGCGATCACATCGCTGCAATCGGAAAACTCGACGGTGCTCACGCCAAACGCGTGATTGACGCAAAAGGCCTTGTCGTTTCGCCAGGCTTCATCGATATGCTCGGACAATCTGAAGCGAGCTTGTTAATTGACAACCGCTCGTTGAGCAAGCTCACGCAAGGGATCACGACGGAGATTACCGGCGAGGGCGGATCGATCGCGCCGCAAACAGACCTCACGTTGAAACCGCTACAACCTGTGCTCGACCATTACAAATTGAAAGTGGATTGGACCACTCTCGACGGCTATTTCGAACGTCTGGAGAAAACTGGCACTCCGCTGAATATTGGCACCTACGTTGGCGCCGGTCAGGTTCGCGAAGCCGTGTTAGGAGACGTCGATCGTGCTCCAACACCGGCTGAGATGGACAAAATGAAAGCTCTCGTGGATCAGGCCATGCGCGACGGTGCTCTAGGCCTCTCCACTGCGCTTATCTATCCACCGGGACATTACGCAACGACCGATGAATTGATTGAACTGGCAAGAGTTGCTTCGCGATACGGCGGCATTTACGGAACCCACATGCGCAGCGAGGGCCAAACCGAGCCACAAGCGGTCGAAGAAGCTCTGCGCATTGGCCGAGAAGCCAATCTTCCCGTCGAAATTTTCCATCTGAAAGTCTCCGGCAAGACCCGCTGGGGCAATATGCCCAAAATTGTTAAGCAGATCCAGGCAGCGCGCGATTCCGGGCAGGACGTAACCGCCAACATGTATCCCTACATCGCCGGTGGCACCGCTCTTGCCTCCAGTCTTCCGCCGTGGGCCGCTGACGGAGGCCTGGAAAAACTTTTGCAGAGGCTCCATGACCCCGCGGTCCGCGCCAAAATTAAATTGGAGATGGCTTCCGATCATCCCGAATGGGAAAATATCTTTTTCGATAGCGGCGGCGGTAGCGGGGTGATGGTTGGCGGAATCGAAAACCCGGATCTAAAGAAATTTGATGGCAAGACGATCGCCCAGATAGCCCTGGCACAGAAGAAATCGCAACTCGATACACTTTTTGATTTCATTATTGCGGACAAGGGACAAACCGGCGCACTTTATTTCATGGCCAGCGAAAATGACCTCGTCTATGGCTTGAAGCAGCCGTGGACCAGTCTCTGCCTCGATGCCGGCGAGATGTCTCTCGACGGGCCACTCTATGAGCCACACACTCACCCGCGCGCTTTCGGCGCCATGCCCCGTTTTCTCGGGCACTATGTCCGCGATCTACACCTTCTTCCGCTCGAACAGGGCATCCGTAAAATGACTTCCCTTCCCGCACAGCGTGAACGATTGCTCAACCGCGGCTTACTCAAAGAAGGATATTTTGCGGACATAACCATCTTTGATCCCGCTTCCCTGAAGGATGTGGCCACCTACACCGAGCCTGCACGCCTCGCCAATGGCGTAAAATATGTTTTCGTCAACGGTCAACTTGAATTCGAGGATGGCAAATTGACCGGCCGCACTGCGGGGCAGGTTTTGCGCGGACCGGGATGGAAGCACGCTGCGGTCGAACAGCACTGAACGACGGTCCGCATAGACGCTGATGCCTTGTCGGCAATCGCCGAGGTAGACTCTTCTCCCGTGTCCGTCCCTCACGAGCCAGGTCCGCAGGCCTTCAATGCCGCGGAGTATTTTGTCGACCGCCACCTGCGCGAAGGCCGCGGCGGCCGTATCGCCATCGAGTGTGAAGACCAGCGGGTCACCTATTCACAGCTCTCCGACCGCGTCAATCGCCTTGGAAACGCTCTGCGTGACACTCTGGAAGTTCGCATGGAAGAACGGGTACTCCTCTTACTCCCGGATATTCCCGAATTCGCTTATTGTTTTTTCGCGGCCATAAAAATCGGCGCCGTTCCGGTTCCCGTCAATACACTTCTCCGGCCGAACGACTATGAATTCTTGCTGAACGACACGCGCGCGCGCGTTGCAATCACCACCGAACCGCTTCTGCACTTGATCCAGCAAATTCCCCGCGAACGGCTTGCCTTTCTTAAATCCATCATTGTTGTGGGAACGGCGCCCGAGGGTACACTTTCGTTCTCGGAGCTCCTGGCATCTCACTCTGCGGATCTTGCCCCTGCTCCCACCTGCACAGACGATGTCGCGTTCTGGTTGTACTCCTCAGGGAGCACCGGCGCTCCGAAAGCCTGCGTTCATCTGCAACACGATATGGTTGTGGCCAGCGAGCAGTATGCCCGCAACATTTTGGACATTCGAGAATCCGACCGCTTTTTCAGCGTTGCAAAGCTCTTTTTTGCTTATGGCTTGGGGAACGCTCTCTATTTTCCTTTGGCCGTTGGGGCAACCTCAATTCTTTGGCCGGGATCTCCCTCGCCCGGAAATATCTATGATGTAGTTGAGCGCCATCGTCCCACGCTCTTTTTTTCCGTGCCCTCCAATTACGCAGCGCTGATGGATTACCGCGGCCAGAACAGCGACTTCGATCTATCGAGCATACGCCTCGGTGTTTCGGCGGGTGAAGCCCTGCCTGCGTCGCTCTGCCAGCGCTTCACTGAATCCTTTGGTTTTGAGATTTTGGATGGCATCGGGTCAACGGAAGCTCTGCATATTTTTGTTTCCAATTCGCCAGGCGCAGTACGACCCGGTTCGAGCGGACGCGCCGTTCCCGGCTGTGAAGTGAAAATCCTGGACGACCAGGGTCAGCCGGTGTCCACGGGCGAAATTGGCAATCTGTGGATCAAAAGCGATTCGGTTTGCGCAGCTTACTGGAACCGCCACCAGAGAACCAAACAGACCATCGAGGGCCATTGGATTTCTACTGGTGACAAGTTTCATCAGGACCACGAGGGTTACTACTGGTTCGATGGCCGGGCCGACGACATGCTCAAGGTCAGTGGGGCGTGGGTGAGCCCTTCCGAGATCGAGAGCGTCCTGATGGAGCATGCGGCCGTGGCGGAAGTCGCTGTCGTGGCGGATAAGGACAAGGATGGCCTGACCAAGCCGGTCGCGTGGGTCGTGCTCAAGGCAGGATTTATTGGCAATGCAGAGCTTGCTTGCAGTCTCCAGGAATTTGTTGTTTCGCGTCTTCCCAATTACAAACGCCCCCGCTGTGTAGAATTTGTTTCTGAGTTGCCCAAGACAGCCACGGGCAAGATTCAGCGCTTCAAACTGCGCGAGGCTTCTCTCAATTTCTGATCTCTGGCGCACGCCTGGTTTAGTTACACTATTTATGGCGCTGCACTTTCGGCAATCACTAAATGGCGATAAATTCGTAAAGCGAGTTGGCACTGGCCGTTTCCAGACGGGACACTTGCACGCTCCGCATTGCGAAACTTGGGAATCTGAGCGATCGGGGACTTCGATGGACGCGACACGCACATTGCTGCTGGCGGCTTCGCAAAATCGCTGGCTGCGGGAACGTGCCAGCCGATACGCGTTCGTAAAGAGAAGCGTTTCGCGATTCATGCCGGGAGAGACTCTGGACGACGCCATCTCCGCGGCTCGTGAGCTGAAGAAACGGAATATCGCTTCGGTGCTGACCCATCTGGGCGAGAACATCTTTGACCAGCAGGAAGCGGAAAACGTGGCGGCTCACTACCAGCAAGTCCTGGAAAGAATTCGCGCGGAAGATCTGGGGACCGAAGTCTCGGTGAAACTCACGCAACTGGGACTCGATCTTTCGCCGCAACTTTGCGAACAGAATTTGCGTCGCTTGCTTGCGGTAGAGCACCGGGCAAGGACGCTGTGGATAGACATGGAAGCGAGCGGATACGTAGATGCCACCCTCGGAGTCTACAGACGGCTTTTAGCGGAATATCCCAACGTCGGAATCTGTTTGCAGGCGTACCTGCACAGGACTGCGGCGGATATTGAAGCGCTGCGACCCATGAAGCCAACGATTCGCTTGGTGAAAGGCGCATATGCTGAGCCGCCGGAGATGGCGATTCGAAGCAGAGGTGCGATCAACGCGAATTATTTGGCTTTGGCGGAAACTCTCCTTCGGGCTCAGACACGAGGCGAAGTGCGCCGCGCAGCATTTGCAACTCATGACCCCAGGTTAATCAGCCGCATCACCAGCTTCGCTGGGGCTGAAGGTATTTCGCGAGGTGAAGTCGAGGTGCAAATGCTTTACGGGATTCAACGCGGGGAACAGGAACGTCTGGCGGCGGGCGGATGGCGTTGTGCGGTGCTGGTCGCTTATGGAGATTATTGGTATCCGTGGTTTGTGCGCAGGCTGGCCGAGCGGCCGGCGAATCTTTGGCTATTGCTGCGAAATTTGACGAGCAATTAAGAAGACAAACAGCGATCTGCCGTAAGGCGCAAGACTCCAGGCGCGAAGGCAGTCCGCAGCGATATCGCGCCCGACCTCTCGCCTGATGAAAAACAAGCTTAGCGAATCTTGGTGATCTCCAGAACGTCGCCTACTTGCGTACCGGTCCGGTAGATCGTGTGCGGTGGCAATTCCAGCACGCTCGTTGCTTTCAGAGAAACCTTGGACACGCGGAATGGCCGAAAATGCTCTTCCACGTGAACCACCTTTCTGTCTTTACTCAAAAAGACGAGATCGATCGGAAAGAGCATTCCGATGGAGTGCACGCCCCGAGATGGGATGATCCAGAGCCCGCGGCCGAGTTTCGCCCAACGCTTGGTTTTTCCCAATAGGCCAATAAGGCGGCGGAGGTAATTGTCCGCGACCGCCGCCTCGGTAGCCACAAAGGTCTCCCGGGTTTTGTTATACACGTACACGTATCTGCTGTAATTGCCGTTACTGCCCGCCATTTAGTCTCCGTAAGAACCACCGGCTGATGCCGGCAGGGCTTGCCTATCCCCCGAAACGAACTAGTCGATCGTCTGACGCTTGCGGCGCCAAATGATGATGCCGAGTACGACGAGAGCAAGAACCCCCGCCACGATCCGGATCAGCGTTGCAGTTTCCATGTTTCTCTCCTTTTTACGAATAACCGGCAACCCTGAATGCGGGTCTCCGGAAAAATCGAATTTACTTCAATAAGCTCAATTGGTGCATCAACGTGATAATTGCCGGGCCCAAAATCACCACCATAAGCGCAGGGAAGATGAAAAATACCAGCGCCGGGACCATTTTGACGCTGGTCTTGGCGCTCATCTCTTCAGCTCGCTGCCGGCGCTTTAACCGCATGTCGTCCGAATAAACCCGTAGCGATTGCGCGATGCTGGTGCCAAACCGCTCAGTTTGAATCAACATCGCAACCAGCGACTTGATGTCATCGAGCCCGGTGCGGCGGGCCAGTTCGCGCAACGCATCGATGCGAGTCTTTCCGATCCGCATTTCCAGGTTCACAAACTGCAGTTCTTCGCTCAGTTCCGGGTGCGCTATCTTCATGTCCTGCGACACTTTCATGAGCGCCTGATCCAGCCCGAGGCCAGCTTCAACGCAGATCACCAGCAAATCCAGTGCGTCTGGAAGAGCCTTGCGAAGTTTGCGTTGCCGGACGCTTACCCGCCAAGTCAGCCACATATCGGGCAAAAGATACCCGACCGCACACGTAGCGACCGGGACAAAAAACACGTTGATGCGGTATAGACCAGAAAAATACATGCCGGCGAGCGCTGCGATCGGAAACAGCAGCTTTACTCCGCGCATCGCCAGCAACGCTTCAGAACTTCGGTAGCCGGCGCGAAACATCAGAAGTTGTGTGCGACCCGCCTTCTCCGTGCTGGGAGTAGGCATCATCTTGCCCACGGTGGCCAGGGTGTCGCGAACACGCTCTTTTTGCCGATCAGCGAATTTTGCTTCTTCCTTCGCAGGCCCGGCGATCCCAGCGAGCCGGGCAAGGCGCGTTGCGACGCTGACCTCAGCCGGAGAAAAGGCGTAAACAATCGCTACGACAACTCCCGCGGTAGCCAGAAACGTTAAAATTGTGAGAATCCAAATCATGAGTCGCCTCCTTTCTCCTTAAACCTCGAAATGGATAATCTTCCATAAAATCGCCGATCCGATAACCTGCATAATAGCCGCAACCGCGAGAACGATGGGGCCTTTGGGATCTGTGAAAAGCACGCCTATGTATTGCGGGTTCAGCCCGCCAAGAATGATCAACATCACAATCGGAAGGGCAATAAGGATACCTGCAGTCAGACGCCCTTGCGCGGTACGTACTTGAACTTCGCGATAGATCCGGAAACGGTCCCGGATCACGCGCGCAAGTCCGTCCAGGATTTCGGCCAGGTTACCTCCAGTCTCCTTTTGAATGAGCAGTGCGGTAACGAAAAAACGCACGTCTATGAGCGGCACCCGCTCCGTAAGATTAAGCAGAGCGTCGCGAAGGGGTAGTCCGAAATTTTGTTCCTCGAACGCAGTTCGAAACTCGCCGGCCAGGGGTTCAGCACATTCCTTCGAAATCATTTCCAGCCCGGTCGTAAACGCGTGTCCGGCGCGCACCGCCCGGCCAAGCAAGTCCAGGGCTTCCGGAAAGTGTTCTTCGAATTTGCGAAGCCGTCGATTACGTTTAAACGCGACATAGGCAATCGGAAGCAGCGCGGCGATAATCCCAATAGAAAGCGTGTAGTAGAAATGCGGAAGAAAATAACCAGCTCCGAGATATGACCCAAGACCCACAATCGCGCAGATCATGAGCAGTTTAGCGGGCTTTAGAGTCATGCCAGCCTGCATCACAAAGTCCTGCAATTTTGTGGACCACGACCACTTCATCATCAGCTGATGAAGCCACGGGACGCCGCTCATCATCTCGTCTCGAACCAGTTTTAGACCCAGGCCGACGTCGCCGCGACGTTCGGCCTTGTGAACCGAACTCATGCG
>WNFA01002120.1_pt1 | contig 16246 bp, 13 predicted proteins | sample 5400481 | NCBI WGS metagenome assembly WNFA01 (sample SAMN13153340, study PRJNA577476) | soil metagenome | isolation source: 120 cm saprolite under Douglas fir tree site 2 hole 1 replicate 2 | place: USA:California | collected 2015-04-18
GCTGCAGCTGGACAACGCGCTCGCAATCTCGTCCGTCGCCAGCGGCGTGCCTGCGTCGTATCGATTGCCGGTTCTGGCGGGCGGGGTGCTGCTGGCGGCCTGCTGCCTGCTTCTCTTTACGCTCATCGGCTCGAACCTCATCGATCGGATCGGATGGCTGAGGCCGGTGGCCGGGCTCGCGTTGGTGGCGATCGGGGGCAAGCTCGTGTTTGACTACTTTCGTTCTTGAACGACGTCAAAGAGCCGAGACCGGGCAGTGGCCTCCCAACGAACTGGCACATCGCCGGAGGCGTCGCGCTTCTCGTCGCCGTGATGGTTGGGATCGGGTTTCTCATCGAGCACGACGTGTCGGGAGAGGTCGTCGACGCGGACGCCTCCATAAGCGCGTTGCTGAAGGCATACGGCTATCTCGGCGGGTTTGCGCTGATCTACATCGAGGAAACCGGCATTCCCCTTTTCATCCCTGGGGATGTCTTTCTTCTCTACGTCGGGAGCCGCCTGCCGCACGAGGTCCCGATCCTGTTCGCAGCGTGGCTCGGCTTCGTCCTCGCGGTCACCCTTGGCTCCACGAACCTTTACCTCCTGTCGCGCCGCTTTGGCCGCCGTCTGATCGAACACCGCCTGGCCAGATTTCTTCACATCACACCAGAGCGAGTTGACAGTGCGGAGCACTGGTTCCGTCGCTATGGACCATGGGCGCTGATCTTCGGCCGCCACATTCCAGGATTTCGCGTGCCGCTGACCGTTGTGGCAGGCATCCTCGAGCTCCCTTTCGGAATTTTCGCGATCAGCGTGGCGGTCTCGAGCGCTGTATGGGCTGGTGCGTTTCTCACGCTGGGGGCGGTGTTTGGCAGCAGCATAGAAAAGTCCATACGTTCGAACCTGCTCCTGTTTGGCGAGGCGGCCGTTGTGATCATCGCTGTCGTCGGTGTGGTGGCCTTCGTTCGGTCACGTGGTCACGCACGGCAAGCCTAGACTCTGGCCATGCCGGACGATCCACGCACGCGGTTCGGGCCTGTCGCTGTCAACTATTCGCGGTCGACCTTCCACACCTCGGCGGACCGGCTGCAGGAGGTCATCGACCTGGCGAAACCACTCAAGGGCGACCTCGCCCTCGATGTCGCCACCGGCACCGGCAACACCGCGCTCGCCCTCGCGCCGCACGTCCGGCGCGTCGTCGGCCTCGACCTCACGCGCGAGATGCTCGACGTCGCGCGGCGGATCACCAAGGAGCGTGGGATCGAAAACGCCGACTGGGTCCTCGGCGACGCCTCCATGCTGCCTTTTCCCGATGAGACATTCGATCTATACGTCGTACGGGCTGCGCCGCACCACTTCCCCCGCTTCGATGCCTTTGTGCGCGAGGCGTACCGCGTGTTGAGGCCAGGCCGCGACGCCGCCTTCGTCGATTGCGCGCCGCCGGCGCCGGCACGCGATGTGCTGCACGAGGTCGAGCTGCGGCGCGATCCGTCGCACGTGCGGTCGTTGACGTTGGAGGAGTGGGCCGAGCACCTCGAGGCTGCGGGCTTCGAGGTCGAGATGTCGCGCGCGCGAGAGCTGGACTGGGACTACGAGGAGTGGATGCGGACGATGGCCGTCCGGCCAGAGCTGGCCGCCGAGCTGGCGACCGTCATCGAGTCGTCGGAGGGTGAGGCGCGTGACCAGCTGCACCCGGAACGTCGGGACGGCAAGCTCTTCCACGCGTACTGGCACTGCCTGATCCGGGCCCACAAGCCGGATTGACAGCTCTGACCGAAGGCGAGCTGATCGTCCTCATCGACAAGGTCGGCCGCCGCCACCGAGTCCGACTCAAGGCGGGAGAGCGTCATTCGCTCCACTCGGGCGTCATCGCCCACGACGAGCTCATCGGCCGGCCGGAGGGCATCGTCGTCACCACCCAGCTGGGCGCGCGACTGCTTGCGGTCCGGCCGACCTTCGCCGAGCAGGTGACCGGCCGGCAGAGGCAAGCGCAGCCGATCTACCCCAAGGACCTCGGCGCGATCCTGGTCGGCGCCGACATCAATCCCGGAGCGCGCGTGCTCGAGGCCGGAACCGGGACTGGAGCGTTGACGCTCGCGTTGCTGCGGGCGGTCGGCCGTTCCGGCCTCGTTGTCTCGTATGAGCAGCGAGAGGATTTCCTCGAGGCGGCGAAGAGTGCCATCAGCGAAACGCTGGGCGGCCTGCCGCCCAACCTCGACCTCAAGCTGGGTGATGTCTACGCCGGCGTCGATGAGCGCGAAATGGACCGGGTCATGCTCGACCTGCCCGAGCCGTGGCAGGCGGTCGGTGGGGCCAAAGTGGCGTTGAGGCCGGGAGGGATCATCTTCGCCCACTGCCCGAACGTGAGCCAGGTGCAGCGGTTCTTCGAGTGCCTGCGCGAGGTGAGGGGATTCGGGATGCTCGAGGCGTTCGAGGTGCTGCAGCGCGGCTGGACCGTGCGCGGCCGGAGCATGCGCCCCTCCCACCGGATGGTCGCGCACACGGGGTTCCTCTGTTTCGCCCGCCGCCTGGCCGAAGACGATTTATTCGAACCTGAGGGCGAGGGCTTCCGGTAATGAGGGGGAACCTCGAGGTTCCCCTCATGGGGGCGCTCAACCGGCGCTGGGAGCGCGCGCAAATTGCCGTCACCAACTCGCCGGGATTCGCGCCCCTGCTCTACCCTCCCGAGCGGATGGGATTACTTAAGAGTTACTCCTGGCGACGACAGGAGACGCGATAGCGCGAAGCTCGCGTCCGGGATAAACCCGGCCGCCTCTGCAATGCTGGCGCTGGTGACCATGCACGCCCTGCGCCACGGGCTGGGTGATTGAGTAGCATGATCCGGCCATGATGCCGAGCACCGACGGCGCGCGAGCCCCAGTTCGCGTTGCCGTTACCGGTGCGGCCGGCCAGATCGGTTACTCGCTGCTCTTCCGAATCGCAGCCGGTGACCTGCTGGGCCCAAACCAGCCGATCATCCTCCAGCTGCTGGAGATCGAGCCCGCGATGAAGGCGCTGGAAGGCGTGGCGATGGAGCTCGACGACTGCGCTTTTCCGCTGCTCCACGACACCGTGCTGACGTCGAAGCCGGAGAAGGCCTTCGATGGCGCGTCCTGGGTGTTGTTGGTGGGCGCCGTGCCGCGCAAGGCCGGCATGGAGCGCCGTGATCTGCTGAATGTCAACGCCGGGATCTTTGGGCCGCAGGGCAAGGCGATTGCAGCGTCGGCAGCCAGTGACGTCCGCATCCTGGTCGTCGGCAACCCGTGCAACACCAACTGCCTGATCGCGCGTTCGAACGCTCCGGAGATCGTGCCAGAGCGCTGGTTCGCGATGATGCGACTCGACGAGAACCGCGCCAGGACGATGCTGGCGAGGAAAGCGGGACTCCCGGTCCAGGTCGTCACCAACGTTGCGGTCTGGGGCAATCACTCGACCACGCAGTATCCGGACGCGCGCAACGCCAAGATCGCAGGCCTACCGACCTTTGACATCATCAACGACCACGGCTGGCTGAAAGGCAAGTTCATCGAGACCGTGCAGAAGCGCGGCGCCGCGGTCATCGAGGCTCGCGGCTCATCGTCGGCGGCTTCGGCGGCCAACGCAGTGCTCGACTCCGTCAACAGCATCTGGAATCCCACCCCCTGGGGCGACTGGCACTCGCTGGCGGTGGTCAGCCACGGCGAGTACGGAATCCCTGAAGGACTTCAGTTCGGGTTCCCGGTCAGGTCCGACGGAAGGAACTGGGAGGTGGTCACTGCGCTGGAGCACGACAATGACGCCAAGGACCGCATCAAGAAGACCACCGATGAGCTGGTCCAGGAGCGAGAGCTCGTGAAGTCGCTGCTCCCGACCTGAGGAGAGGCAGCCAAGCCCACCTATCCTTGATGGGTGAGCATCGCGCTCGACCGTCACGTTTTCCCGTTCACGGCGATCGTGGGCCAGGACTCGATGAAGCTGGCCCTCATCCTCAACGCCGTCGTGCCCACGATCGGGGGCGTCCTCATCCGGGGCGAGAAGGGCACGGGCAAGTCCACCGCCGTGAGGGCGCTGGCGCGCCTCTTGCCCGATCACAACGTGGTCGAGGGCTGCCACTTCGGCTGCGATCCCGACGACCGGGAGGCGCTGTGCGCCGAGTGCCGCGGCCGTCTTCAGGCCGCCGGCGTGCTGCCCTCGCATAAGCGCCGAATGCGCGTCGTCGAGCTTCCCATCAACGCCTCCGAAGACCGCGTCGTGGGCACGATCGACATCGAGGCTGCGCTGCGCGCGGGCGCGAGACGCTTCGAGCCGGGCGTCCTGGCCGAGGCCAACCGAAACATCCTCTACGTCGATGAGGTCAACCTCCTCGACGACCACATCGTGGATGTGCTTCTGGACGCCGCCGCCATGGGCGTCAACGTGGTTGAGCGGGAGGGGGTGTCGTTCTCGCACCCGTCGCGGTTCATCCTCGTCGGCACCATGAACCCGGAGGAAGGTGAGCTCCGGCCGCAGTTGCTGGACCGCTTCGGGCTGTGCGTCGACGTCGAGGGCATTCTCGACCCGGACGAGCGCGTTCTGATCGCCGAGCGGGACGCCGCCTTCAGGCTCGGCGACCACGAGTTCGCCAATGAGTTCGCCGCCGCGGACCACAACCTCTCGCGTGCGCTGGCGGAGGCGATCGCGGCCGTGAAGCACGTCCGGATCCGTCCAGGCCATTCCCGGCTGATCTCGTCGATCTGCGTGGAGGCCGACGTGCTCGGCCACCGGGCGGACGTCGTCATCGACCATGCCGCCCGCGCGCTCGCAGCCTACCGGCGGCACGCCTCGCCGACCCGCGAGGACATCTACGACGCCGCCGCCCTGGCCCTCGCGCACCGCGCCCGGCAGCCAATCCGGCGCGACCAGGACGAGAACCGGTCGCCAGAAACCGGCGAGGACCAGGAGGGGTCCCAGCCCGCGGACAGCGAGGCGGGCGACCCGCAAGCGTCCGAAGGCGAATCCCCCGCTGAGGCGACCGCGGAGGAGAGCGCGAGCGCATCGGACGGCGGCCAGCAGTCCGCCGGCAGCGACCAGGGCATGACGACCGGGGGCTCGAGCGCACACGAATCCGCACCGGATGCGACCGAGACCTTCAACCTGCGGCGCATCGACCTGCCGCGCCAGCGGCGCGTGCGCAAGCAGGGAGGCAAACGATCGGCGAGCCAGACCCCGGACCGGCGCGGGCGATACGTGCGTGCCGAGCCGAAGGCAAAGGTCAATGACCTGGCGATCGATGCCACCGTTCGCGCGGCGGCCCCGATGCAGAAGGACCGCGGCCGGCGGCCCGGCGAAAGGCTCAAGCTCGAGCGCGACGACCTGCGCCAGAAGGTGCGCGAACGCAAGATCGGAAACCTGATCGTTTTCGTGGTCGACGCGTCGGCTTCGATGGATGCCGAGCAGAGGATGGCGGCGACCAAAGGCGCGATCCTGTCGCTGCTCCAGGACGCCTACGTGCGCCGCGACCGCGTGGCTGTCGTGATCTTCAAGAACCGGACGGCCGAGGTCGTGCTGCGGCCGACGTCGAGTGTGTCCCTCGCCCGGCGGCGGCTGGAGAAGCTGTCGGTCGGCGGCACCACGCCACTCACGCATGGGCTCATGGCCGGCTACAAGGTCGTCAAGACAGAGCTGCTTCGAGACCCCACGATCCGGCCGCTGCTGGTTCTCATCAGCGACGGCCGCGGCAACATCTCGATGTTCAAAGAGGAGCCGTTGGTCGAGGCGCAGAAAGTCGCGGGGATGATCGACGCCGAACACATCGATGCGCTCGTCATCGACTCCGCGCGCGACTACAGCCATCTGCCGTCGGTCCAGCACCTCGCGCGGGTCGCGCCCATGTACCAGACGTATGCGATCAACGCGTGCGCGGACCTGGCCGAGCGCATGGGCGCGCACTACTACGGGCTGTACGACCTTTCGCGCGACGAGATCGCGTCAGCGGTGGAGAAGGAGTTGGGGAGAGGCGGCCGGTAACATTCAATTTCCAATGGCAATAGACCGCTACTCCTATCCATTCACCGCGATCGTCGGCCAGGACGAGATGAAGCTGGCTTTGGTGCTCAACGCCATCAACCCGTCGATCGGCGGCGTGCTCATCCGCGGTGAGAAAGGCACGGGCAAGTCGACGGCAGTCCGTGCGCTGGCGCGACTGCTTCCAGACCAGCAGGTGGTGGAAGGCTGCCACTTCGGGTGCCACCCGGACGACCCCGAGGACTGGTGCGCTGACTGCCGCGAGCGGGCGAGGGCGGGCCGGCTGCCGGTGACGACCCGCCGGATGCGCGTGGTCGAATTGCCGATCAACGCGTCGGAGGACCGGGTGGTGGGGACGATCGACCTCGAGGCCGCATTGAAGGAAGGCTCGCGGCGCTTCGAGCCGGGCGTGCTCGCCGAGGCCAACCGCAACATCCTCTATGTCGACGAGGTCAACCTGCTCGACGACCACATCGTCGACGTGCTCCTGGACGCGGCCGCGATGGGCGTGAACACGGTCGAGCGAGAAGGCGTTTCGGTGTCGCACCCGTCGCGGTTCATCCTGGTCGGCACGATGAACCCGGAGGAGGGCGAGCTGCGACCGCAGCTCCTCGACCGGTTCGGGCTCTGCGTGGACGTCGAAGGCATTCGCGACCTCGACCAGCGCGTCGCGATCGTCGAGAAGCGATCTGTGTGGGAGGACGACCCGCACAAGTTCGTCGCGCAGCACGCGGAGTCGGAGCAGGACGTCCGTTCACACATCGCCGAGGGCATCGCGACCTTCCCGGAGGTAGAGCTCCCGCGCGAGATCCTGCGTCTGATCGCGCAGATCTCGATCGCGCTAGAGGTCGATGGTCACCGGTCGGACCTGGTCTGCGCTCGAGCTGCGCAGGCGAAGGCCGCCTACGACAGCGCCGAGCAGGTCAAGACCACGCACGTCGGCGCCGTGGCGGAGATGGTGTTCGCGCACCGCGTGCACTCGGTGCCCTTCGGCAAGGGCGGACCCAACCTCGCCGAGGTCATCGCGCGGATGATCGGCCAGGGTTAGCATTCCGCGCCGCCGGCGCCAACCGCGCCCTAACGCACGCGGGATAGGGAGCCGTTGGCGCCCAACGTGCGGAATTCGAGCCTCCGATCACAAAGCCTCCTAATGGGGGCTGGGCCGCGGATCGGCAACTAGACTGGGCCTGTGGCGTCGGCATCCCAACCTGAGCTGGAGCCCAGGCGCGCGGCGGAGCTCCTGGGTCGCATCGAAAAGAACGTCCACAGGGTCATCGTCGGCAAGGATCGCGTGGTGCGGCTGGCAGCGGCGGGGCTCGTAGCCGGCGGCCACGTGCTGCTCCAGGACCTGCCCGGCACGGGCAAGACGATGCTCGCGCGGGCGCTGGCCACGTCGGTGGGCGGGGCCTTCCGGCGCATCCAGTGCACACCCGACCTGCTCCCGTCCGACATCACCGGATCGAGCATCTTCAACCAGAAGGACGCCAGCTTCGAATTCGTGGCCGGCCCGATCTTCGCGAACATCGTGCTGGCCGACGAGGTGAACCGCGCTACGCCCCGCACGCAGTCCGCGCTGCTCGAGGCGATGGGCGAGGGCCAGGTGACGATCGAGGGCGTCACTCGCAAGTTGGAGCGGCCGTTCTTTGTGATCGCCACGCAGAACCCGACCGAGTTCCATGGCACGTATCCGCTGCCGGAATCCCAGCTCGACCGCTTCATCCTGGCCGCGGAGATGGGTCCACCGACCGATGCGGAGGCCATCGAGATCCTGGCGCGGCGCGAGCACGGCGATCCCATCGGCGAGCTGGGCTCTGTGGTGAGCCTCGCCGATGTTCTCGAGCTCCAGGAAGGCTGCCTGCGGGTGGTGTCGGGCCCGGCGATCCGCGCATACATCGTGTCCCTGCTCGACGCGATCCGCGCACGCCCCGAGGTCACGCTGCCGGCCAGCATGCGTTCCGGCGTTTATCTCCAGCGCGCGGCACAGGCGTGGGCGCTGTTCGAGGGCAGAGACTTCGTGCTTCCGGACGACATCAAGCTGCTCGCCGTAAACGTGCTCGCGCACCGGCTCGGAATGCGTGGCCGCGGGCTGGCGGCCGACGTGGTGGCTGATGTGGTGGCCTCGCTTCCACTCCCACCGCTAAGGCAGCACTAGCACGACTGCAAGGTGCTTTGGCGCGCTGATACTGGCCGCCGCGATCCTGTACTACGGCAGCACATCAGAGGTCGCGTGGCTGTTCCTGCTCGCGTACTGGATCGCGGCCCTCGTGGTGGTCTCGCTTGGCTACGCGTTCTGGAACCGAGGGCTCACCGGCGGGTTGGCCGTGGTGGGCACCGAAAGCGCTGAGGGGTCGCCCATCGAGCAGCTGCCGGAGCGAATCCTCGGCAGCGGGCCGAGGGTGCCGGTGTTCGAAGGCGACCGCATCAAGGTGAGGCTTCGCATCAAGTCGCCGCGAGGAACGCGCGGCCCCGGGCGCATTTCGGCCTCCATCGGGACGACGCAGCTCTCAACCGCGGCCGGCCTCGTGCGCGAGGAGGGTTGGGCTGAGGTACGCGTTGTCGGTCCTGTGCGCCGCGGCCCGGTTGGCGTACGGGGCTTGACCCTGGAACGCGGCGACCCACTGGGATTTTTCACGCACGACAGCCCGGGCGTCGAGGCCGAGCTGGGTCTTGTCTTGCCGCGATTCACGGCGCTGGCCGCGCGGCCCCACGCGAGGGAGCTGGAGGTGAGCGTGGCCGCGCCGCGCGCCGGGTCGGGAACAGAGATGTTCGGCGTGCGGGAGTACCGGCCGGGCGATCCGCTGCGCCGCATCCATTGGCGCTCCAGCGCGCGCCACGGCGAGCTCATCGTGCGCGAGTTCGAGCCGCCCGGCGTACAGACGCTCGGCATCTTCTGCGACCCGTCGCCCCCCACGCCCGAGGCCGCCGATCAGATCGCGAGGATTGCCGCTTCCGAGGCATGGGACTGTCTGCGCGCCGGCGGGCGGGTCGTGCTTTGGGCGCCCGGCGCCGAGTCCTCCCTGCCAGGTGAGTCGCGCTCGCTGTGGGCGTTGCTGGAATGGCTGGCCCGCTACCCGTATAAACCCGATGCACTCGTTCCGCAGGCGCCTCGTGCGGGTGACGCGATCGCAGTCCTCGCAACCGCGAACGCCGAGATCGACGACGCGCTCGAGGCCATCAGGCAGCGTGGCGGCACGGTGCGCGCATGGGTGGTCGGTGAGGCGGAGGTCGGCTCTCACATCGGCGTGCAGCGGGCGGGGCTGGAGTGGCCGCTGCCGTGAAACTGCCCAGGCTCCGGGTCCCCGCCTCGCCTGTCGAGAACTCCCTGGAGGGCCGAGCCTTTGTCTTCTCGGGCTTTGCGGTCGCGGTGCTGGCGGTGGTTCTGTACGGCCAGGACTACGTCGTTCCCGCCGTGGGCGTGGGAGTCGCCGCCGTCGGCCACCTCGTCAGCTACCGGGAGCGCGCGACCAAGCGCGGGATGCGTCGCCAGATCCTCCTCGCGGGCCTGGTCTTCGCCTCCCTCGGCTATTTCCTGGCCGATTCGGTCGGCGCCTTCTTCGGCGGCGTGCTGCCGCAGGCGAACTTCGCGATCCTGCTCGTTGCGGTCACCAGCTTCGACCTCAAGACACGGCGCAACTGCTACTCGAGCCTGTGGATCAGCCTCGCGATCCTCTACCTGGCCGCGGTCTACGCCTGGGACTACCCCTTCGGCGTGCTGCTGGCCCTGTGGACGTTGTGCCTGGCCGGCTTCTGGGTCGCCTCGCATCTGCGCCGCATGGGCGCGAGGGTAGCGGTGCCCGTGCCTGCGGTCGCGACGGCGCTGGTCGGAGCGCTGGCGCTCGGAGTCGCAGCTTTCATCTTCATTCCTCAGCCCAGCATCGACCCCAACGGCCCGGTGGTCGTGTCGCTGCCGAACTACGTCGGTTTCAAAGGCGAGCTGGAGAACCCGGCGCTGCCTCTGATCCAGCTGTCGGGCGACCCGTCGGGCGCCACCGGCACCATCGACCTCCACTTCCGCGGCCGCCTGGGAGACGCGCCGGTGATGTACGTCCGCACCGGCGCTCCCGCCTACTGGCGCGGATTGGTGTTCGACACCTATCACGACGGGGTGTGGACGGCCTCCAACCGCGGCTTCGCCATCCTGCAGCCGTACGTCCCGTCGCGGCTGCTCCCGCCGGCCCCACCGCACAACCTGGGCACTTTCGTGCAGGTCTTTCGCGTCCTCCGGCCTCTGCCCGGCGTGATCAGCGCTGCCTATCCGCTGCAGAGCCTGTACGCGCCGGTGTCTGCGCTGCGCGAGGACGCCTACGGGACGTTCCGGACGCCCGACCTGCTGCGGCCGGGCCAGACCTATTCGGTCGTCTCCTACCTGCCGAACCTCTCGCCCGACGAGCTGAGTCAGGACCCTTACGTCTTCAACCCGCCGGACGCGAACCCGGCTTACATGGATTCCTCGTCGCTCTCGCAGCGGGCGCTGGCCCTGGCCGAGGGCGTGACGCATGACAACAGCTCCAATCAATTCCAGCTCGTGATGGCGCTGACGAGCTACCTGCAGCGGAACTTCCAGTACACGCAGCAGTTGGGCCACGTCCCCGCGGGCCGCGATCCGGTGGACTGGTTCTTGTTTGATGCCAAGAAGGGCTATTGCGAGCAGTTCGCCACGGCGGAGGTGATGATGCTGCGCGGCCTCGGAATCCCGGCCCGGCTGGCGACTGGGTATGCGACCGGCGACTACAACCCGATTCTCGACCAATCGATCGTGCGCGAGCATGACGCGCACGCGTGGGTCGAGGTCTGGTTCCAGAACCACGGTTGGGTTCCGTTCGACCCGACTCCCGGTGTTTCGGGGCTGGCGGCCACCCAGTTTCCGAATCACTGGGCCGGCGGCGGCATTGCCCGCCTGATCCCGCACCTGAGCATCGGCGCGCCGATGGCGGTCCTCGGATCGCTTGGAGCACTGGCGGTGGTGCCGCCCGCGGTCGTGATCGCCCTGCTCGTGACCCTGCTGTGGGCATGGGTGCGCACATGGCGTCGTCGGGCCGCCGCGGCGAGACGGTTGCCGCCTGGAGAATCAGAGCTGCTGCGGCTTTATGAACGCGTGCAACGCCGGCTCGGCCGCCGCCGCGCGCCGCCCGAGACTCCGCTTGAGTACTGGCTGGCTCAGTCCCTCCCGCGCCTTCGGCGCGGGGACCCCGGAGGTGGGGAGGTGCAGCTGCTCGAGGAGCTCACGGCCGCCGTCAACCAGGGCGCATACGCGGGCCGGTGGCCGGACCCCACGCGGGTGCGCGAGCTGTCGAAGCGTTTATCCTGACCGCTCATGGCCCAGGCGACCAAGACCACCGGCGCCGAGCAAGTTCGCTGGGACCTCACCGATCTTTTCCAGTCGCCGACCGACACTGCGATCGAGGAGACCCTCGCCGAGGCGCAAACACGAGCGGTGGCATTCGAGGCCCGTTACAAGGGCAAGGTCGCTTCGCTAGCACCCAAAGAGTTCGCCGCCATGATGCGCGAGCTCGAGGAAGACGAGGAGCTCGCCGCCAGGCCTGACGTCTACGCGTACCTCCTCCACAGCCAGAACACAGAAGATCCCGCTGCCGGCCGGCTCCTGGCGCGCGTGCGCGAGGCCGGCGCCGAACGGGCCAGTCATGGCGTCTTCTTCACGCTGGAGCTGGCGCACATCAGCGACGACCAGGCCGCGCGCCTTTACGCCGACCCGGAGTCGGCTCGCTATCGCCACACGGTCGAAGAGGCGCGAAAGTTCCGACCGCACCAGCTGTCGGAACCGGAAGAGCGGGTCCTCACCGACTTCAGCCCAGTCGGCAACTCCGCATGGAACCGCCTGTTCGAAGAGCTGTGCGCCCGCATTCGGGTCGACCTCGACGGGCGGAGAGCGCCTCTGGACGAGGCGCTGGTCCGGCTCCGCGAATCCGATCGCACAGTACGCCGCCAAGCGAGCGCCGCGATCACCGCGGCGCTGGATCAAGACGCACGCACCCGCGGCTACATCTACAACGTCATCCTGGGTGAGAAGGCGATCGACGATCGCCTGCGTCATTTTCCGACGTGGATCTCATCGCGCAACCTGGCCAACGAAACCTCGGACGAGGCGGTGCAGGCGCTCATAGAGGCGGTCACCGGGCGTTATGACGTGTGCGCGCGCTATTACCGCGTGAAGAAAAAGCTCCTGGGGGTCGGCGAGCTGCACGAGTGGGACCGCTACGCCCCGATTGGCGAGGTGGCCCGAGACCTGAGCTGGGAGGAGGCCAAGGACCTCGTCCTCTCCTCGTACCGCCGGTTCTCCACGCGGGCGGCCGATCTGGTTGAAGACTTCTTCAAGCACGGCTGGATCGATGCCCCTGTCGTCCCGGGCAAGGCAGGTGGCGGTTACTGCATGCCGGTCACCCCGCGCCACCACCCCTACATCCTGCTCAACTTCACTGGCAAGCTCCGCGATGCGCTGGTGATGGCCCACGAGCTCGGCCACGGCCTCCACGACCGTCTGGCGTCCAAACAACACATCTTCGATTTCCATCCGCCGCTGACGCTCGCAGAGACCGCGTCCGTGTTCGGCGAGGCGCTGACGTTCGACCGCATCATGAGCGAGGAGAAGGATCCGAAGGTCCGCCTGGCGATGCTGTGCACGCAGGTCGAAGATGCCTTTTCGACGGTCTTCCGCCAGGTGGCGTTCAACCGCTATGAGGACGCCTGCCACACGATGCGGCGCCAGGAGGGGGAACTCTCGGTCGAGCAGCTCGGCGAGGTCTTCCAGGCCAAGCTGCAGCCGATGTTCGGGGACGCGCTGATCCTGACCGACGATCACAAGGTGTGGTGGAGCTACGTCGGGCACTTCATGCATACGCCGGGTTATGTGTACGCGTACGCGTTCGGCAACCTGCTGGCTCTGTCCGTGTACCACCGCTACCTGCAGGTGGGGCCGAGCTTCGTCGACGACTACCTGGAGTTCCTCGCCGCGGGCGGCTCGACGCGACCGGACGAGCTCGTCCGCCGGCTGGGTATGGACATCACCGATCCCGGGTTCTGGGACGCCGGCCTGAAGATCCTCGACGGCATGGTGACCGAGGTGGAGCGACTGGCGCCGTCACGCTGATTCGCCGGGGCCGACCGGCTCGAGGATCCAGCGCTGGGCCATGAGCCAAAAGGCGAAAAGCCAGGCGACCGTCATCAGCGTTCCGCCGTAGTCGTGGAAGATCAGAGCCGGCGTTGAGCCGACGCTGGCGGCAAGCAAACAGACCAGGGCCACCCTGACCAGGTTGACCAGGGTGGTCCCGAGAAGGCCCACCACCACTACCTGAAATCGAGCGTCGGCCGACACGGGGCCTCGGAGGCCGACCGAAAGGCTGGCCCCAAGCAGGACGAGGCTCTGCCAGCCGATGCAGTTCCACGAGATAAACAGGTTCGTGGGGTGGCCGCCCGCATCCCAAACTACGAGCTGGCTGCCGGCCGCCGCCGCGTGGACCCCGAACAGCTGGAGCAGCGCCACCACCATGCGCGCCTCGATAGGACTTACCGACTGCAGGGGCCCCGCGACGCCGAGTCGCATGGCCCCGGCCGTGAGCAGGTCGTTGTATGTCGTCACGAACGGAAGGGCGACCAGGATCAGACAGCACGCGACGAGCAGCGTCATCTGCGGGCGGTGTTCTCGGTGCGTCACGACGCTTGGCTCTTGGGGCGGCTCGACAGCCGGCGGACTCCAATCGGCGCGAACAAAGCCAGGCCCAGGAACGGCAGCACCAACTCGGGAATGAAGATCATTTGCGTGCTGACCAAATTGGAGGGGGAGGTGACCGCGTCATAGTCGAGAGTCAGGGCCGTGCCAAGCGTGTTGACCGTCAGCGTGAAACAGAAGAACGAACCAGCCGGCACGCTGACATTCGACGAAGGTGAGAACGAACCGGTGGTCAGGTTCGAGCCGCTGCTGAGTGTCGTGGTCGTCTGGGCGATCGTGGTCGGCGATGAGCAGGTGCCCGACGAGCTGAAAGCGAAAGTCAGCGTGACGTTCGCGTTCCCGCCCACGCCGAGCGTCCAGTAGTTGAACGTGAACGAGGTCGTCGACAAGATCGTTTGCGCGGCCGCCGTGGACGACGTCGTGGCCCACGTGCGGGTGATTCCCGGAGCCAAGACCAGCGCCTGTGGCAGTGCGCCGGCGGGCGAGGTCGTGTCGAGGGTGCCCGGACCCCCGCCGTGGAGAAACAGGCTGGTGCCGGCGGCATTGGCGATCGGGGCGTTGACGGCGCCAAGACCAAGCCCGGCCAGCGCGACCCCGAGCGCCGCGGCCACGACCCAGCCCACTCGCGATCGGCGGCCCCGCGGCCCCCGTGCGGGTACAACCTTCAGCGGTTGCTCCGGTGGTCGTGAGCGTGGTCCGGGGCCGCGCAGCCATCGCCGCAGCCAGACCAGGCGGCGGAGGTGGTGGACCGGGTCGGTGATCCGGCCCGTTTTTGGCGTGCGATACCAAGGGCCCTCGTCTTTTTCGACCAGGCCTTTCACGGCGGCGTAGCCCTGGAATGGGATGAGAAGAAACGAGATCGCGAGCGCACCCAGGACGCCGGGGAAATCCTTGATCGGCGCCTCCTCTAAGAGCAGGCCCGATAGGTTCATGAGCGGCAACGACAGCAGATTCGTGAGCAGCAAGGACCAGCCCAGAGTCGCGGTCCACTCGGGCACGTGTGCATGGAGAACGACCTCTGCGAAAAACCAGCACCCGCTGCCTACTATGAACAGGGCCGACTGCAGGTAATAAATCGCGTAAAAGAGGAACTCGAGCTTTTCGACAAGCCCGATCTTGCGCGAGCTCATGATCTCGCCGAACATCCGGCGGATGTTGTAGCTGTGGCCCTCGGCCCATCGCATCCGCTGGCGTGCCAGGCGGCCGAACGTCGCCGCGCATTCCGCAGGCGTCTCGGCGTATGGGGTGTAGACGACTTTGAGCCCGCGAGCATAGAGCCGGAGGGTCAGCTCCCAATCCTCCGTGAGGCTTCGACCCCATCCAATCTCTCGGAGGATGTCGGCCCTGATCATGTACGCCGTTCCCGCAACCATCTTGAGCGAGCCGATCGCCTCCTGGAACGGGCGCTCGACCATGTAGCTGCCGGCATATTCGGCGCGGACGGCCTCGGTCAACCAGCTCTCGCTCTTGTTGAGGACATGCCACTGGTAGCTCTGGACCGCGGCGACCAGCGGCCGCAGCTCCGGTGGCGGCCTGGTGCCGCCGTTCCGAGTTCTGCCGTTGCTGTTGCCATTCACATTCCCATTGAAGAAGTGCGGCAAGTAGGTGTGGATCGAGTCCGCGAAGGGAACCACGTCGGCGTCCCAAACGATCACGAACTCGGCCTTCGGGTCGGTGTGCTGAAGGGCCACCTTCAGCGCGCCACCCTTGAATCCTTCGCGGTTCGGCCGGTGCACGATCTTGAACCCCGGCCGACCCTTCCAGGTCTTCAGGATTTCGGCGGTCTCGTCCGTCGAGTCGTCAACGACCACGACTTCATAGTTTTTGTACTCGAGCGCAGCGCAGCCCTCGAGCAGCCGAGCGATAACCCGTTTCTCGTTGTAGGTCGCGATGTGGATGGAGACGAACGGTTCGTAGCCGAGGTCGATGTGTCCAGCGCCGTTGCCGTTGCGATGACCATTGCCATTGCCGCGTCGGATGAATCGCATCAGGCCGTGCGGGTGTGTGTGACCAGAAGCATTCCGATTGCCATTGGTTCGGCCGTTGCCGTTGGCCAGCACCAGGGAGGAGACCAGCATGGCAAGCGTCGCCAAGTAGTACTTGAGCGAATAAAGAAAGAAGATTGATCCTGCGCTGAGTGCCAGCAAAGAGAGCCCGATGCCCAGTGTTTCCGCGCCCTGGTATCCGAGACGAATTGCGATGACGAGTCCGCGCACCAGCGCGATGAACGGCAGAAGCGCGACCAGCACGGCGGCGACAACAAATAGCCCGATGAGGAGGTCAAGCGCCAGGGCGCGCTTCAACCAACTCTTCCTATCCGCCGGCGTTTGGGACCCCATCGCCGGCTATCCAGGACTCGGCCAGATGACGAGTGATTGAGGAAGTGATGTACTGCTTATGAATTGAGCGACATCCTGATTCACCAGGTTCATTCGGTCAAGCTCGCCTTCGACATCAGCGCGTCGGTCGTCTCCAACGCCCTGCTCCGGCGACACCGGCTCGGCGCCGGCCTGGTTTCGCGCTACCTGCTTCCGGTCACGGGCTTCGCCCTGGTGCTCGGATTCGCCGACCTCGAGGGGCTTCGCAACACGCCTCGCGGTC
>WNFA01005252.1_pt1 | contig 16242 bp, 8 predicted proteins | sample 5400481 | NCBI WGS metagenome assembly WNFA01 (sample SAMN13153340, study PRJNA577476) | soil metagenome | isolation source: 120 cm saprolite under Douglas fir tree site 2 hole 1 replicate 2 | place: USA:California | collected 2015-04-18
GCCGGGGAAGGGCCGATGCTGCCGCGACGACCCCCACGCCTGCGACAAACCGACGACGAGAGAATTTCGATCCCATGGGCTCCTCGCCACACCAAGGTAGCGGCCGCCGACGAGGCGACCGACGTCTTGCCTAGTCCGATTCGCGGAGACTTTCCAGCGCGGAATGGCTCACGCCTGATGGAAACGCAGGAGCTCGCTTAAAGGGGCGTTTTGCGGCGAAGTGTCCGACATCTGAGTGCCGGGAGGACCCGAAATGTCACACAGTTCATCGGGAGCTCACCGCCCGGAGCTCGATTCCTCTCGACGCGTTGGATTACGAGAGGCCGCCTCGCAGTTGTTCCAATTCGTGCCATCGCGCGTAGAGCCGATCGATTTGGGCGCTGATGGTTTGAAGCTCCGCGGTCAACTGCAGCACTTTTTCTGCGTTCGAGTAAACCGCCGGATCGGCCAGCGCGGCCTCGACTTCGCGCTTTCGCCGTTCGGCGGTCTCGATCGCTTCTCCCATCCCTTCCAGCTCGCGAAGTTGCAGGTAGCCGAGTTTCTTCGCGGGCGAGGGCGAGGGCGAGGCTTTCGGGCCAGGGATGCTCTGCGCGCTAAGAGCTTCGGCGCGCTGAGCCTTGAGACGGCGATACATCTCGTAATTGCCGGGGTAGCGGACGACCTTTCCCGCTCCCTCGAATGCAAGAATGGAAGTCGTAACCTTGTCCAGGAAGTACCGGTCGTGGGTGACGAGCAGAACGCTGCCGGGAAAAGACACCAGCAGCCTCTCCAGAACGTTCAAGGTGACGATGTCCAGGTCATTGGTCGGCTCGTCGAGCACGAGCACGTTGGCGCCGGCGAGGAAAAGGCGGGCAAGCAATAACCGGTTGCGCTCGCCGCCGGAGAGCGCCTTGACCTGCATCCGCTGCATCGATACCGGGAAGAGAAGATCTTCGAGATAGTCGCGAAGCGCGACACTCTTGCCGCCGATCTCCACCTGCTCCTCGCTGGAGGCCGCCTGGTATACGGTCTGCTCCGGGTCGAGCTGCTCGCGGGCTTGATCGTAGTAAGCGATGCGGGTGTTTTTTCCGATCAGGCGTTCGCCCGAGTCGGGTTCGAGCTCTCCCAGCAACAACCTCAGAAAAGTGGTCTTCCCCACGCCGTTGGGTCCGACCAATCCAATCCGCTCACCTCTTTGGACGATCAGCTCCACGTCATCCAGGACCACCTGTTCGCCGAAGCGTTTGTGGATGTGCTTCGCCTCGAGAACGGTTTGGCCCAGCCGGGGCGCTTCAGCGGCGCGAAGCGCGGCGACCTCCGGCCGGCGGAAGCCCCTTGCCTGAAGCAGCTTGCGAGCCCGCTCGATCCGGGCCTTGCTCTTGGTGCGCCGGGCCTCGACTCCTTTGCGCAGCCAGGCGACCTCCTGCCGAATCCATTGCTGGCGTTTGTGCTCCTGCACCTCTGCTTCCTCGAGGGCGACGAGCTTCTGCTCGAGGTACGCTTCGTAGTTGCCCAGGTACGAGGTGATCATCCCGCCCGGCGCGATCTCCACGATTCGATCGGCGAGATCATCGAGAAAGTAACGGTCGTGGGTCACCAGCAAGAGCGACCCCGGCAGCTCATCCAGCTCCGTCTCGAGCCAGTCAACGGTGTCGGCGTCGAGGTGGTTGGTGGGCTCATCGAGGAGGAGGAGGTCCGGTCTCGACAAAAGCGCTCGTGCGATCGCCACCCGTTTGCGCAGGCCGCCGGAGAGCTCGGACAACGGTCGATCCCATTCCTTCACACCCAGCCGATCGAGAAGCGTCTTCGCATGGTGCTCGGTGTCCCAGCCGCCCAGCCTGTCTATCTCGCTGGAGAGCTGGGACAGCCGATTCAATGACTTCGGTTGCTCGATCGTCGTGTCCTCGGAGAGCCGCGCGGCGAGCGCAGCGTGCTCTTCGAGCGAAGCGCGCAACGACTGGCTGGCGACGGCGAGCTCGGAGGCGATCGTGGCACCGGCGGGGAACTCGGGTTCCTGTGACAAGTAGGTGATCCGCGCGCCGCGTCGAAGTTGGAGCTCGCCTCCATCGGGCTGAATCACGCCGGCGAGAATCCTCATCAAGGTCGACTTGCCCGAGCCGTTCACACCCACCAGCCCGACGTATTCGCCCTCCGCGATCGTCAGGGTGAGCCGATCGAAAAGGGTGCGGTTGCCGAAAGCAAGCGAGACGTTGGCCGCCCTAAGAAGTGTCACTTTTAGCTCCGCAGGCCGGGAGCTTCGTGGCCGGAGCGGGCCACGTACTCGGTATAGCCACCTCCATAGAGGTGCGGGCCCTCCGGGGTGAGCTCCAAGACTCTGTTCGACAGCTCGGCGAGGAAGTGCCGGTCGTGCGAAACGAAGAGCATGCTCCCGTCGAATTCCTTGAGCGCGTGGATGAGCATCTCCTTCGTTGCCAGGTCGAGGTGATTCGTCGGCTCGTCGAGGACGAGAAAGTTCGGCGGATCGTACAGCATTCGCGCCATGATCAGCCGCGCCCTCTCGCCGCCCGACAGCACCCGGACCGCCTTGTCCACGTCGTCTCCGGTGAAGCCGAAACAGCCGGCGAGCGCGCGAAGTGAGCCTTGCGGGGCCCGGGGAAAAGCCTCCACCAACATCTCCCAGACCGACTTGTCTCCCTCGAGCTGATCCATCGCGTGCTGGGCGAAATAGCCCAGCTTGACGCTCGGCCCCAGCGATACCGTGCCCTCGTCCGGGGCGGAGGCCTGGGCCACCAGCTTGAGGAGCGTCGACTTGCCTGCCCCGTTCACCCCCAGCACGCTCCAGCGCTCGCGGCGCCGCAGCAGGAAATCAAACCCCCGGTACACGGTGAGATCTCCGTACGCCTTCGAGACACCGGACAGCTTGGCCACGTCCTCCCCGGAGCGCGGGGCGGGCTTGAAGTCGAAGTCCACCCGCTGCCGTTTTCGGGGAGGGTCGATCCTGTCGATCTTGTCGAGCTTCTTCACCCTCGATTGCACCTGTGCCGCGTGGGAGGCGCGCGCTTTGAAGCGCTCGATGAAGGCCAGCTCTCTTTTGAGCATTGCTTGCTGGCGCTCGTAGGTGGCCGTTTGCTGGACCTCGGCCAGCGCGCGCTGCTGCTCGTAGAACTCGTAGTTTCCCGAGTAGGAGATCAGCTCGCCGCCCTCGATCTCCACGATGCGGGTGCAGACCCGGTTGATGAACTCGCGATCGTGAGAGGTCATCACCAGCGCGCCGTCGTATTGTTTGAGAAAATTCTCGAGCCAGATCAGCGACTCGAGATCGAGGTGGTTGGAGGGCTCATCGAGCAGCATCGCGTCCGGCCGCATGAGGAGGATCCGCGCCAGCGCCACCCGGATTCTCCACCCGCCGGAAAGAGCCCGGACTTCGCCATCGATCGCCGCCTCCGAAAACCCCAACCCGGCGAGGATCTCCCTCGCCCGTCCCTCGAGCGCATAGCCACCCAACTCCTCGAAGCGGGTCTGCACTTCTCCGAATCGCTTCACCAGTGTTTCCAGGTTGCCCGCGTGGACCGGATCGGCCAGATTCCGCTCGAGCTCCTTCAACTGATGGGCAACGGTTGAAACAGCGCCGGCGCCGGCCATCGCTTCCTCGAGCACCGAGCCCGCCGAGGTCTCGCCGACGTCCTGGCGGAAATACCCCAGCGTCACGCCTCGATCGATGGACACGCTCCCTTCGTCCGGCTTCTCCTCTTTGGTGATGTAGCGGAAGAGCGTGGACTTGCCGCTCCCGTTCGGTCCCACCAGGCCAACCTTCTCCCCCCGTTGGAACGCCGCCGAGGCCCCGACGAAGAGGATCTGGTGGCCGTGCTGTGCACCGATGTTGTCGAGGCGAATCAGGTCGCCCCACGCTTGGCAACTTCGTTGCGGGCCACGCTGCGGCTCAGGTCGCCGGGAGGCGATGCGATCAGCGGCAATTCCACGATGAACTTGGATCCACGCCCTGGTTCGCTCTCGACCGAAATCGAGCCACCATGCGAGCTGACAATTTGTCTGGTGATGAAGAGGCCCAGCCCCAGCCCTCCGAAGTGGCGAGACGACACCGCGCGCTCGAACCGCTCGAAGATTCTCGTCTGGTCCTTCTTTGCGATACCGATACCCTGGTCTTCAACCACCAGCCGGGCTTGGTTGTTGGCGCTGGAGACCGAAACCCGGATCGGTTTTCCGCCGCCGTACTTCATTGCATTGGCGAGCAGGTTGGTGATCACCTGCTCGATCCTGAAGGAATCCCACTGCCCCACCACCGGGTGGTCGGCATCGATCTCGATCGAGCCTTTGGCCTCTGCGTAGGCAGCGGAAAGGTTCCCCACCACGTTCTTCACGATCTGGGACAAGTCGTGGGGCTCCAGCGTCAATTTCAAATGGCCGATATTGATTCGAGAGACGTCGAGGAGCTCGTCAATCAGTCTTGACAGACGTTCGATTTGACGATGCGAAGACTGCATCATTTTCGCGACCGCTTCCCAATTGATTTCCGAGGTGCCGCTCGGGCTGAGCTTCCGCATCAGGGATTGCATCTGGATCTTGAGAGGCGTCAGCGGCGTTCTCAGCTCGTGGGAGGCGATCGACAAGAACTCATCGCGCGCTCGTACCGCTCGTTCGACTTGCCCGTGCAATCGAGAGCTGTCAATTGCCGCGGCGATTCGCCGAGCCAGGTCCTGCGCCATCAAGAGGTCTGCTTGTTGGTACCTCGCTCCGTTCTTGATCCGGTTCAAAGTGATCGCGCCGATCCGGCGGTTGCGGGCATTCACCGGGACCATGATCGACGACCGAACTCCCAGTTGCCGCATCAGGCCGAGGTGGTTCTCGTCGTGAGCCTCGGCCATCAGAAGCTCGTCCGAGACATTTTCGCGAAGCTCCGGCTCACCGGTTTGAATCACCTTTGCCAGACCTGCCGAGTGATCTCCGTTCAGCGGAAAGCGGGACTCCAACTCGCCGGCGATCACCGCGAAATGGGGATCGGCGTGGGTCGCTTCCAGTATGCGAACATTTGCGTCCTCATCGATGGCGTGGAAGATGAAGGAATCCGCAAACTGCGGTACCGCGAGCTGGCCCACTTCGGCGAGGCCTGCCTGATAGTCGAACGACTCGGAGAGCGCGAAATTGGCATCGGCGAGGAAGCGAAATCGCTCCTCGCTGCGTCGAAGAGCTTCTTCTGCCTGTTTGAGCTTGGAGATGTCGACCGATAGACCTCTGAGCTCGAGCCTGCCGCCCGCGTTCTCCCGCTCCAGACGAACGCCGGTATGAAGCCAGACCACCTCGCCGGTGGGTTTGAGAAAACGGTGCTCGAGTCGGACCTGCTCACCCCGCGAGCGGATCCCGGCCAGTTTGGCGAGGACGCGTTCTTTGTCGTCCGGATGGATGTGCTTTGTCCAAAAGTTCGGCTCTTTCAGCCAGTCTTGTAGCGGGTAACCCAAAATCCGCGCCGCGCTCGGGCTCACGAAAGAGAAGGTGAGAAGGCCGGGCGCCGCGGCCCAGATCACTGCATGGTCAATCCCTTCGACCAACTCCCGATACTTCTGCTGGATGACCTGCTCTCGGCGGAGGGCGAGCAGCTCCAGATCGGCGACGCGACGACCCAACTCCTCCCGTTCTTTTAGCCGCAGCAGCTCGGCCTGCCGCTGGATCTGCTGCTTCGATCGGTGCAGGGAGGCGAAGACGGCGACCTTGGCCTTGAGGATCTCGGGATTCAAAGGCTTCAACAAATAGTCGACCGCGCCGGCCAAATAGCCTTGGTGTACAAAGCTGTCATCGGTGCTGATCGCGGTCAAAAAGATGATTGGGATATCCCGCGTCCGGTTGCTTGCTTTGATCAGCGACGCCGTTTCAAAGCCATCCATCTCCGGCATCTGCACGTCGAGCAGAATGATCGCGCAGTCGTGCTCCAACAGATAGGCCAGCGCCTCCGAGCCCGAGCTTGCTTTGATCAGACGATAGTCCGGCGATTGGAGGACCGCTTCCAGCGCCAACAAATTTTCGGGTTTATCGTCGACCAGGAGGATGTCGAGCTTGTTTTCGGCTTGCATGCCACTCCCGTGGATCCGCCGGGGCGAAGCCCGCGCGGGCGTCAACATGAATGCTCGACCCCTCGATAATCGCAAGACCCGGAGGCAGTGACAAGATCGATTCTGGCATGTTTTTTGTTGGCTGCAAAACTGTGGCCCATTTTCCTTCGTCCTGAAAGTTCGCTTGGAGAACCAGCGATCGGCCGACCGCGGCCCAGCTGCCTTACCCACCCGCTGAAATTGATACACTGTGCTCCAGACCGACGAGAGTGCTCATTGGACGACGTTTCGAACTATGATTGAGGTAGGGTAGGGGCTGTGAAAGGATCAAACCGCGAATAGCGGAATTGGCGTTTGGCGGGCAGACGCGCTGGCCTTCACCGGCACTTTCAGCAAAAAGACAAGGACGCCGAGGCGATGAAACAAACAGTCCGTGGGAAGTCTGACAATAGGCGGAATGGAACGGTGCCGTCTTCCATACCCGACTCGCCAACACGCGATTTGTCGACACCTGATACATCGCTCGCCGCCGGCAATGGGAAAGAAAAAGCCCCCGGCGTTCGCGCCGAATGGGATGTGCTGTCGAGCTCGAGTAAGCACGAGGTCGAGCAACTCGTCGAGGTGCTGATCGCGGTCAAGCAGGGTGATTTCAGCGTCCGGCTCCCCTACCGGCGAGATGGAATTCTCGGCAGGGCGGGCGAGCTTCTCAATGACATCCTCGGCCTGAACGAGCACATGGCCAATGAATTCGTGCGCGTCGGCAAGATCGTAGGTCAAGAAGGCAAAATGACCGAGCGCGCATCGGTGGGCCCGGCCAAGGGCTCCTGGGCCAACAGCGTCAACTCGGTCAACCAGCTGATCGGGGACCTCGTCGCTCCAACCAACGAAGTGGCGCGCGTGATCACCGCCGTCGCCCGGGGCGACTTGTCGCAAAAGATGTTTCTGGAAATTGAAGGCCGCCCGGTTCGCGGCGAGTTCCTCCGCATCGGCACCACGGTAAACTCGATGGTGGACCAGCTGAACTCCTTCGCCGCCGAAGTGACCCGCGTGGCCAAAGAAGTAGGCACCGAGGGAAAACTCGGTGGTCAAGCCGACGTGAAGGGCGTCTCGGGTACCTGGAAGGACTTGACCGACAACGTGAACGGCCTTGCCGCGAACTTGACCGCGCAGGTCCGCAATATCGCCAAGGTGACCACCGCCGTCGCCAAGGGCGACCTCTCGCAAAAGATCACCGTCGATGCGAAGGGCGAGATCCTCGAGCTGAAGAACACCATCAATACGATGGTCGATCAGCTCTCTTCTTTCGCCGCCGAAGTGACCCGCGTGGCCAAGGAAGTGGGCAACGAAGGAAAGCTCGGTGGTCAGGCCGACGTGAAGGGCGTGTCCGGCACCTGGAAGGACTTGACCGACAACGTGAACGGCCTTGCCGCCAACCTGACCGCCCAGGTGCGAAACATCGCCAAGGTGACGACCGCGGTGGCGAACGGCGACTTGTCGCGGAAAATCACCGTCGACGCGCGGGGTGAAATCTACGAGCTGAAAAACACGATCAATACCATGGTGGACACGCTCCGATCCTTTGCCGCCGAGGTGACCCGCGTGGCGAAGGAAGTAGGAACTGAGGGAAAGCTCGGCGGTCAAGCGGACGTCAAAGGCGTGGCCGGCACCTGGAAAGACCTCACCGACAACGTCAACACCATGGCTTCCAACCTCAGCGTGCAGCTGCGCGACGTGTCCAAGGTGGCGATCGCGATCGCCAACGGCGACCTGGGTCAGAAGATCACTGTCGACGTGCGAGGGGAAATCCTCCAGATCAAGGACGTGATCAACAAGATGGTGGACCAGCTCAACTCCTTCGCCGCGGAAGTGACCCGCGTGGCGAAGGAAGTGGGTACGGAAGGAAAGCTCGGCGGCCAGGCGAATGTGAGAGGCGTCTCCGGCACCTGGAAGGACTTGACCGACAACGTGAACGTGCTCGCCGGCAATCTCTCCGACCAGGTGCGCAACATCGCCAAGGTGTCCACCGCGGTGGCCAACGGCGACCTGTCGCAGAAGATCACCGTCGATGCCCGAGGCGAAATCTACGAGCTGAAGAACACGATCAACACCATGGTGGATACGCTGCGCTCCTTCGCCGCAGAAGTGACCCGCGTGGCGAAGGAAGTGGGTACGGAAGGAAAGCTCGGCGGTCAGGCGGACGTGAAAGGCGTGTCCGGCACCTGGAAGGACTTGACCGACAACGTGAACGTGCTCGCAGGCAACCTCACCGACCAGGTCCGAAACATCGCCAAGGTGACCACCGCGGTGGCCAAAGGCGACCTGTCGCAAAAGATCACCGTCGACGCGGAAGGCGAGATTCTCGCCCTCAAGAACACGATCAATACGATGGTGGATCAGCTCAACTCCTTTGCCGCGGAAGTGACCCGCGTGGCGAAGGAAGTGGGTACGGAGGGCAAGCTGGGCGGACAGGCCGACGTGAAGGGCGTCGCCGGAACGTGGAAGGACTTGACCGACAACGTGAACGGCCTGGCCGGAAACCTGACCGCCCAGGTTCGAAACATCGCCAACGTGACCACCGCGGTGGCCAATGGCGACCTGTCTCAGAAGATCACCGTGGACGCGCGTGGCGAAATCCTCGAGCTGAAGAGCACGATCAACGTGATGGTCGATCAGCTCCGGTCCTTCGCCGCGGAAGTGACCCGCGTGGCCAAGGAAGTGGGCACCGAAGGAAAGCTCGGTGGTCAGGCGGACGTGAAAGGCGTGTCCGGAACGTGGAAGGACTTGACCGACAACGTGAATGGTCTGGCCGCCAACCTCACCACCCAGGTTCGAAACATCGCCAAGGTGACCACCGCGGTGGCCAAGGGCGACCTCTCGCAAAAGATCACTGTCGGCGCGAAAGGCGAAATCCTCGAGCTGAAGAACACGATCAACGTGATGGTGGACCAGCTCAACTCGTTTGCCGCGGAAGTGACCCGCGTGGCCAAGGAAGTGGGCACCGAAGGAAAGCTGGGCGGACAGGCCGAAGTGGAAGGCGTGTCCGGAACCTGGAAGGACTTGACCGACAACGTGAACGGCCTGGCCGGCAACTTGACCGCCCAGGTGCGAAACATCGCCAAGGTGACCACCGCGGTGGCCAAAGGCGACCTCTCGCAAAAGATCACCGTCGACGCGAGAGGCGAGATCCTCGAGCTGAAAAACACGATCAACGTGATGGTGGACCAGCTCAACTCGTTTGCCGCGGAAGTGACCCGCGTCGCCAAGGAAGTGGGCACCGAGGGAAAGCTCGGCGGTCAGGCGGAGGTGAAGGGCGTCTCCGGAACCTGGAAGGACCTGACCGACAACGTAAACTTCATGGCCGGTAACCTCACCAAGCAGGTGCGCGGCATCGTCAAGGTGGTGACCGCGGTGGCCACCGGCGACTTGAGCCAGAAGTTCGTGCTCGAAGCGAAGGGCGAAGTGGCCGCGCTGGCCGAGACGATCAACAACATGACCGATACGCTGCGCATCTTCGCGGACCAGGTGACCACCGTTGCCCGCGAGGTGGGAATCGAAGGAAAGCTGGGAGCCCAGGCCAGGGTGCCAGGCGTCGCTGGAACGTGGAAGGATCTCACCGACAACGTGAACTTCATGGCGTCCAACCTGACCACCCAGGTGCGCGGCATCGTCAAGGTGGTGACCGCGGTGGCCAACGGAAACCTGAACGAAAAGTTCGTGCTCGAAGCGAAGGGCGAAGTGGCCGCGCTGGCCGAGACGATCAACAACATGACCGACACCTTGAGAACTTTCGCGGATCAGGTGACCACGGTGGCTCGCGAAGTGGGAATCGAAGGAAAGCTGGGTGGCCAGGCGAAGGTGCCAGGCGCGGCCGGAACGTGGCGAGACTTGACCGACAACGTCAACCAGCTGGCAGGCAACCTCACCTCGCAGGTGAGAGCGATTGCCGAGGTGTCTACCGCGGTGACCAAGGGCGACCTGACCCGGTCGATCACCGTGGAGGCCCAGGGAGAAGTGGCGGCGCTCAAAGACAACATCAACCAGATGATCGGGAATCTGAAAGACACCACCCAGAAGAATACCGAGCAGGACTGGCTGAAGACGAACCTCGCCAACTTCTCCGGAATGATGCAGGGCCAAAGAAACATCGTCTCGGTGGCGCAGTTGATCATGTCCGAGTTGACGCCGCTGATCGGAGCGCAGCACGGCGGCTTTTTCATGATGGAAACGCCGGAAAAGGAGAAGCCAGACCACCTCCTGAATCTGATTGCCAGCTACGGCTTCACCTCGCGCAAGAACCTCGCCAACTCATACAAGCTCAAGGAAAGCCTGATCGGCCAGTGCGCTTTCGAAAAAAAACGAATCGTGCTCACCGACGTGCCGCCGAACTTCATCAACATCGCCACCGGCCTGGGGGAGGCGCCCCCTCGCAATGTGGTGGTATTGCCGGTGCTCTTCGAAGGTGAGACCAAGGCGATGATCGAGCTGGCATCGTTTGGCATCTTCAGTCAAAACCACCTCACCTTCCTCGATCAGCTGATGGATAGTATCGGCGTGATCTTGAACATGATCTCCTCCAGCATGAGAACCGAGGAGCTCCTTCAAGAATTGAAGCGCTCCAACGCCGAGTTGGAAGCGCAGGCCAGCGAGCTCAACGAGAAAGCCAAGCTCCTCGAGATCAAGAACCAGGAAGTGGAGCTCGCCAGCCGCAGCCTGGAAGAGAAGGCGGAGCAGTTGCAGCTGATTTCGAAGTACAAGTCGGAATTCCTCGCGAACATGTCTCACGAGCTGCGCACCCCACTCAACAGCCTGCTGCCTGCTGATTCTTTCGAAGATGCTTTCCGAGAACAAGGAAGGGAATCTGTCGCCGGACCAGGTGAAATTCGCCACCACCGTCTACTCCTCGGGCAACGACTTGCTCGGTCTGATCAACGAGATCCTCGACCTGTCGAAGGTCGAAGCAGGCAAGATGCCGATCGATCCGAGAGACGTTGCGCTCCGTCAGGTCGAGGACTACGTGGAGCAGACGTTCCGCCACGTGGCGGATCAGAAGGGGCTCGGCTTCGAGATTCACGCCGACGGCGAAGCGCCGGAACGGATGTTTACCGACGTCAACCGGCTGCAGCAGATTCTCAAGAATCTGCTCTCCAACGCGTTCAAGTTCACCGAGCACGGAAAGGTAACGCTCACCATCCGCCCGGCGTCGAAAGACAAGAAGCTTCTGCTCTCAAGCTTCAATCCAAACCAGAATGTGATTGCGTTTTCGGTCAGTGATACCGGGATCGGAATACCACACGAGAAACAGAAGCTGATTTTCGAGGCATTCCAGCAGGCCGACGGAACTACCAATCGCAAGTACGGTGGCACCGGACTGGGCCTCACCATCAGCAGGGAAATCGCGCGACTGCTCGGTGGCTGGATCGACGTGGACAGTGCCCCCGGTGCGGGCAGCAAGTTCACCCTCTATTTGCCCCAGAACTACACCGGCGCCGACGCGTCGCGACCCAGAGAGGGCAACGCGATGACCGAGAACGGTCCGACGCTCCCCAAAGATGCCGATTTCAGGGATCGCAAAGTGCTGGTGATCGACGATGACATGCGCAACATCTTCGCGATCAACAGCGTGCTCGAGGCGCGGCATATCCGGGTCATCCACGCCGAGAATGGCCGGGTGGGGGTTGAACGCCTGAGGGAGCATCCGGACGTCGATCTCGTTTTGATGGACACGATGATGCCCGAGATGGATGGTCTGGCGGCGACCCAGGCGATCCGCAGCATGAGCGAGTTCAACGAGCTGCCGATCATTTCGCTGACCGCCAAGGCGATGAAAGGCGATCGCGAGAAAGCTCTTGCCGCGGGAGCGTCGGACTACATTGCCAAGCCCGTCGACCCGGAGCGTCTGCTCTCGGTGATCTATCTCTGGCTGCAGAAGAAGTCAGCTGGTGCGCACTAAGCAATCGGTGGCGCAAGGGCGCGGTCAAGTCTCTCGGCCACGCTGAAGTTTCCTTGCGCCGCGACCTGCCGGTCGACAGATTACTGCCTTGCGGTTGGGGGCGTAGAAAAGCCGCAGGGAGAAACCCATGGCGAAGATGCGGGCAGTCCAGGTTTCACGTCCGAAGGGCCCTTTCGAGCTGGTCGAACGCGAGATCCCGGAGCCGGGCGCCGGATCGATCCGGATCAAGGTCCAAGCCTGTGGCATCTGTCACAGCGACATGTACACGAAGGAAGGTCTCTACCCGGGCATCCAGTACCCGCGAGTCCCCGGGCACGAAGTCGCCGGAGTCATCGACGCCCTCGGCAGTGGCGTCGCTCAGTGGAAGGTCGGCCAGCGGGTCGGGGTGGGCTGGCACGGAGGACACTGCGGCTATTGTGATTCGTGCCGTCGGGGTGACTTCCTCACCTGCCAGGTGGCCCCGAGAGTGACCGGCATCTCCTACGACGGAGGCTACGCCGAATACATGATCGCTCCGGCCGCGGTGGCCGCGCTGATTCCCGACGAGCTCTCCCCGGTAGAAGCAGGACCGTTGATGTGCGCGGGGATCACCACTTTCAATTCTCTTCGCAACAGCGGCGCTCGGGCGGGCGATCTTGTGGCCGTGCTGGGGATTGGCGGCCTGGGACATCTAGGCATTCAATATGCCGTGAAGATGGGGTTTCGAACCGTGGGCATCGCCCGGGGAAAGGACAAAGAGCCGTTGGCGAAGAAGTTGGGAGCCAGGCATTACATCGACAGCCAGGGGCAGGATCCCGCCGCCGAGCTGATGAAGTTGGGTGGAGCGAAAGTGATCCTCGCCACGGTGACGGACGCCAAGGCGATGGGCGCGGTGCTGGGCGGTCTGGGCATCGGTGGGAAGCTGATCATTCTCGGTGCTGCCGCGGAAACGCTCGAAGTGCCTCCGCTTGCGCTCCTCGGGGGACGGCGGTCGATCGTCGGCTGGCCTTCCGGAACGTCGATCGATTCGCAGGATACGCTCTCCTTCAGCGCGCTTTCCGGCGTTCGATCGATGAATGAAGTCTTTCCGCTGGAACGCGCCGCGGAAGGTTACGAGCGGATGATGAGCGGCAAGGCGAAGTTCCGGGTCGTTCTGACCCCTGGTGCCTAGCCGGTTTGAATTGCAATCACGCCAAAGCGCTCCCGTATAGCCACTCCTAGACGGGGAAAACCCCGTCTTCTCGGCAGATGCCTCGAGGGGCTTGGATGACACGCAGAAAATGGATCGTCAGCGTAGGGGTGGTTGTGCTCTTCGCCGCCGGACTCTTCGCGGTCCTACGCGCTCGCAACGCAACCGCAAAATCGACCGAAGCCCGTCCCTTCCGGCTGGGAAAGGTTCAACAATCCAGCCTTCAAGTGAGCGTCCGGGAGGTCGGAGTGGTCGACCCGGTGGCCAAAGTGGAGGTGAAGTCGCCGGTGTCGGGGCGGGTGATCGGCCTCAACGTCCGGGAAGGCGCGGCGATCAAGGTCGGGGACGTCCTTGCCGAGGTCGAGCCGGACGTCAATCAGGCGCAGTCGCTTTCCGATGTGAACAACGCGGTGACCCAGGCCCAACTCCGGTTGAAGGACGCCGAGCGGGAATACGCGTCTCAGAAGCAGCTCTTTGATCGAGATCTGGTGGCTCGCAGTACGCTCAGCGAGTACGAGACCAAACGCGAGCTCGCCGCCGGGGAGCTCCGGGCGGCGCAGATGCGTTACCGGATCGTCGAGGATCGCGGCATTCCGATCTCTGGAAACGCCGCCTCGCAAAAGGCGCGGATCAAAAGTCCGATGGCCGGTACGGTGATCAAACGCACCGTCGAGCTTGGCGAGAGCGTGATGTCCGGGGTGTCTTCGTTCAACGGCGGAACGGTTCTGTTTACCGTCGCCGATCTGCGCAGTCTCATCATCCGGGTCAACCTCAACGAAGTCGATATCGCCAAAGTCGACGTCGGACAGCCAGTGCGGATCACCCTCGACGCCTATCCTCAGAAAGTCTTCACCGGCAAAGACGAGCTGGCCAAGCACCTGCGCACCGGAATGAGCGCCAACGTCGAAATATTGGGAGAAAAGCGCGACAATACTTTGTCCATTCCGCTCGAGGCGCTGCAGAAACATGAAGCACAAACGGTTGCCTACCAGCTGAAGAAGGACTTGCGACCGGACCTGATTCGCGACGCGAAGGAAGGTCTCAACGGCAGGTCGAAGTTCATCTGGCTGTCCGAGCACTGGAAGGACTATTTCAACGTCGTCCCGATCAAGGCGGGCATCGCCACGCTGGAGCGGGTGGAAGTCCTCGAGGGCCTTTCCGAGAGTGACGAGGTGGCGTTGGAAGATCCGTCGCGTCGCAAGATCGAGAAGGACGATGAGAACAACTAGCGGCGAGGAATTCGCATGACAACGCTGATCCAGACTCTGGGCGTGAAGAAGGTCTACGATTCGGGTCAGTCCGTCGTTCACGCGCTGCGCGGAGTGGACGCATCGATCCACCAAGGGGAGTTCGTCGCCCTGGTCGGGCCCTCGGGATCGGGGAAATCGACTTTGATGGCGATCCTCGGTTGCCTGGATTCTCCGACCTCAGGCCGCTACGCCCTCGATGGACAGTGGGTGGAGAGCCTCTCGAGAAAAGAGCTGGCCCGGGTGCGCAACGAGAAAATCGGCTTCGTTTTCCAATATTACAACCTTCTGCCCCGCGCGAGCGTGCTTCGCAACGTCGAGCTGCCGCTCCTTTACGCCGGCGTTTCGCGCAAAGAGCGCAGCGCGCGTGCCAGGGAGCTATTGGAGAAAGTGGGAATCCTGGACAAGGCGAAGGAGCTGCCGTCGGCGTTGTCCGGCGGCCAGCGGCAGCGGGTGGCGATTGCGCGGGCGCTGGCGAACAGGCCGGCGTTGATCCTGGCCGATGAGCCCACCGGCTCTTTGGATTCGAACACCGGCGCGGAGGTTCTGGGGTTGTTTGAAGCTCTGCACCAGCAGGGGCATACAATTGTGATCGTCACCCACGATCCGGGCATCGCCGCCCGGGCCGAGCGGCGAATCGAGCTCCACGATGGCCTGGTGGTCGAATCGAGATCGGTCGCCGCATGAGATGGATGAAAGGGACGGGCGCCCTCGGTCTGCGGCTGTCCAACGCCTGGACAGAAATCCGCGAGAATCTGGGCCGCTCCTTCCTCCAGGCGCTGGGAGTCATTTTGGGAGTGGCCTCGGTTCTCGGGGGCTTGTCGATCAGCGACAGCCAGCGGAAGCGCTCGGACGAGCTCTTCGTCAAGCTGGGCGGGTTCGACAAGCTCAACGTTCAGCCGTCCCCGGTGTCCAAGGAGGGCACCCCGAGCGCCCTGAAGATGGCAAATCTGGGATTGCGCGTGGAAGACTCGACCTCCGGAGAGGCACTGGATCCGAAGCTGGTCACCGCGGTGAGCACGCAGAAAATGATTCGCGCCCGGGTTCGATCGCCCTTCGCGGACCAGGAACGGGACATCAGCGGGGTGGGGCGAGATTACTTTCCCGCGGAGGGCTATCAGATTGCCCAGGGCCGCCTCTTCTCCAACGAAGACCTCGAGCGATCCGCGGGGGTGGTGATTTTAGGAAGCGAAGCGAAGCAAGTGTTTTTCCCCAACGGAGATGCGCTCGGCCAGACGATTAGAGTCGGGGACGTTCCGGTCGTGGTCATCGGCCTGTTGAAGGAGCGCGTCTTTCGATTTCGAAAGGATCAACGGCAGAACATCTTCAGATGGCGGAACAGAATCGTCGCCTTGCCCGCGACCCTGGTGCAGCGCCGGTTCGAGGGCGACGCATACCAGAGGCTGGATCGGGTGACCTTCAAGATTCCGGAGATCAATTCACTCCAGGCATTTTCGCGCAACCTGTCCGCGCTCCTGAGAACGAGTCATCGCCAGCAAGACGACTTCCGCCTGGACGATGTCGCCGCCCGCGTCAAGAAGCAACGAAGCAACGGCGATGTCTACAACATCATTTTCATGCTTTCCGGCGTGTTGTCGCTGCTCGGCGGTGGATTGGTCAACGTGAACATCCAACTGGCCTCGCTCAAGGATCGTGTTCGCGAGGTTGGAATCAAGATGGCGATCGGCGCCTCGGGTCGCGAGATTTTCAAGGAGCTCATGACCGAAGCGCTGGTCCTTTCGGGGTTGGGCGCCCTCGTGGGTGTCGTAGTCGGCGTGGCTTTTTCGCGAATCATTCTGGAAATCCTCGGCGTGCCGCTCTACATGCGGGCTTCGAGCTTCGGATTGGCAGTCGGTTTGGCGTGCTTGAGCGGGT
>WNFA01003047.1_pt1 | contig 16240 bp, 12 predicted proteins | sample 5400481 | NCBI WGS metagenome assembly WNFA01 (sample SAMN13153340, study PRJNA577476) | soil metagenome | isolation source: 120 cm saprolite under Douglas fir tree site 2 hole 1 replicate 2 | place: USA:California | collected 2015-04-18
CCCGCTCAAATCTCTCTTCGAAGCCATTAAGGCCAACAATCAAAACACCGGGGCTAACTTCATCGAGCATGGCGACGAACAGTACGTCGTTCGCGGACTGGGATTGGTCAAGGAGATTGAAGACATCAAGAACATCGTACTCGACTCGCGCAACGGCACGCCTATCCACGTCAGCGACGTTGCCAACGTTGAGATCGGGAACGAGCTACGCCAGGGCGCTGTCACTAAAGACGGCCAGGGCGAAGTCGTGACCGGAATCGTCCTGAAACGAATCAACGAAAACACCAAGCAGGTTATTGAGCGCATAAAGGAAAAAGTAGTCGAGATCAATAAGGCCCTGCCCGAAGGCGTGAGCATCGTTGACTACTACGATCAATCAGAGCTTGTCGATAACAGCATACGCACGGTAGTCGAATCATTGATCGAAGGTGAAGCGCTGGTATTGCTCATTCTGGTGTTGCTGCTCGGCGACTTCCGCAGTTCGGTCATCACTGCCGCAGCCATACCTTTTTGCATGATGGTCGCATTCATACTGATGTGGTACTCAAAGTTGTCGGCAAACCTCATGTCCCTGGGCGGTCTCGCCATCAGTATCGGCATGATGGTTGATGCGACAGTGGTGATGGTCGAAAACATTTATCGACACCTTGAGGAACACCGCGAACATTCAATACGCGCCGCCATACTGGTTGCGGCTCAGGAAATCGGGCGACCGATGTTTTTCGCTATACTCATAGTCATAGCCGTCTTTCTGCCTGTCTTCACTTTGCAGGGCATCGAAGGCAAGCTGTTCAAGCCGCTCGCATATGCTGTCACCTTCTCGATGATTGGCTCCATGTTAATGGCGCTGTGCATCGCCCCAATGCTGTGCGCTTTGTGGTTGCGGCTCAAGAAAGGCAAGGTCCGCACAAATCCGATCATTGGATTCTTCAAAGGGATTTACGTTCCCGTCCTCAAGTGGGCCATCCGTCACCGCTACATAGCGCTCACGATTGCCGCGGTATTGCTTGTGTGGAGCGTTGCCGACGTCTATATCCTTGGCAGCGAGTTTCTGCCGACGATTGATGAGGGCAATATGCTTGTGCGGGCGACGATGCCTGCAAGCATTTCTCTTTCGCGGGCAATCGAAGTCTCATCGCAGATCGAAAAGTCACTACGCGAGTTTCCCGAAGTCGAAACTGTGGTTGCCAAGATCGGGCGCGCTGAGTTGGGCGGCGATCCCGAGAGCGTCAGTAACGACGAACTATACGTTCGTCTTAAACCCAAAAATCAATGGACAACAGCAAAGGCCAAAGACGAGCTGGTTGATGCGATGCGCCGTCGAGTGGAGGGCTTTCCCGGCGTTCAGTTCAACTTTTCGCAGGTTATACAAACCCGCAATGACGAACTCATATCGGGCATCAACGCGCAGATTGCCGTCAAGATTTTTGGCGAAGACCAGGAGACGCTGCACAAAGTTGGCGAAGAGATTCGTGACGCCATGTCTCACGTTCGCGGCGTCGAAGACCTGGCGGTGGAGCAGGTTGCCGGCGAGGAGCATCTGGAGATCGACCTGGACCGCAATAAGATTGCTCGTTACGGCCTGAACATTGCCGATGTGCTCGAAGTCGCCAAGATTGGCATCGGCGGAGACGATGCCACCGATGTGCTTGAAGGGCAGCGCCGTTTTGCGATCTTCGTGCGTTTGAAAGAAGACTTCCGCAATCAGGTTGAAAAGCTCACCGACATTCTGATCACCGCGCCTGTCGGCGGACGCATACCGCTCGGACAGTTGGCGACCTTTCGACTATCGAGTGGCGATTCAGTCGTCAGCCGTGAGAACTCTCTGCGCCGGGTCGTGGTGAAGTGCAACGTAAAAGGGCGCGACATCGGCGGCTTCGTTCACGAGTCGCAGGCCGTGGTTGAAGAGCAAGTCAAGCTCCCGCCGGGATACTTCATTACCTGGGGCGGGCAATTCGAAAACGAGCAGCAGGCCGTTCGCAGGCTGTTGATTGCCATACCGATCTCGCTGCTGCTGGTGTTCGTGCTGATCTATGCCTGCTTCAGTTCGCTGCGCAACACGCTGACGATAATCTTCAACATACCAATCGCGCTTGTCGGCAGCACGCTATTCCTGCTGATCTCGGGGTTCCCGTTGAGCGTTCCCGCGATAGTGGGATTCATTGCGGTCTTTGGGATCGCGGTGCAAAACGGAATGGTGATGGTGTCTTACATCAACAAGCTTCGGAGTAGGGGCATGGAGTTACACGAAGCCGTGATTACCGGCGCGAGCGTGCGTTTACGGGCAGAATTACTAAGCGCATTGATCGGCAGCATAAGCCTGATACCATTCATCATTTCGTCCGGAACCGGAGCCGAGATCGAGAAGCCGCTGGCGATCGTCGTGGTTGGTGGACTGGTGACGCGCCCGATCAAGATCGTGATTCTACCAATGTATGCAGCGGTTATGCACGTGTGAACCCCATCTTTTGCTCCTTCGCACGAGGCCCCTCTTTGGAGTGCGCCGCCTTGTCGGCGCTTTGGTCTGCCCTATCCGCGACTTAGCCCGGTGTCAAAGAAACGTCTCATTAACACTGGGCTTTAGCCCGGTGTAAACCCCGAGTCCGCGGAGCCGATCTGGGCGAGGCGGCTTCCGCGGACTCCAGTGGCCCCCTCACTAGGCCACCCCAGCTGAAGTTTTTCTATTTACGAATTGCGCGTGAGCATTTAGGATGCACCCGTCTTTGACAATTAAGCAACGGCCAAATGCGCGGCTCAATCTCCCACACTAACGAGTGATGAGCATCGCCGTTGAGGATGAAAGGTTCATACTCACGGCGACTAATAAACGCGAGCGCATGGTATTCGCAATTGCGAATACTGTCAAGAGTTTTGTCAGCGACCGCATCCATAACGAGCTCAACTCTCGTGGGTGTCGACGAGTCTTCCTCGGCCGGTCGTGCACGTCCGGAGGTAACTCCTGATGGGCACGCGTCCCCGCCACAGGCCTGAACGACTCGGCGAGAAACTTCTCGAGATCAGAAATGCTTTAGGGTTATCTCAGAGTGAGTTGCTAAAACGGTTGGAAGCGGCTGAAGACTTAGCTTATCACCGCGTCTCTGAATACGAATCAGACAAGCGCGAGCCTCCCCTGTGGCTTCTCCTCGCATACGCGCACGCTGCGGGTGTCCATCTCGAAGACATAGTCGACGACGAAGTGGACCTGCCCCACAAACTTCCCGGCAACGTCAACTACCGCGGCCTCAAACGCAAACCCACGACGCATAGAAGGTAGTAATCATTTACCCCTGAGGGCCATGTCAGAACCGCGAGCGGTAGCGACCGGGTCTCAAGTTACCTACCGCGACCTCAAACGCAAACCGAAGACGCATAGAAGGTAGTAATCATTTACTCCTCTAGGGCCATGTCAGAACCGCGAGCGGTAGCAACTGTGAAAAATTAGATCGATCCCGGATATGACACAAGCTAAGAAAATTTGCAGGTTGGGAAGGGGGCAGTCGACAGGTTCAAGGTGCGATAAATTTCGGTAGCGACCGGGTCTCAAGTTACCCACAACCATCTTAGGCCGACCCCCGCTCGCCGCCATCAAAAACATTACGCCCCCGAAACTCTCGTCACACCACCGCTCGGCCAGGGCGAAGTCCCCTCACGGACAGCCCGCATGAGTCTGTCGGAAAAACGTTGGATTAAGACAATCTCAAATTAGGACGCTACCCAACATTCAGATCGCTTGACTCCTCGCCGGTCTTGGAGTAAATCTGGTCCGACATTGGTCCTTTTATCTTCCCCCGCTTAAGTTAATTTTCCCTAAACCCCTCAAGTGGTCTCCCCGCGATGTTCTTAACCTGTACTCATCCATTCGAAAGGGAGCATCTTTATGTCCACGCCCACATTATTCATCCGCGCGTTCCATCGACGCACAATCGCCCTGGGCAAATCCCTTCCCTTGCCGGGAGCATTCAATATCACCACATTCACACTCGCGGTCGTTTTGCTGTTCGGTTGTTTCACGAGCGTCTTCGCGCAGCATTACCAACAAACCAATCTCATCTCCGATGTACCCGGGCTAGCGGCGGCTACCGATTCGCATCTCGTTAACCCGTGGGGTCTCACCTCCAGCGGGGGTAGTCCCTGGTGGGTGGCAGACAATGGAACTGGCCTTTCAACGCTCTACACTGGCGCAGGCCAGATAGTTCCGCTCGTCGTCACGGTGCCACCACCTCTCGGCGGGGTTCCGCCGTCGGCTCCGACCGGCGTAGTGTTCAACGGAACTTCGGACTTCGGTGGGGCAATTTTCATCTTCGTGACTGAAAATGGCACCATCTCCGGCTGGTCCGGTGGGACCAACGCGATTCTCAAATTCACCAGTCCGGTCAGAGCTGTTTACAAAGGCGCAACCATCGGGCAGAACAACGGCGCAAAGTTTCTCTTCGTGGCCAATTTTTTCAATGGCAGTGTTGATGTCTTTGATAAGGATTATGTACCGGTTACGCTGCCGGCCGGAGCTTTCAACGATGCGCAGATCCCAAGCGGCTTTGCTCCTTTCAACGTGCAAAATATTGGCGGAAAGATTTTCGTAGCCTACGCAAAGCAGGATGTGGACAAGGTAGATGAAGTCCACGGTCCCGGACTTGGCTTTGTCGATGAATACAATCCCAATGGGGACCTGGTACTGCACCTGAGATCGGGACGCTGGCTGAACGCACCGTGGGGACTCGCTTTGGCGCCTGGTGGGTTTGGCAAAGATAGCGGCAGGCTCCTGGTGGGCCAGTTTGGCAGCGGCGAAATTGCCACATATGATCTTGACCATGGGAACTTTCATGGACTACTGCTCGGCGTTCATGGCCAGCCGGTAGACATCGAGGGACTGTGGGCGCTGCGCTTTGGGAATGGTGCTGGCGCGGGACCCACCAATACTTTGTTTTTCACCGCCGGAATTGACGACGAGGCGCATGGCTTATTCGGCAAAATTACGCCCCTTCCTCACGACACCGACGATAACGACTAAAGAGGGCGTCAATATAGTCTCGTCTGAATTGAGAATTCAGCAGCTACGAAAAACTTATTAGTTCAAGCGGGTTCAGACTCATAATCCCCGAGGTCGGCGGTTCGAATCCGACCCATCTAACAAATAGTAAATGAAAGACGGCGAGCCGCGCGGCTCGCCGTCTTTCATTTATCACGCTCTTGTTCAAAGGCACCCGTAATGACTGCGCTCTTTGCTCTTCGCTCTTACGAGCTGGGCTATGGAACTGTAGTGATTGTTCCACAACCGCCGGCCACTGGATAGAAGCGGACCTGCATCAGCCTCAAGTCCGTGTTGGTGTAATCCCAGAAATAAGACTGAAGCTGCAGGAGATTGAAGATCCACACATTATTGAACTGAAGGTCGCCTTTGTCGCAGATGAGGTTTCCATTCAGGTCAATGCAGCCCGAGGCGCGGAAAATGTCCGAGATATTGGTTCGCTTGGGCTTGCCTGTGTCTCTCATGACCTCAAAGCTGCCTTGGAGCAGCGCATCCTGGCAGGAACCGAGCAGGCCACCAATGATGCAATCAGCATTGACGATCGCGTCCCCGTTCGGCTTGCCAAGCGCGGTGGCATACACGTTGTAGCACACGGAGGTGCCTCCTGGATCACTGGGTACCTCTACAGTGGCTCCGTCAGCATCTGTTCCGTTGCGGTCAAGTACTTGAAACTGGTCACCCGCTACATAGTAAATCTTCACGGTACCATCAAGCGGTACAAAAATCGTATGCCCGTCAGTATTGGTCATATCAGGGTTCTTGCCCTTCGGCACACCAATTATGTTCAGATTGTAGTGGGGACCACTTAGGCCCTTCCCTACTTGAGCAGCAACGGGCCTTGGGTTGAAGGTTGGAATAAGAAGGGTTGCTATGCCTAAGAGTGCTAGTCCCAGGCAACAAACTAAATACTTTTTCATCCACAGTTTCTCCTTAATTTTTTGTTTCTTTCGCCAACGCTGTCAGCTGGCGCACATCTGACGTTCTCGCCGCATGGATCTCACGCTTCGCCAAGCGCGATTAGGCAGCGAACTAAAGAAGGCAACTGGTTGTTCTCTGGTGAGGGGACAGACAGACCTGTAGGACAATCAAATTGGGGGTAGCCTGGATTTCGTCGGGGATGCGCTTACGGCACTTTGCTTTGCGTTTGGGAGGCCTCAACGCGCGGCAACATGGAAGTAGATTTACGTTACTGATTCTTCCCGAAGAGTGCAAGTTGTTATTTTGTTGCGAAGTCTTGTTATGGTCCAGCTGAAGACCCTCGGTAGCGGACGGTTGGCCTTTTACTCTCATCACACCGCGGCTTTACGTTGTTCGTTCTTCCAGCGCGGCTTCACAGTGGGATGCGGCTTCACAGTGGGATGAGGTCAGTACCGTAACGCGGTAGCGTCGGGTCAGCGATGCCTAGCCATTACGAGTTGTGATGCGCATCGCTGACCCGACGCTACCGCGTTACGGTACTGACCTCATTTCGCTGCGATCGCATTTTTCACACTGTCTCGGAAACTTAGGGATCGCATGTTTATAGCTCGAAGAAACAAAACCCCTCCGGCGGCGTTCGGAGGAGTGGAACTCTACTAGCGTACTGAAGCTCTAGTTGCATTCCGCTCCTCCGAACGCCGTTGGTTCTGGCATTTCAACTCAGGCTATAAACATCTCACCCCTGCCAGGGTGAAAACCGTTAAGGCTTTTTTCACAGCTTCTCTCGTTGGTGGGATTTGGAAGTCTCCATACAGTCTCTTTAGCCCGGTGGCAAACGGAACTCCTGAAACCTGAAACCGTTTCAACGGTTTTCATTCGAGGCCAACTTCAGACCTTTAGAACGTGAAGTCAGTACCGGTAACGAGGGTCCCAACTCGCATCACGAACAACTCTCGGCCCTGCCACACTCGCCGCCATTGATCCGCCACGCTATCTGCCTACTCTTTAAAGCCGCAGGAACCATGAGTGCACGGATCGCATCGAACACGACCTCAGTAAATGTTCAAGGCCGCGATCGTGTACCACCTCACGCCTTTGAGATCACAATCTGTGATCTCAAAAGGTCAAATTTCAGCTTTCGTCATTTGGAAAACGAAGTCGGTTGGGAAACGCTTCTTATTTCGCTTGAGCGCTTGAATCAGGGCACGAGTTTCAACACCGTAGAGTTGCGCCAAGTCAGCATCCAAAATGACTCTCTCACCCCGAATCAACAGGATTGTCTTTTCAACGCGCTCCAGTGGCACCTTGACTAGAGATTTCGCCATGTGAGGTCTCCTTGTGAGGTAGAAATAAATTGCGGCCGGTCTATGCCCGGCGTTGGCCCTTCATCATACCAACTGATGTCTTCACGCTCTGCCTCTACCAGATATTCCATCAGTTGTTTGCGCTCATTTGCCGACAACTGTTTGGCCTGTTGGATTAGTGTTTGAAATTGTTCGGTTGACATGGAGAATCACCTCCTACGAGTGAGTGAGTTGCAGTCGCTTCACTTTGACGCCGCAATCTAGGCGGCACTTGATTTCGTTTTCGTCAGCCTCCTCGCGCAGCAGTTCGACTGCTTCCTGAATCATGGCTTCGGCCTCTTCAAACGAACGCCCCTGACTAGCAACTCCCAGTTCCGGACAGGTCGCCACATACCACTTGCCTTCCTTCTCAATCACTACAGTTAACTTGGGTAACTTCATCGCAGCTCCTTTAATGCCTGCCGTGCCGCTGAGCGACGCCCTGTTCATAGACCGCCCTAGCTACAAACATTTCGCGCCTCCGGCGCGGAGCAAAATCGCTTCCGCCGATGATCATAACATCCTACTAACTTGCATCACCGTCATCCCCAAATAATGCTTGCTGCCCATGCTCAGGCGGAGCTTGAGGCAGGTTCTCCACCTGCAAACTATAATCATCATGCCCCCATTCGCAGCGTGAGAGCACTGCTCTGGGAATCTTCTTTACCGTGAGGTTTGGAAACTGATCCCGAACGATCGTGGAGTGCGACCCAAGATGACCCGCTCGCTACCGCTCCTCGGTTCTGACGTTGAGTCGTGGTGGATCTGTTTCACTCCTATCGATGACATTAGCAGCAATGCAACACTCAATGTCAGAACCGGTGAGCGGTAGCGACCGGGTCAAACGCAGGACTCTCGACTAGTGTTCACCAGCCTTATTCCTGGCGGGTGTAGGAAGAACGCTCGTGGAGTGCGACCCAAGATTGACCTGGTCGCTACCGCGCCCCGGTTCTGACGTTGAGTCGTGGTGGATCTGTTTCACTCCTATCGATGACATTAGCAGCAATGCAACACTCAATGTCAGAACCGTTGAGCGGTAGCGACCGGGTCAATCGTGCGCCAGACTAAGGTTCACCACCCTTGCGTCTTGTATTCCTGGCGGGTGTTAGTAAGAACCATCGCTGAGTGCGACCCAAGATTGACCCGGTCGCTACCGCTCCTCGGTTCTGACGTTGAGTCGTGGCGGATCTGTTTAACTCCTTTCGATGACTATACGCATTTAGTGAGCAGGGAATCTTGATGCTGTCTACGGTCTTGCGAAGCCCGCCCGCAATTCAAGTGAACATTGAAATCATGCGCCGGACTCCGCCTCTTACAAACCCAGCTTTCACCATTTACGATTCACGATTAACCATTTAACATTCGGCTCGTGAACCTCTGGGTTGGGATAACTGATTACGACTGGTTTTCCCTCCACGCTTCAAAGGAGTCCGTGGAAGAGGTGAACTTCTGGCGTCCATCCATCTGCTCGTCAGGGTTTTCGCGCTCTCCAACCCGGCGGTATGTTTCTATTCAAGCTGCGATCGCGAAAGTTCATCGGCGGCGGTGGTTTCTTTGCAAAGTATCTACCGCTGCCGCTAAGTCTGGCCTGGGATTCTTTTGGTGAAGGCAACGGCGCAAAATCACTTGCTGAACTTCGTAGACTGATCGCCCGCAATCGGCACGAACCTATAGGTCCAAACGAAAATCCAATCATTGGCTGCATTCTTCTTGAAGAACCATTCTTCTTTGCAAAGAACGACTGGATACCACTTCCCGATGACTTCAAGCCCGGCATTCAAATGGGAAAGGTTTATGAGATGCAGACTGGAACAGGTTTGCATCTCTGGAACCAAGTTGCCGAACGTCTGCCAGGTACACGAATGAAGATAATGGGACCAGCAACGGAATCCACGCAAGAACGTGCCAGATTTGGCACTCCTATCTTGATTGCGCCGCGTCTTGGTCAAGGCTCTTTCAGAGCACTCGTCACCGACGCCTACAGCTATCGATGCGCAATTTCCGGAGAACGGACGCTGCCGGTTCTGCAAGCGGCGCACATTCGTCCCTACGCCGAGGAAGGACCAAATGAGGTTTCAAATGGTTTGTTGTTGCGCAGTGACCTGCACACGCTCTTTGATCGGTACATGACCGTTGAGCCGAATGAAAGAACGATCGTTGTCAGTCGAAGAATCCGTGAAGAGTTTGAGAACGGCCGTGACTATTACGCCTTAAATGACAGACAACTGACGCAACCAGTCATGGCTTCGGCTATGCCATCAGTCGAATATCTGACTCACCACTTCGAACGGTTTCACCAACGTGAATCCTCATAAAGCTTAAGCCGCCCTTCTCGTGGTTGACACACCTCACGCCGCCACTTAGTATTTCGACTTCTGTTACCGACCTCGACCGCTCTTGAGAGCGGCCGTTCGGTTGGAAGAAGGATTCAGCACCCTCACATACAACCTCACATAAAACTCCTCACCGAAGAATCGCCCAAACTCGAGTGGTTTCATTCTCATACTTGTCTCTTGGTTTCCAATGGAATCCGAACGCCAAACCCGAAAGCGCAGAATCGATCCCCTGCTCAAGAGCCTCGGCTGGCGCATAGTACCCTTTAACGAAGCACGCCCTCTAACCGATCTCTCCAACTGCGCCATCGAGGAATACCCCACTGATAACGGCCCCGCTGATTACGCGTTATGTGTTAACGGAGAGATCATCGGCGTCGTTGAAGCAAAGAAGCTCACTCTGGGCCCGCAGAACGTTCTCACTCAGGCGCAACGGTACTCGCGTGGCTTCTCGGTAAGCAGGCTAAACTTTGACGGCTTCCGCGTTCCGTTTCTTTATTCCACCAACGGCGCTGTCATCTGGTTTCACGACGTTCGTCACACACTCAGTCGCTCGCGCAAGATCGATCAGTTTCATACCCCCGCCGCACTCAGAGAAATGATGGAACGGGATTTTCAGGCGAGTTGCGAGTGGTTTCAAAACAACCCGAATGAGCATACTCGACTCCGGCCTTACCAGATTGAAGCCAACAACGCGATGGAAAAAGCGATCGGGAATCGGAAACGTAAAATGCTGGTCGCGATGGCCACCGGTACAGGCAAGACTTTCACACTCGTGAATGAAGTCTATCGGTTGATGAAGTCCGGAGTCGGGCAGCGGATTCTGTTCCTCGTTGATCGCCGAGCCCTCGCTGCACAAGCCGTCCGAGCTTTTGCTTCTTTTGAGCCGGAGCCCGGCCTGAAGTTTGACAAGATTTACGAAGTTTATAGCCAACGTTTCCAGCGCGAGGATTTCGACGAAGCTGAGAAGTTTGACCCGAAGGCACTGCCGCAGTCCTATCTCACCGACCCCAAGCAGGGAGACGCTTTTGTCTATGTCAGTACGATCCAGAGGATGACGATTAACTTATTCGGCCGAGACGCGATCTTTAACATCGGCGACGAACCCATAGATGACGATGCCGAGAAGCTCGACATTCCGATTCACGCTTTTGATGTGATTATCGCGGATGAATGCCATCGGGGATACTCCACCGGGGAGCTTTCAGTCTGGCGCAAGACTCTCGATCATTTTGACGCGATCAAGATCGGTTTGACTGCCACGCCAGCCGCTCACACGAAGGCTTACTTCAAAGAGGTGGTTTATCGTTACGAGTATGAGCGAGCTGTGCGAGAAGGCTTTCTTGTAGATTACGACGTCGTGACAATCAAGTCGGATGTGAGAATGAAAGGCGTCTTTCTTACCGAAGGTGAACAAATTGGGATAATCGATCCGACCAGCGGAGCAGAACAACTGGATCAAGTTGAGGACGAACGTCAGTTTGACACTGGCGAGATCGAGCAAAAGGTCACGGCTCCCGAGTCAAACAAAAAGATCCTCGAAGAGATCAAGGGCTACGCCCTCGAGCATCAGGAGCATTACGGCCGCTTTCCCAAGATGCCTATTTTCGCAGTTAACGATCTGCCACATTTTTCCCATGCGGATAACCTTGTCGAGATTGGTCGCGACGTTTTCGGCCAGGGAGATTCGTTCGTACAGAAGATTACGGGCCGGGTTGATCGTCCGCTCCAAAGAATCCGGGAGTTTCGGAATCGCCCTGAACCACACGTGGTAGTTTCGGTTGATATGCTGACAACTGGCGTCGATATCCCCGAACTTGAATACATCGTCTTTCTTCGTCCGGTGAAGTCGCGCATTCTGTTCGAGCAAATGCTTGGTCGCGGCACTCGGAAAGGCGAGAAGTTTCCAGACAAGTCACACTTTACTGTCTTTGACTGCTTCGACGGCACATTGCTGGAGTATTTCAGGAGCGCTACGGCTATTACAGCTGAACCTCCCGAGAAAGAACTCAGAACGATTAAGCAGATTATTGATGACATTTGGGAGAATCGAGATCGTGACTACAATATTCGCTGTCTCGTTCGCAGACTACAGCGCATCGATAAGGAAATGTCGGGTGCCGCACGCGATCTCTTTGCCGCTTACATTCCAAATGGCGACATGGCAAGCTACGCAGCCGAGCTGGCAAACAGACTGCGAAAAGACTTTACCGGCACAATGAGCGTGTTGCGCAAGCCCGACTTCCAGGACTTGCTCGTGAGCTATCCCCGCGCGCCGCGAACATTCGTTATAGCTTACGAAGCGCAGGATGAAGTGAGTTCAGCGTGGCTGGTGCGCGGCCTTGACGGCAAGGAATATAAACCGGAAGACTATCTGGCGGCGTTTTCGCGTTTCGTGAAAGAGAATCCCGCTCACGTGGAGGCGATTGAGATCTTGCTTGATCGACCACGGGGATGGGGAACAGAAGCACTTGGTGAGTTGCGCCAAAACTTGAGTGCGACCAATGAGCGGTTCACGGTTGATAATTTGCAGAAGGCGCATAAGGTGCGCTACGACAAGGCGCTCGTCGATATTATTTCTATGGTCAAGCATGCGGCGCGCGATCAGGAGCCGCTTTACACTGCCTCTGAGCGAGTTCATCGCGCATTCGAAACTGTAACTGCGGGAAAGCAATTCACCGACGAGCAACAGAAGTGGCTTGATCGCATCCGTGATCATTTAGTCGAGAATCTTTCAATCGCTCGTGATGACTTTGAGAACGTCCCGGTATTCACTCGCTTCGGCGGTTGGGGGCGGGCGAATAGGCTTTTTAATAACCAACTCGACAACATCCTTGACGATCTCAATGAGGCAATTGCCGCATGAATAGTACTAATGCGCAGTTCTCACATATAAAAGACCGCGATTCTTGCATCTATCTTCTCCAGGAAGATCGCGGCAGGTTACGAGACGACGTCATACCGCGGTCGAAAATAGGATTTACAAATCGCCTTGACTGCACTTTCAAGCGATTCCGCTTGCAGATCATTCGGTCAGCATCGCCGGAGAAACTCAACCTGATACATGCGATTAAAGTGCCCTCAACGAGCATTGCGCAGAAGCTAGAAAGGTTCTTACACAAACATTTCATCCACAGGAAATCCTTTGATTACTCAGATGAATGGCTAGACTTAAGTCAGGACGACATTAGCTGGATTTGCTCCCTTACTTACGAGAAATTAAAAGAGGCTCTGCCGCCGGTAACTAGAGAGCAACTTGAAACACTAGAGCACGCGAATTGACGGAGGATCGATGTCTGATATTGTTCAAAAACTCTGGGGCTTCTGCCACACGCTACGGCATGACGGTATCGACTACGGCGACTACATCGAGCAGATCACTTATCTGTTGTTTCTCAAGATGGCCGATGAGCGTGCCATTGAGTTGCCGAAGAAGTGTGACTGGCCAACGCTCTACAAGCAGACGGGTACCGATCTAACAGATCACTACGTTGATATTCTGCGAACGCTGGGGAAACAGCCCGGCTTGCTCGGCGACATCTTTGCCGGCGCACAATCGCGCTTTAACAATCCGGTAAATCTCAAACGGATGCTTACGCTCATCAACGAAACGGAATGGACTGCACTTGATGTGGACGTGAAAGCGGAAGCATTCGAAGGACTGCTTGAGAAGGCGGCAAGCGAAGGCAAGAAAGGCGCAGGCCAATACTTCACGCCCCGCGTCCTGATTAAATCAATCGTCCGTTGCATGAAGCCTGACCCGCGTGCGCTTAAGGAGTTCACGATCGGTGATCCAGCTTGCGGCACCGGCGGCTTTCTCGTTGCCGCTTACGAATGGCTAATCCACCAGACAAAGGGGGCGCTAGACCGCGATGTTGCGAAACGAGTGAAAAGAACAACTTACTACGGACAGGACCTGGTTGAGCGCCCGCGCCGCCTAGCGTCGATGAATCTCTATCTTCACGGGCTCGAACCTGAGATTGCATTGGGCGACGCAATCTATCAAGTTCCAAGTGGTCGTCGTTTTGATGTGGTCTTAACTAATCCGCCATTCGGCACCAGGGGAGCGAACCAAGCCCCTGATCGCGAAGACTTCACTATTGAAACCTCAAACAAACAATTGAACTTCTTGCAGCATATTCTGACGATCTTAAAACCCGGCGGCCGCGCCGCCGTCGTGCTTCCCGACAACTGTTTATTCGAGAGCAAGGCGGGCGAGGTATTTGAAATTGTCATGCAGGATTGCAACGTGCACACGGTGTTGCGACTGCCGCGCGGGACGTTTACGCCTTACAGCCAGGGCGTGAAGGCGAACGTTGTTTTCTTTCAAAGGGGGTTCCCGACTGAGAACGTTTGGATTTTCGACGCACGCTCAAACGTGCCAGGCATTACGAAGAAAGACCGACCGCTGACAGCGGAACATTTCGTAGAGTTTGAAAAGGTTTATGGAGCTGATCCGAATGGCGGAAGCAAACGGAAAGATTTAGGTGACGAAGGTCGCTTCCGGAAGTTTCACATCAGCGAAATCAAAAAGCGCGACTACAAACTTGACATCACATGGCTCAAGGATGAATCCCTCGAAGACGCTGATGAGTTGCCCGAACCGCAGGACCTGGCGGCTGAAGCGATTACTGAGCTCGAGGCAGTTGTAGATGATTTGAGAGAGATTATGAGTCTGATTGAAAAAGAGGAAGCGGTCGCGGCATGAGTGAGTTACCGAAAGGATGGGCTGAAACATCCCTTAGCAACATCGTTGTTAAATCGCTTGGTGGCGATTGGGGTAAGGATTGTAATGAGGCGTTGAAAGGTTACGAGAAAGTGAGGGTTGTTAGAGGAACGGACTTCAAAGACTGGAAAGCTCACAGAGCAACTAAGGCTGCTGAGCGTTGTATTAAACAATCGAGTTTGGCGTCGCGCCAACTTGCCGAAGGCGACATCATAGTTGAGGTGTCAGGTGGCGGACCAACTCAGCCGGTTGGAAGATCTATTCTCATTGATAAAGCCACGATTGATAACAGCCCTCTTCCATTGGTGTGCTCAAATTTCTTTCGTCAGGTGAGGCTACATCAGTCCATTGAACCTGCTTACGTAAAGGATTTCATCTCTCATGCTTACTTCAAAGGCGAGTTTGATGAATTTCAAACACAGACGACTAATCTTAGGAACTTGAACTTCACAAAATTCCTGGAAGGCGTAGGCATCGACGTTCCCCCGTTCGACGAACAACGCCGCATCGTGGCTCAGTTGGAAAAGCTATTGAGTCGCTTGGACGCGGCGCAAGCGCGACTCGCCAAGATCCCTCGAATCCTCAAACGGTTTCGCCAATCCGTTCTCGCGTCGGCATGTTCAGGAAGACTAACAGTTGATTGGCGAGAACAAAATCAACGAACATTCGACGGGCTACAGCATAAGTCTGAGCAGAAATACGAACTGGATGAGAATAACCTTCCCGACATACCTTCTACCTGGAGTTGGTTGTTACTAGACGATGTAGCTGCAGTCATTGATCCGCAGCCAAGTCATCGAACGCCTCCGCAAGTGGAGGGTGGAACCCCATATGTCGGTATGGGGGACATAACACAAACAGGCAAAATAGACTTTGCAAATGCGAGATTAGTTTCATCGGGCGTCTTCAGAGAGCATCTAGAAAGATATCGTTTAAGCAAGGGAGACTTTATCTTTGGTAAGATCGGAACGCTTGGCAAGCCTGTGAAGCTACCAGAACCTTTCAACTATACGCTTTCAGCCAACGTGGTTTTGGTCCAGCCGGGTCCTAACATCGCTAATGCGGGTTTTGTCTTCCTATATATGCAGAGTCCCGAAATGAACAGGATGCTGATGAGCGAAAACCGCGCTACCTCACAGCCCGCGTTTGGTATAAAGAGAATAAGAACCTTGCCTTTTCCTCTTCCTCCCAGAGAAGAACAACTGGAAATCGTCCGTCGCGTGGAAGCACTCTCCAAAACCGCCGACGCGCTGGAAGCGCGTTACCGCAAGGCGAAAGCGCATGTCGACAAGCTCACGCAATCCATCCTCGCTAAGGCCTTCCGAGGCGAACTCGTTCCCCAAGACTCCAACGATGAACCAGCGTCCGTTCTGCTGGAGCGTATAAAGGCAGCAGGTAAATCTGTTGGTCCGGCAAACGGTAAACGAAAAGCTATGGTAGAACTACCACGATAGCTAATTATTCCCATGAAACGTGAGGCTAAAATTCTTCTTGGCAAGAGTCTTGACTCATTAGTCCTAAGTATCGACCGCTACAACTGTCCGTGGGATAAAGGACGGATAGAAGCTTTTCTGATCATGCTAGATCATGCATTCGAGATGTTGTTGAAAGCCTCAATCATCCACAACGGCGGTAGAATCCGAAAGCCGCATGAGAAGCTGACAATAGGCTTTGACGCATGCGTTCGAGAGGGCTTATCTGGCACGATTCCCGCTTTCATCAAAGAGGAGCAGGCACTCACGCTTCAAGCAATTAACAGCCTGCGCGATGCTGTTCAGCATCACTATTTGGACATCTCCGAAGATCATCTCTACTTACATGCGCAAAGTGGAGTCACTCTGTTCAGAGACGTCTTGTCAACGGTATTCGGGGTTGATCTAGCTGATAGACTCCC
>WNFA01006134.1_pt1 | contig 16238 bp, 13 predicted proteins | sample 5400481 | NCBI WGS metagenome assembly WNFA01 (sample SAMN13153340, study PRJNA577476) | soil metagenome | isolation source: 120 cm saprolite under Douglas fir tree site 2 hole 1 replicate 2 | place: USA:California | collected 2015-04-18
CTGGCAGGTGCGGCGAGTCTCCATGAACGGTACTGTCTCCCTCGACGACGACACAGTGTTCGTAAGCACAGCACTTGCGGGTCAACTCATCGGACTCAAGCAGGAAGGATTGCTGCGCTGGCGAGCGCGTTTCTTCGACGTCGACCTCGGCACGATCGAAATCGTTCCCTTGGGCTCTGCAGTCAGCGCTGGTGGGGCAAACGCAAGTCTGCCAACAGAACTCCGTCAACCTCCGCCCGAACGACAGGCGTCACTACCTGTCAGCCCCCCTGTAAACGCGAAAAGATGCCCGTCACCCTACAGTCAACTGTCAGCGATGTCTTGACTGGTTCCCTTTGCCATTCGTCTGCGTGACCTCCACACCACCCGCTTGACATCTATTTAAATTTTTCTTTAGACTTATATAGAACTCGATCAAGGAGGTAGCGCACGTGGGAACTTCAAAGATGAAAATCCTCTCGGCTTTCCGTCGGACAACGAATGAGACGACGGACGATCAGGTGGAACCCGAACCCCAACAAGACCAGCCTGAGGAACCAGAACCGCAGGAGGAGCAACAGCCTGAGGAGGCTCCTGCTGAGCAGCTCACTGCAATCCCGCTCAATCAACTACAGCGCAATCCCTCCCAGCCGCGCTCTATTGCCGATGAAGAGAAGCTCGAAGAGCTCATCACCGCCATTCTCCAGGAAGGGCTCATTCAGCCGATAGCGGTCCGCCCAACGTCGGACAGCACTTACCAGATCGTGGCAGGGCACAGACGCGTCGCCGCTTTTCAACGCCTCTACGAGCGAACCAAAGGAACGGATAGACAGCGGCAGTACGAGGCGATCCCCGCGATCGTGAAAGGACCTCTTGATGACCTAAGGATGGCTACCACTGCGTTCATTGAGAACGACAAACGCGAAAAGCTCAATCTTGTCGACGAAGCCGCTGCGCTCACCAAAATCCGGGACATTCTCTCCGAACGCCTGGGTCGAGAAGCCACCGCGAAAGAGGTAGCCGACGCGGTTGGAAAGAAAGATGAGCAACGCGTAAGCCGCTTATTCCGGTTCCACGAGGCAGCCGACGTCGTAAAGGAAGGCGTTATTGGGCAGCGCCTACCTGCAAAGAACGACAACAGCGATGGCGCCCTCCTCGCGGTAGTCAAGACATCAACAAAGGGCGAGAAGACTATAGACCTTCATGCTGCGCTGGAGTTCTCCCGCCTGCACAAATACTTCGCAGCGAATACGCCGGCCAAAGCGGACGAGAAAATCAGAAGGATAATCGATCGCGCCCGCGAAGAGACTTGGTCCCTCCGACGGATTCAAGGTTACGTCAAAGCGATTGTTTCAGGCACCGCCAAGCTAACAGCCGAACACCCCGTCTTTTTGGGTGACTCGCAGCGGCTCACCATCTATTTGCCGCGGCTGGCCTCGGCTTCTCCTGAAAAGCGTGAAGCGCTCCGCCTCAAGCTCAAGTTCCTTCTCGACGAAATGGATCGGCTGGACGTGGTGAATAGCGCCGCCAACCCTAGCGCTACACCCAGATAGCAGCCGCCGTCAGCGCCGACGAAACTCACATGAAAACTCACCATCAAACACGCAGCAAAACTCACTTCGTAGTTTGTTACTTTCGCTGCGACTTTCGCTGCGACTTTCGTGGTGAGGCAAGCCTAACCGATCCTCAATATTTCAGAGGCCTTGCTGCCCCGCCCCTGATCCGATGGAACCACCGTTTGACACCCCGCTTCGTGTCCCGACCCCGCCCTCCCAACCACTGCAAAAATCACATGGGATGCCGGGGTCGGGACACTCCAGTGAAACTCTCCAGAATTGGCCAGGGGCGGGGCACCAACGGCAACCAAATCGAGTCAACATCAAGTAAGCAACCTGGGCAGAGCAATGACCACTCACAGGAATAAAACCACGACATCTCAGCCGGATCAGTCTGAGGCGGAAGCCGATAACGCTGGTCCAGACACCGCAACGACCAGAGCTCGACTGACGGATCGAGACCGTCAGGTCATGGGAGTCCTCGCGGTGGCGCGGTACTTGTCGAACGAGCAACTCGCGAAGCTGTTCTTCCCCGGGCGAAATCCCCTCACGATGCGTAAGCGGCTCCTGCGCCTAGCTGGCGAAGGAGTCCTGCCGTTTCGACCGCCGTATCTGCGCCGCCTTTTCTACCGCGCGTACGCAGGTGGCGAGCGCGTCGAGATTTGGGCCACCGCGCCCAGGGGCCACGCGACTGCCCGTAGCCTGCTCGGCACAGAACTCAAAATGTCGCGAAACGATATCGGTGCGGCCTTTCGCGAACACACCATCACGCTCAACGAGCTGCTGGTCGCTCTGTATGCTCCGACCGCCAAGGGCTATGCCCGGGCCAAGCAAGATGCCTTTCGGTGGCACTCGTCGGATTGCGTCCGCCTGCCCTGGAAGGAATACGCCGCAGCGGAAGATCGGTCCCTGGAGCGCGTCGTGCTACCCGACGCGATCCTGGAAATTCCGCGCCTCAAGCGGCGCCTCTTTCTCGAGTGCGAAACAGGAACCCATTCGATCATAGCAACGGGCAATGGGAAACCCGGCGCCACTCTCTCCAAGGTGGAACGCTACGAGTCGTTCCTAAGGGATTTCGCCGACGACGATGCCACCAGAACCTTTTACAAGGAAAAATACTCAGACGGCTGGACCCCCGAGGTTCTCTTCGTGGTCAATAGCGCGTCGCGGGCGCAATCCATCAATCGGGCCATTCAGCGCTGGCACGAAGGTAGGGGTAGCCATGATCTTGCTGTTCGAGCGTTGACGTTCAAGGATGCAAGTCTGGAGCTTAGCGCAGCTCTTCGCGAGATCGCCTCGCTCTCGCGAGACGAGCGCGCGGCAACCGCAAGCTCATCTCGCATACCGCTGAATGCGGAAGACCTGACGGCGCTACGACGGTTTTACAACGGCGTTGTGATCACTCTGAAGGCGGCGCGGGCCAAGGCACGCGATCGCAACGAGGTTCCTCCCGACTATCCCCCACACACCAAGGACGTCCAGGCACTGATCGAGCGGCTCCAGTCCGCCGGTGCCCGGCAACAAACTTAGCCTGGTGTTTCGGATGAACGGACAAACTGCTACCGGCCGGCCCCGCCAAACTATTCCGATTCTGCCGCGCCTCACGGCGCTGTTCCTACTCTTGGCCGCGCTCGGCGAAGCCAGCCTCTACATTCTTTCCGAGCACGGCCCGACACGGGAACTCGCAAGAAGCTCTTTGCGCCCAACTCTTGTCAACGTGGCACTGCACTATTGGCCCATCCGCACTTGGGCGATCGATCATCCAGGACTCGCCGCGGCGAGCTTTCTTGCGTTGGCAGTCCTTCTTCTCGCGCTCGCCCGAGCCTCGCTTCTCGTCTGGCACAACCAAATTGTCGCGCGACTTTCAGGGACGCACTTTTCCTCGGAGGTCCAAGGCTTCCCCGCGCGCAGAGTCGACGTAATTTCCCACATCGCCCGCCGTCCCAAGGGCATGCACTTCGTTGGCCTCACCCCACGGCGGGGCCCCTTCGGCTGGCGCTGGCGACCGCTCTACATCTCGCAGCGTCAAAAGACGATGCATCGGCACGTCATCGGTAAGACGGGCTCTGGGAAGACACTCAGCGTCCTTTGGCCGAGCGTGCTACAGGATGCTCTCGATGGAAAGGGCATCCTCGTGATGGATGCGAAGGGATCCCAGGAAAACATCTCCATCATAAAGGCAATTGCTGTTGCGACCGGGAGGGAGAAAGATCTCAGAGTATTTTCCCTCCCCGCTTGGAATCAGCCTCACCTCTTCTCTCATACCTACAACATGGTTCAGGTGCGGCCACGGACTCCGACGGATCCCGGCGGCGACCCGGTCCCTATGGCCGAGCGGGTTTTCTCGGTCCTTTCCTTGGGCGACAACGAGTATTACAACACGCAGGCGCAAATTCTCTTTGTCAATCTCTGCAAGCTCCTCCATGGAATGGTGGACGACCGCGGCTTTGGCTTGCCCTTCACCATTAGCGATCTAGCGGTCTGTTTAAAGGGTGTGGGGAACCCCGGTCGGCACGGCAGGGCTCTAAGGTACTGTCGAAAGCAGTCGCTAGATCGCGACGTTGCCCGAGAGATCGCATCTCACATCTCACGACTGGGCAAAGACGTGCACAAATGCTTCTCTGGCATCGTGGGGGCGATCGACAAATTCCAATCGCCACTCGTCAATGCCTACGACCCGGACATCGTCTTCGAAAACGTCTTGCAGCAAAACGGCATCGTCTACGTTCAGCTCCCGGCGAATCTTTTCAAGATTCAGGCACCAGCGATCGGCAAAGCTATCCTGATGGACGTGCAACAAGAGGGCAGTTTGCGCCAAGTTTTCCGCACCAGGAATCAAACGCCCTTCTCGGTCGTCGTGGATGAGTTTTACAACTTTGCCGACCTATCGATCATCGACAGCCTCAACAAGCTGCGTGACGCGAACCTTGAATTTACACTTGCCCACCAGTCCTTGGCGGATCTCGAACTCGTTTCAAAAGAGTTCGCTACCGCCGTTTGGGACAACACGCGGACGAAGGACATTCTCAACCAGGACAATCCAGAGCTGTGCGAAAAATTGGCGAAGAGCATCGGCACGCACCAGGTGGTGGAGAAAACGGTCCGCATGCAGCAGGGAGCACTCTTCACGTCCCTCGCGACGGGCGATGCTTCCTCGAAGCTGGTCGAGGCGTACAAACTCCATCCCAACGCCATCAAGAGCCTCGCTCGGTGCGGCCAGGGCTACCTTTTCAACGATGAGGGCCTGCGGCCCGTCTCGTATGGAATGCTGCCCCCTCTCTCTTCCGATCACGCTTTGCCGAGAAAAGATCAAGCCCGCTCGCGGGGACTGCGACTGTATGATCGATTCATCACTAACAAGGCAACTTGAGCAGGGAATCCGCTCGAGCGCTCAATGCGGGCAAGTCTCCGCCCCAGCCATGTTCTGCCTCCTGACGGCTCGCTCAGCTGGGGCGCTACAGCCGCCTCCGACCGATGCACTCGCCCTTGCCAGTCCAAGACTGCCTGGTCTGTCACGGTCGCTGCTGGCTTGCAGCCGAGATCAGTCGTTGGCAAGGCCCGAGCTGACTCGCCGTGACGGCGTGCCCGCGCCGCTCAAAGGGCAAGTGAGAGCGGCGCTTCAGCCGCCTCGTAAAAAAGGAGTCAGAAAATGACAGCGAGCAACAAGAAGGGCACGACGTACAACCTGGCAACATCGGAAATCGTGGACGGCAACAAGGTTTGGACCAACTGGGGAACCCTGTTCATCCGCGAAGGCGGTGATGGCGGCGTCCTCTACCTCAAGCAGGGAGAGAGGGAAGTCCAGATTGGCGTCTTCAGACGGCAACCCAAGCCCGGCTTACCTGGCGCCACTGCATAGCGCTTGGCGCATCTAAAGTGAGTTCCAACAACGAGGGCGGCCCTAACGGCCGCCCTTCTTTCGTCCATGATGATTGGCGGATCCATCTCGAAACAGGGCGCTCACAACGTATTCCGTAGCAGACTTGCGGAACAGGAAAAGCCACGATAAACGGGGACGCCTTCATCAATTGCTAACTTGAGTTTTTCTTGAGATTGACTTGAGCCTTAACCGGTGCTAGATCAGCACCGCATGCGAAAGGAAACGGACCCCAATGCCCAAAACGCCCGCGAGAGACGACTACTTCGCACAGTCTTTCCGCTTCACACCCGAGCAAGCCGCCACCATCAAGGAAGAGGCGAAGCGCCTAGGGAGCACGACCGCCTTTGTCCGGGAGCTAATCGACGATTACCGGACCATGTTCGGGCTGCCGCGAATTCAGGTGGAAGTGTTGGAAGCCGACATGAGGAACCTGAAACTTCCGACGCACCGCGAATACATTCGCCACCTACTGGCGCTGCGGTACCAAACGCTCCTCGAGGAGCGAGCCGCGGGCGCAAGAAGCGGGAAGCGCTAACTTTACAGCTCGTACGGGGAGGGCCGTGGGTTCGCCGGTGGCCACGCTTCCGCCTTCTCCGTCGACGCGCTCAGCAATGCTTCATAGCTTCGCTTCGGAGCACGAGCGCGCTCGCGACCCCCGCCCCTTGCTCTGCACTTCTCGATCCGCTCTGCAGCACGCAGCTCTCGAGAAGTAGCAATTGTCCTGACTTGCTCAGGTTTCCGGCGTTTCCCGCCGGGCTGGCCTGCCTCTTGCGCATCGAGCGCCCGTACTCTCTGCAGCCGCGCTCGTACCTGGCACCGCTTTCGCACCGGCCCGCGCAACAACAATTCCATTACCAAGCTGCCCTGCGGCAACTGCAAGGAGAAATCAAGCATGTTCGTGCCCATAAATCGCAAATGTGAATTCACCGCCATCAACGTCCTTAGACGGACAACGAGAGCGCTGTGCGTTGCTTTGGTCTTCGTCGCGCAATCGGCCCACGCATACGTGGGGGAAAATCTCCTCAAATGGGCGTCCGACAACATCGTCCTGCCACTTGGCCTCGTGGCAGTGATCGCATGCGCGATCGCGGCGATCATCAAGCCTGAGTTCGCCAAGACAGCCCTCTGGACGGGCTTCGCCGTTTGCGTCGTCGTGTTTCTCATCAAGTCTGGCACGGCGTTGATGGGCGCACTCCAGTAGCTTGGAAAGCCGATGCGAGCACCGGTGTATCGCAACATCGAGGCGACCAGCACGGTTCTCGGCCTCGCATTTCCAACCGAGGCACTTGTGATGATGGCGTTTGGATCGCTGGCAGTGCTGATCCTTCCTCCACTCTTTTCGGCGATCAGCAGCCTTGCCGTCTACGCCGCCATCCGCCTGGTAAACCGCGGCCGAGCCCCAGCCTTCGTGCAGCACTTCATCGCCTGGAAAGCCCGGCAGCTGCTCTCAAGAGGACATCTGAGCGCCGCCGCTCGTGCTCGATGCCCCAAATTTCCGTTCGGCATTTATCAGTTCCGAGACGCTAGTCCGAAGGAGCGCGATGAGTAGCATCCCATTGGCAGACCTCGTGCCGCTGTGGCGCACACTGCGCGAGGAAGCGGTCACGGCCCTCGTGACGCCCGCGCTCGACTACGTCGGTGGGCTTGAGCTGACTCCTCTCGACGTCCGATTCGCTCAGGAGGAGCACGTCGTCACGCTCGGAGAGGCTCTGCGTAGCTTCGTCGGCTCGCTCGACGACGGATGCTCTCTTCTCTTTCTCTACCGGGTCGCCTCAACTTGCGAACAGGACGCACACGAGTACGAAATGGTCTGCGCACAGGCGCAGCCATCAGCTCTCAAACATTATGTTACTTCGCGCGCTGCGTGGCTGCGTCGACAGCGCCTGCGGCGGGTGCGCCTTTACCTATTCTTCTCGTTTGAACCAACATCGGGAAGCGTGTTCACGCGCGGCCAGCTCGGAACACGACTTTTGTTTGCCAATGCGTCCAAGCTGTCTCTGGAAGAGCACCAAATCCGCCTCAAAAAACTTGCCGTGCTGCGCGACCGAGTGGTCGCGCGTCTTTCCCAGTTTCACATCTCCGCGCGCGAGCTTCGCCCCAAGGACTTTTGGACGCTGTATTACCAGGTTCTCAACCCCAACCGAGCGGCCGCCGGACTGTTGTCGCCGGACGTTTCATTGAGAGATTGTCTGTGGAGCCCCGAAACCATCCGCCACCAAGGCAACCATCTCTCGGAGTACACTGAGGCCGAAGAGCTTTGCTTCGAGGATCTCGAAGAAGCGCGAGGCCACTTCCGTCAGGGGAACATCTACCGCAGGGTAGCGACGCTCAAGATTCTGCCCGAAACCGGAACGGACTACTTCTCTGCGGAGCCGCTCTTGTCTCTTTCCCTCCCGGGCGCATCCGCGGATCCCGAGCCGTTCGCCTATACGCTGGCCGTCGCCGTCAACGTGAAGGCTCAAGGTAAGGCGCGCTGGTGGCTCGACAAGCAGCACGGACTCGTCGACGCGCTCAGCCATGCCATCCCGTTTCTTCAAGGCAAGAGCGTGGCACAAGACGAGGCCGACTTGGCCAAGCAGCAGTCCATCGGCGCCTTGTTTCAAGAGCTCAATTCAATGAGCTCGAAAATTGTTTCGTTGTCCGCCAGCGTCCTACTGGAAGCGAACACACTGGAAGAACTCGACGCGCAGACCGAGGCTGCGAAGGCTGCGTTCAACGCGGCCGGCAACTCCGAGTTGCTTGTCGAGGATGTCTCTCAGCTCCCCGCCTTCTTGTCCATGCTGCCTGGAAGCGGCCCATATCAGCTTCGCAAGAAAGCCTGCACCTCCCGAAATGCTGCCGATTTCCTCCCCATTTTTGCCGCGTGGCCTGGCTGTGCTCGAGCATCCAGCGTCATGTCCACACCAGCGGGCGACTGTTTTCGCTTCGATCCGTTCGACAAAAGCCTTGCTACGGCGCATCACGGCCTAGTCATCGCCGACACAGGCTCCGGAAAATCCGTCAGCCTCGGTGCATTGACTCTCGATGCGCTTGCCTCCGGGCTCGACGCCATTCTGATCGACAACGGGAACAGCTGGAGGCCCCTCACCGAGCTGGTCGGGGGCCTTCACGTCCCAGTTGACATCAAAACGAGCATCAGCCCTTTCGTTGAGTACCCGCATATGCTCGACGACAAAGGCCAGCTGGACAACGACGCAGTCGCTGATGTGGTGAACTTCATCGGAGTCTGTATTCAGGACAGAAACAGACCCACCTTCGACGACCTCGAGATGGATTTCGTCTCCAAGGCGGTTCGCCACTGCTACGAGACCAAGTTCAGGGACAGGCCCTCCGCGCGCCCACTCATCTCGGACTTCCGTGATGCCATAGCCAAGTTCCCATCCACACACCCCGACGACAGGCGGATCTCCGAGGATGTGTCCCGTCGCCTCTCCATCTACTGCGACGGCATTTACGCCGAATTTCTCAATCGCCCCTCCAAACTCCGGTTCGACGCACGACTCTTGACATTCGACTTACAGAACGTGTCGAAGAATCCCAAGACGAAAATGGTCGCGATGGCTACGATCATCAAAGTCATCTCCGATCGAGCCGCCAAACGACGACGCCGCACGCTCGTCGAAATCGACGAGGGACACGAACTCCTGGGCGCCGATGACGTCGGCGAACGGTTTCTTGGCGGGTGTTGGCGCAAAATGCGCAAGTTCGATTTCGCAATGTGGATGATTTCCCAGAGCTTCAACGACTTCCTAAAATGCAAAGCCGTGGACGCCATCGTCAATAATTCCAAAATCAAAATCTTCCTGCGTCATGACGGGAACCACGACACCATTGTCAATTACTTCAAGCTTTCCACACGAGCAGCAAATGCCTTTCGCCAGCTGGCCATGCGCCCGGGCCATTATTCGGACTTCCTCCTCCTCTACGGACAGATGGTGACCACGGTGAGACTTGCACTGCATCCACTTGCGTATTGGATTCTGACCACCGATCCGGACGACCGCCGCCTGATTGAACGCGCTGCCGAGAAGAATTCCGGGATGGAACTGCTCCAGCTTCTGACTGGACTGGCTAGCCACTACCCTCATGGAGCACACGGCCGCACGCAGAAAGCTAAGACTGCGTAGCTTTGGAGATTTCATGTCGCAGAAGAAAGGCTCGCTTTCGTTTATCGCAGGAGCTCTTGTGTTCTGCTTGGGGGTACAAACGGCTTACGCCGATCTGTTTGGAGGCGACTTGTCACTGCTCTCTGCAATCGTGACGAACACTGCCCAGCAACTAACGAAGCTGTCAGAGACGCTCTCTACTCTGCGCAAAACGTACGAGGACGCCAAGCGAGTCGCGTCGTACGCAGACGATGCATACAAGGCTTACCAGCATTTCTCGCGCTACAGCTCCCAGATGTTCAGGGACGATGTCACGCGCTCATTCGAGAACGCGTACCCGGACATTGCCTATTTCCGGCGCGAAGCGAGCAGCGGCCCGCAAATCGATGGCTCGGGTGGCTTGGGTCGCCTACTCAGTTATTGCCTCGCGGGAAGGAGCGGAAGTCAATGCGTCGAACTTCAGCAAGCCCTCTCGCTGCAGCAGGCTCGAAACAACATCGCCGCGGTCTTTGGGTCGGCGACTGCCGTCGCCGGTTATATCGAGATGAAGTCCATCGACGCAAATTCAAGCCCTCAAACAATCGACCGAGTTGACGGACCAGGTCGCAGACTTGAACCGACTGCAAGCGCTGCGGCTCGCGCAAGAGAACGCGAAGCGAAAAAGAGAAATAGGAGAATCCATCGAGCGCAGGGAAATAATCCTCGAAGCGGCGCAGAACATGACACCGCGTCCTCCGCAGCTCAGGGCGGAAGGGCTCGATGTTTTCGAGGCCGAGGGGACCTAAGCATGCGTAGGCTTGCGTTTCTTTGCACCCTCCTCGCCCCACCAGTCGCATTCGCGGCCAATGGCCCCGCTGTTTTGGACCTCAGGTCGGGGGTGCCCAAGGAGCTTCTGGCGAACACGCTGGGGGTTGCAATGGGTCTGGTCGTCCCTTCTTTTTTGTTCGGGCTGCTTCTTGAGGTCTTCGGTCAGTCGCCCACCAAACCGCGCGACTATGCAGGGTACGGCTTCCGTCTCCTCGTCGTTGTCGTGCTCTTGAAATTCTACGGAACTGTTTTCGGCAGCGTTGTCAACTTCGCCGAAGGGCTCGCGACGCGAGTGACGCCTCCGGGCGTGTGGAGCAGCTTCTCGGCGGCGCACGCTCAACATTTTCAGAAGCTATGGAAGCAGAAATCCGCGGCCGATGAATCCGCGGAGAACGCCGCCGCCAAGGGCGACAACGATGCGGCCATGAGGCATGCGCTGGAGAGTGCGAGCATCGGTGGCAGCATTCTGGGGGGAGTAGTCTTCGATAGCTTGATCGGCGCGCTTGTGCTGATCGGCCAGGCCGCCCACTGGGTAATGGGCTTTCTGGCCCGTGTGCTCGGCATTCTCTTCTATGTCCTCGGGCCGTTGGCTCTGGTCTTTTCCATTCCCAGAGCGTCGGACCTCGCAGGGCGCTGGTTCCGGATGTTCGTGACCATTTTGAGCTGGCCGATATTCTCTGGCCTTATCCTGAGCATTGGGCTCTCCGTCGGTGCTCAAGGTATGGCCTTGGAAGGCGTTGGAACGGCCTTTGCTTCTGTCGTTACTGCTCTACTGCTGATCGCCACTGCTGTGGTGACACCCTGGCTCGCGGCCGCATTGGTCGGAGGTACCATCAAAAACATTGCCCAGCAGGGACTCGACGCGGCAACCGCTCGTCTCCGATCCATCCACCGGGTAATTGTTCCGAGCCGCGGCCCTCGGAAATTTCAGATGACGTCGTCTCCCGACACTTCAGCGGGAGAGTGAAACGAAGGCTCAGGAGGTTATGGGAGGGCAGGCCGATCGCCATCTTGCTGATGCACGGTCGAGTCTCGGTCCCCCCGCAATCTGGGTTGCGTTTGCTCGCCAAGGCGCCTGGAAGAGTTGGGTCCTCATTCTTCAGTTCTTCGTAATAGCGCTGCTCATCCTGGCGAACCTCCGGCTCTCGCAAAAGCCGCCGGACATCGTGGTCGTCGCGCCAGACGGAAAGAGCACGTACCTGACGCCAAACATTGCCGGGGAGCCGCTCCTGCGCTTCTTGGCGGATCAGAAGCAAGAGCCGAGCGACCTGACCGTGCTCCACTTCACTCGCGACTTTCTTGACGTGGCGTTGGCGGTGAATTCGTCAACGATTGAAACAGCGTGGCCAAAGGCACTCGCAATGATGTCGGCGCCCTTACGCGCGCGAGTAGCCAGGGAAAGTGCTGAGCAAAAACTGATTGAAACGTACAAGCTCGCGCGCGTCCGGACGGAGTTGCTGATCCAAGACGTCTCGGTTCTGGAACGCGTGGATTCACTCGTTCATTTGAAAGCGATCGTCTCGCGCGTGAAGTCCATGTGAGGGCCGTCGAAGACGGCGACAGCGTCAAGGGGGAGAGGAACGCTGCTGGCGGCCCGAAGGCGGGCAATGCTCCGTGAATTGACAGTAGCCATACCGCTGCTCCTGCTCGGGCAAGAAACTCTCGGTGCACCGAATCCGTCCGCACCTCCAAAGCGAGAACTGCGTCGCCGCACTCTCATCATCACCTCCAAAGCGAGAACTGCGTCGCCGCACTCTCATCATCAACGACGCAAATGCGAACTCTGTGGCTGAAATTCACGTGGCCGGCGGAGTTCCTACCACGCTCGTGTTCGAGATTCCGGTCAAAGAGAACGGAGCATTGTTAGCCGATGTTTCGAAAAATTTCTTTCCTCCTCAGCTCACAGATAACGCAATTCTCCTGGTTCCCAGGGCAGACGTCGCGCCAAGGCGTCTCACCACGCTGACCGTCACACTCAGCGACGGAACTGTTCTCCCCTTTAAGCTCATCTCAAATCCAAAGGACGCCGATATTCAGGTCGACGTCACACTGGCGCTCGAGAAGCATGCCGCACCTGGCTCTAGTCAGGCTCTTCGAGCAACGCTTACGCAGGTCCGATCAGAACTTGACGAGTGCCAGGCCAACGCGGGCAAGGCTGGAATCTCCAAGGTCGCCTCACTCATCCTCGGTCAAGACTTGGACAGGCCGCACTCGTTCACCGTCTCTCAATACACGGCTCACCATCTCGATAAGCAAAACCGCCTACTCGTCGAGGTGAAGCGCGTCTACCGGCTCTTCGAGCTCACATACGTTGTCCTTACCGTTGAAAATCGCGACCCGTCTAGAGTCTGGGTGCTGGACCGTCCCGAAGTCGGTGTGACAGGTCAGCCGCAAGCCTCTGATGTAAAAGTCATGTTACACGCGGCAGAGCTTTCCGCGTTGCCGCCAGGTGAGACAGAAAAAGTAATCATCGTATTCAACACGCCCAAGCAAGACGTTCAGAACCGATTCAACGTCTCGCTTATCGAAAAAAACGGCAATCGGCATGTGCGGCTGGAGGACTTGAACCTCTAGCAAGTGGAGTCGGTTTATGACCGACGAAATCAATCCTGTCTATCTTCAGCCGGGAACGCCGATCGGCTTCTACGAAGTCGTGACGCTTGTCGGTAAGGGCGGATTCGGCGCGCTCTACAAAGTCACTCGCGGCGACCAGGTTTTCGCGCTCAAGCTGAGTACCTTCAAATTCTCTGAGCTGAGCGAGGATGATCGGAAGCACTACATGGCCCGCGCCAAGCGCGAAGCCGGGGCGCTGATGCAGCTCCACCACCCCAACGTGGTTCGAGTCCACGGCTTCGAGCAATGGCCGGAGATCGAAAACGGGTACTTGTACCTTGTCATGGATTTCATCGAGGGATTGCAACTTTATGACTGGCGGAAAAAGCAGTTACCGTCGCTCAAGCAGATAGCGCTCGTGTTTCAGAAAATTGCGCTGGCGCTGAACGAAATTCACGAGTGCGAAATTTTCCATCGGGATCTCAAATCGGAGAACGTCCTCATCCGCAACTCGGACGGCGAGCCGATCCTGGTCGACTTTGGCTTGGCTCGTCCGCGGTCGGCCTACGCAGTCACGCACGTCGATGAGATTGTCGGCTCCTATTCAAGCTTCACTCCCGAGTACTGCAAGCACGCCTTCTCCCCCGGAAAAGACAAGAAGCCCTTCGTATACCGGCCCACCACGGATCTACACGCCGTCGGCTTCATGCTCTACGACGTGCTCACAGGCCGACCGCCGTTCGACGTGGACACCGGACAGCAGATCGACCTGCTCATTCAAATCGAGGACAAGGTTCCAACTCCGCCGACCGTCATCAATCCATACGTCCCAGGCGCTCTGGAGGGGATCGCGATGAAGCTCCTCGAGAAGGATCCTCAAAACCGCTTCCAGACGGGAGCGGAGCTCGCCGCTGCTTTGGCACAGGCGCTCGAGCGCGCTGGTGCTTCCTGGGATGGTTCGCTCGAGGTGCCCGCCCCGGCTAAGGCCGACGGACCAACGCTCGACGTGCGCCGGAGCGCTCCGCGTGCAGCGCCAAACGAGAAGGCCGAACAACTTCGAGGCGGAAGCGACACCGTCCGGCCTGTAGAGGAACCAGCTGCACCCAAGGCCCGAGAGAAACCGAACGAACTGGAGAACCCACCTGCTACTGAGCCGGAAGCTGCGCCAACGGACACGCAGGCCGCTCCGAACGCCAAAGCTGATTTCACTCTTCCGATCGATCAAAGAGCATTTCAATTGCCCGAAGGCGAGGCGGTTGCCGAGCAACAGCCGCCAAAGCCGCACTCGTTCACTTCGGCCATTCAAAGACTGAAGGCATCGAGCCGTGCAGCCTCATCACGAACCAGAGCGGGTCCAATCTTGGCAGTGGTTGGCATTCTCCTTGTCGCGATCTTTGCGACGGCTCTGATTGTCAGCAAACGAGCCAGGGAAGCTCGCCGTCCGGAAAGCCTCCTCACCAAATTCCAAACTTCATCGTCGTCCTCGGCGCCACCGGCGGCTCAATTGCCGCCCGAAACTGAGCCGAACTTCCTTCCGCCGCTCCCTGCATCGAAATCCGCCGCAAGAATAGTCACCGACAAGACGGGGCGCGAGCAGCAAGCCCAAAAGCACAACTCGAAGCGAGAAGCTGCGCGCAAGACAAACGCAAAAAGTTCCGAAGCCGCCAACATCGACGGCATGTTGGCAAGCACATACGGCCGACCGACCATTCCCGAAAAGGCGCCCGAGCGGGGGACTGCGGTTGACGATCCGCCGTGGCTGCAACGCGCCCGTCGCATGGACGGTGCTGCTGGGAAACAAACCGCTGCGGCTCAGAAAAAATTGGGCGTGCCCTTCGGGACACACCTGCGCGCAAGGCTTGCAACGAATCTGGACAGCCGGACCATCGGCGACGGCCTCGTGGAAGCCGCTCTCATCCGGCCGTTCTTTAAGGACCGCGACACCCTCCTACCGTCGAAGACTATGCTTTATGGGCAGGCGCGCACGAGCGGTGGACGCTTCACTGTGCAGTTCTTCCGATTGCGGCTACCCGACAACACCGAGGTGCCCTTTAGCGGGCTAGCGGTCGATCTCGACGACAACAAGCCTGGCCTTGCCGCAAGCGGTCGCATCGCGGCACCTCCAACCAGCAAGGAGAGCCTGGCCAGCAGAGTCGCGAAGAACACTGCCGGTACGGTACTGGGGAAACTGACCGGCGATGACGCCACGGACGTTGCCCGTGGCGCTGGCCAGACCGCCCTTAGCTACTCCGACGCGCCCCCTAGCTTCAGCTCCGGCGAAACGCTGCTCTTGGACGCGGGGCGCGATTTCGAGGTGGTTGTCAGAGAGGCCTTTTGACTTAAGACTTTCTTTAGATTAAAGTGGGCTCATAGTGATTCTTACCCAAAGGAGAGGATGGAGGCGTGCGATGGACAGACATTTTCTCGCGGCAGCGATCGCGAGCGCCGTCATTCTCTTGGCGCTTGCCCTCATTCAGTGTGGCGGTGGACACGAGGTGGGTCTCCGAAATGGAGATATCGCCGGCGTGTCCGGCCGAATCATCAAAGGTCCACTCGCCCGAGGCCTCGTAAGCGTATACCGCCTCGACGCTCAGATGCGCCGAGGCGATCTATTGGCATCCGCCCCAACGGACGAGTCCGGATCCTTCTCCGTGCGACTGCCCGCTTACAGCGGGCACATTCTTCTGGTCGCGAACGCAGGCACGTATTCGGAGGAGGCGGTCGGCACTGCGACTTCGCTCGGCGGCTTTGAGCTGACCGCGATTGTCCCCGACTATCAGGCCCTGTCCACAGTTTCCGGCATCCTCGTCACGCCAGTCTCGCACTGGGCCGCGGGCTTGGCGGCCCACTACGTCAAAGACGAGAGACAGGCTTTGGCCTCTGCGTACAATGAAGCCTGGCAGCATCTCAATGCTCACTTCGGCAACTTCGATTGGAGACAGGTACCGCCGTCGGATCTCACGGATGGCGGCGTGCCGTACGATACAGCAGGCAAAGCCGGGCTCCTGTTGGCCGCGCTCTCGATGCACGCGCGTAGTATCTCAGAACGAGCAGGACTAACGCCCGGCAGTGCTGTCACCGCCATCACCCTTACGAAGGCCCTTTACGAGGATATCTCGTTCGACGGCTATTTCGATGGGCAGGGCGCCAGTGGAAATATCATTTTGCCCGCCGGAGGCCAGGTCACCCAGCAGGGGCCTACCGCTTATCAACTGGATGGGCAGAGCGTCCGGCTCAGCTACGCACTGGCGATCGAACATTTCCTACAGAGCAATCGCAACGGCTCGCGAATCACCGCCGCGGACGCGAGGCAGCTCCTAGAAACGATGAGTATCAACTCGAACCCACGCATTTTCC
>WNFA01002126.1_pt1 | contig 16233 bp, 15 predicted proteins | sample 5400481 | NCBI WGS metagenome assembly WNFA01 (sample SAMN13153340, study PRJNA577476) | soil metagenome | isolation source: 120 cm saprolite under Douglas fir tree site 2 hole 1 replicate 2 | place: USA:California | collected 2015-04-18
CCAGTCCGAAAATGGTGATCACTACCAGCAGGCCTTCCAGAATCGGGAGGTCAAAGATATCCGAGTTTTTGAAGTCGCGATATCCATTGATCAGGGCGAATACCGTGAAACCAAGGGCCACCAGGATGCCGCACCCAGTCCTCATCCAGTGTGCCTTGTGCCCCGTTTCTCTCGCAAAGTACGCGCACAGGCAAACCAGGAACAGCACGAATCCGCTGAACACCGCGCCGCGCAGCACCACGATGCGTTCATGCAACTGCCTCAGTCGTTCCGTCTTGTCGGAGCTTTGGTTTAGGACCGCGCTTTCTTCCAGCTGGAAAAGCGTCAATATTCTTCTTTGCTTGAATCCATCGCAGCGCGTTTTCGCTTCCTCGCAGTTTTTGGAAAGGTTTTGGTCACCTTCGTTTGTTTTTACCTCCGACCCGACCCAAAGGCGCAAGAATCCCCATATTCGCGCCCCAATGTGGCGGTCCTCTCCGTCCGCCGGCGCGAATATCGGCGCCCAATACGAGCAGTGAATTGGTTGCAAGTTTTCCAGCGTAAAAGCCCTACCTTTGGGCAGCGCGGTGTCGTGGATATTTTCCAACCGTACCTCCTGCCGCGTAAAAACCTGGCACCGGAGGGCGCTCTCCGTAAGCGGCCAGTGCTCATCATTTACGAGTTGGTTGGCCACCGGCAGGATCGCCGATCCCAGGCAGTATGCGGCCGTCAGCGCCGCTACACCCAGGATGGTTTGATTTTCATATTTGGGGATTTTCTCTTTCACCAGGGCGCCTACGAATTCCGGGTACAGCAGGTAGCCCGCAAGCCCTATCCAGAGAAATGCCAGCAGCCCCACCACCGTCGTTTCAAACGCCAGTTTGAAGATGTCCATGAATACCGCTCAGTCGGCATCTGGTAGCGCGCGCGAGCCTCTTCTTGATCCAGCCACCTCGGTCGGCCCACCTCGACCGCGCAGGCCGCCATCGCTACGCGCCGCTTCCGACACCTCAAGGCTTTATGCTTTACACCGATAACTACCCAAGTAGTGTCGTTCCCTCCCCAATCGTTGCACCCTCCCCTGTAGCTCAGGTTCACCCTTGAGGTACGAATGGGCCCGCTCTTGGGTCTGAGGCTTGCCTCCTTGACTTTGCCACCCGAACAAAGTATTGCAGCACAGCACTTTCCTGCTCGCGGGAGCGCGGCTTGTGACTTGGACGCAAAATTACGATCCCTTCGGCCACTGGTGGCTTTCCACCCTCGTTGCCGCGCTGCCCATCCTCGTGCTCCTCGGCTTGCTCGCCGGATTCAGGGTCAAGGCGCATCTGTGCGCCATCGCCGGAGCGGCCACCGCGGTCCTCTGCGCGATTTTTGTCTTTCATATGCCCGTGCAGCTCGCGCTTATGAGTTTCGTCTACGGCGGCGCCTTCGGCCTGCTGAAAATTGTCTGGATTGTGATTGCCGCGGTCTTTCTCTACGATATTTCCGTCGCGACCGGGCAATTCGAGATCATGAAGCAGTCCGTCGCCGCGATTACTCCGGACCGGCGCCTGCAACTCTTGCTGGTGGCGTTTTGCTTCGGTGCATTCATCGAAGGCGCGGCGGGATTTGGCGCGCCGGTAGCGATTGCCGGAGCGTTCATGATTGGCCTGGGCTTCCGGCCGTTCCAAGCCGCGGCTCTGAATCTGATCGCGAACACCGCCCCGGTGGCCTGGGGCTCCATCGGCACGCCGGTCCACGTCCTGGCGGCCGTGACCGCACTGCCGGAAAGCGACCTCAACGCCATGATTGGCCGCATCTTGCCCATCACCGCGGTCATCGTTCCGTTCTGGCTGGTACGCACTATGGTGAGCTGGTCCGAAACCATCGAAGTGCTCCCCGCAATTTTAGTGGTGGGAGTTTCCTTCGCGGGCATGCAATGGTTCTGGTCCAATCACATGGACAGCAACCTGGTGGACATCGCCGCCGGCGTGACCGCGATGATTGCGACGCTGCTGTTCCTGCGCGTGTGGCAGCCCAAGCGCATCTGGCGCTTTGAAGAGGAGCGCGAAGAAGACGCCGCAAAGCTCGCGCGAAAAGAGGCAGCGACACAACATACTGGCGCGCAAATCGCCAAGGCCTGGATGCCCTTCGCGATTCTGTCTGTTTTCGTCTTGCTCTGGGGATTGCCGACCATCAAAACGGCGATGGGCAAAGCTACCACGCCGGCCTTCGCAAGGGGTGGCTGGGACGTGCCGTACTTGCACAAAGCGGTTTCACGCGCGCAACCGGTCGTGCTCAAAGCCACGCCGGAAAATGCCAAGTTCGATTTCAACTGGCTGACCGCGGTGGGTACCAGCTGCTTCCTCGCCGCGCTGGTTTCCGCATTTCTTCTAGGGCTAAAGCCCGCGCGAATTCTTGGGATTTTCGGGCGCACGCTTTTTCGCTTGCGATTTGCGATTGTGGCCATGACCTGCATGCTCGGCTTGGGATACGTCACGCGCTACTCCGGCATGGACGCCGTGTTGGGATTAGCGTTCACACGCACCGGCTGGCTGTTTCCATTTTTCGGGACGTACATCGGCTGGCTCGGCGTGGCGCTGACCGGCAGCGACACTTCGTCGAATGCGCTCTTTGGCAGCTTGCAGCGCATCACCGCGGAGCAACTACACCTGAGCCCGATTTTGATGTGCGCGACGAACAGCGCCGGCGGCGTGATGGGCAAAATGGTGGACGCGCAGTCGATTTGTATCGCGACCGCCGCGACGAATCAGGTCGGACAGGAAGGCAGCATTTTTCGCTTCGTGTTCTGGCATTCCGTCGCGCTGGCGGGCATCGTCGGCATCATCGTAATGCTATATGCGTACGTCTTCCCGCAATTCATTCCGCACGGTTTGACCTTCATCCGGTGATGGGGCAAGCTTCTCGTCGAGGCCTTGCGCTGTGGAAAGCAGGATTTTCGATGAGCTGCGCGAAATCGTGGGCTCGCGCGGCCTGATCACTTCCCCCGAAGGACTGCACACTTACGAATGCGACGGGCTCACGAATTTTCGCGTGCTGCCGCGCGCGGTGCTGCTGCCACATTCCACCGGGCAAGTTCAAAAAATTGTGCGCGTGTGCCACCGCGAGAAAATTCCATTTGTGGCCCGCGGCGCGGGAACGGGCCTGAGCGGCGGAGCGCTGCCGGTGGAAAACGGCGTGGTGATCAGCCTGGCGCGCATGAATAAGATACTGGAGGTAGATCTTGCAAACGCGCGCGTGACAGTGGAACCAGGCGTGACGAATCTGGATGTAACCGCGCGCGTAGCGGCGCAGGAATATTTTTACGCGCCGGACCCTTCCTCGCAATCGGTGTGCAGCATCGGCGGAAACGTGGCGGAAAATGCCGGCGGCGCGCACTGCCTGAAATACGGATTCACGACCACGCACGTTTTGGGATTGGAAGTGGTGCTGGCGGACGGCTCGCTGGTGCATCTCGGAGGAAAAACGCTGGATGCGCCCGGATACGATTTGATGGGAGTGTTTGTGGGTTCCGAAGGAACGCTGGGAATCGCGACGAAAATTATTTTGAGAATTGTGAAGCGGCCGGAATGCGTGCAGACGCTGCTGGCGGCGTTTCCTTCCACGAACGAGGCGAGTTCGACGGTGAGCGATATCATTGCCGCGGGCATGCTTCCCGCAGCGATCGAGATGATGGACAACCTGGCGATTCAAGCTGCGGAAGCGGCGGTGCACGCGAACTATCCGAATTGCGGCGCCTTGTTGCTGGTGGAATTGGACGGGCCGGTAGCGGAAGTTGCCGCGCTGATGGCGCACGTGGATGAAATTTGCCGGAAAAACAAGGCGTGGGAAATTCGCGTGGCGCAGTCGGAGGCGGAGCGCGCGCTGGTGTGGAAGGGAAGAAAGGCGGCGTTCGCGGCGATGGGCAGAATTTCCGCGAATTACATTGTGCAAGACGGTGTGATTCCGCGCACAGAACTTCCGAACGTGATGCGGGAAATGGGACGGCTGAGTCACGAGGCAGGATTGCGCGTCGCGAATGTGTTTCACGCCGGCGACGGGAATTTGCATCCGCTGGTTTTGTACGACCGGAGAATTCCGGGGCAGGAAGAAGCTGCGGAAGGGCTATCCAATCGAATTTTAGAACTGTGCATCGCCGCGGGCGGGTCTATTACCGGGGAGCACGGCGTCGGCGAAGACAAGAAGAAGATGATGCCCAAAATGTACAGCGAGCCGGATCTGGAAACGATGCAGCGGGTGCGCTGCGCGTTCGACCCTTTGCAGCTTTCCAATCCGAGCAAAATATTTCCGCGCCCGCGGCTGTGCGGCGAGAAGAGCGGCGAATACGTGTCGCATCCTTTGGAAACGGCAGGAATCGCGGAGCGATTTTGAATGGACGCGAGCGTTTCTTCCAAGAAGAACTCCAGCACATTTGAAGCGGATGTTCGCCGGATCGTGGGAGCACAGTATGCGCGAGCGGCTGCCGTCACGGATGCCATCGGCGGAGCACGGCCGGGGATTGTCGTGGAACCGGGAAGCGAGCAGGAACTTGCGGAAGTTTTGAAGCTGGCGAACGCAGCGGGCCTCGCGGTTATTCCGCGCGGCGGGGGAACGAAGCAGGAGTGGGGAAACCGGCTGGCGCGAGCGGATGTGATTTTGTCGACGGCGCGGCTGAATCGCGTGATCGAACACGCGTGGGCGGATTTGACGGCAAGCGTGGAAGCGGGTTGCACCATCGGGAAATTGCAGGAAACTTTGGCGAAGCATGGACAGCGGCTGGCACTCGATGCGTTGTGGCCGGAAGGCGCGACCGTGGGCGGCGTGCTGTCGACGAATGATAGCGGTGCGCTGCGCTTGCGTTTCGGCTCGCTGCGCGATTTGGTGATCGGGGTAACGTTGGCGCTGGCGGACGGAACGGTGGCGAGCAGCGGCGGCAAGGTGGTGAAAAATGTAGCGGGCTACGATTTGCCGAAACTGGTGACCGGGGCGTTCGGGACGCTGGGCGTGATTACGCGCGCGATTTTCCGATTGCATCCGTTGCCAAAGGAGACGCGCACGATCTCGTGCGATGCGGCGGATGCGTTTGATGCGCAGCAGGCCGTGCTGGCGATTCAGAATTCGAAGCTGGCGCACTCGGCTCTGCAGATTTGTTTTGAGACCGGGACGCAGCCGCGAGTGGACGTTTTGTTCGAGGGTACGGAAGCGGGGTTGGCTGCGCAGACCGCGCAAGTGAAATTGATGATGAGCGCGGCGACGCCTGGCGGCCCGAGCGACGGGACGTGGGACGCGCAGCGGGCGATTTATTCGAGGCCGAAACGCGGCGGTGGTTTTGCGGTGGCGAAGATCGCGACGCTGCCTGGGCGAATTGGGGAAACACTCGAGGCGATCGCGAAACTGGGCGAGGGATTGCAGTGGGGCGGCGTGGTTCAGGCGACTGGAATCGGATGCCTGCGGCTGGAAGGCGAAGCGAAGTCGGTTGAAGGCGCGATACACACGTTGCGCGCGAAGTTGCAGGGCGAGGGAGGCTCGCTGGTGATTGCGCATCGGAGCGCGAGTATGGCGGAACTCGATGCTTGGGGAAGCGCCGGCGACGTAATGGGGCTGATGCAGGCGGTGAAGCAACAATTCGACCCGAGCAGAACGCTGAATCCCGGGCGTTTCGTGGGAGGAATTTGATGGCGCACGATCCTGCGACGCCGCAGAAGGTTGCCACGAGCGCGTTTGATGCGCAGCATCCGCCATCGAGGCAAATTATCGATAGCTGCGTGCACTGCGGGTTTTGCCTGCCGGTGTGCCCGACGTACGTTTTGTGGAATGAGGAGATGGATTCGCCGCGCGGGCGAATTTACTTGATGAAACTGGCGGCGGACGGGCAGGCCTCGATGAATTCGCAGTGGGTAGGACACTTTGACACTTGCCTGGGCTGCATGGCGTGCATGACGGCGTGCCCTTCCGGAGTGGATTACGGCAAATTGATCGAAGCGACGCGGTCGCAGATCGAACGGAAATATGACCGCGGCGGGGCCGAGAAGCTTTACCGGCGATTGATTTTTGGATTGTTCACGCGGCCGGAACGCTTGCGGATGATGCGGGCGCCGCTGCTTCTGTATCAGAAGACCGGCTTGCAGTGGCTGGCACGGCGCAGCGGGGCGTTGAAGCTGCTTCCGCAGAAATTACGGGTGATGGAGTCGCTGCTGCCGGAGCTTCCGGCGCACGAGAGTGTGGCGGAGGTTACCGCGGCGCAGGGCGAGAAGCGGCGGCGCGTGGGGCTGTTGCTCGGATGCGTGCAGCGCGAATTTTTTCCGGACGTGAACGCGGCGACGGCGCGTGTGTTAGCCGCGGAAGGCTGCGAAGTGGTCAGCCCGGCGGACCAGCCGTGCTGCGGAGCGCTGTTGGTGCACGCGGGAGAAGAAGACGGAGCGTTGGCGCTGGCGCGGCGCGTGATCAACGTGTTTAGACACACGAAAGTGGATGCGATCGTGACGAATGCGGCAGGTTGCGGGTCGAATGTGAAGGATTACGGTCACTTGCTGCGCGATGACCCGCAATATGCGGCGCGGGCGAAGGAATTTTCCGCGATGTGCCAGGACGTCAGTGAAGTGCTGGCGTACATGGAGCCGCGCGCCAAGCGAAATCCGTTGCAATTGCGCGTGGCGTTTCATGATTCGTGCCACTTGCAACATGCGCAAGGGGTGCGTACGCAGCCGCGTCAATTGCTAAGCGAGATTCCCGGGCTGGAGATCGTGGAGATTCCGGAAGCGCCCATTTGCTGCGGGTCCGCGGGAATTTACAACCTGGTACAGCCGAACGCGGCGAACGCGCTGGGAGACCGGAAAGCGCAACTGATAGCCTCGCTGGATACGGATGTGGTGGTCACGGGAAATCCGGGGTGCATTTTGCAATTGCGAAGCTCACTGGAGCGAATGGAGAAGAAGATTCCGGTGCTGCACACGATTCAGTTGGTGGATGCATCGATTAGCGGCCAACTGCCGAGTGCCCTTCGGAAATAATTAGCAATCATGTTTATTCCGATCGGCTGCGAACGTTATTTCGGGCTTCCAATTTTCTGTCCAACTTCTACGGAAAAGATCCGATATTGGCTGTAGATGTGGCGATGGTGAAAGTGCCTGCCAGCGGAATCCAGGTAAATTTCCGCTTCCTGCGGCAACCACATGCGCGTCTGGCGATCTTCGAACTGCACAGGTCCGTAGTCGAGTGCCTGGTGCTCGGTGTAAAGCTTAACTTCGGGAATGGGTTCTAAAAGCTCCGTTTCCAGGTGAACGATTTGATAGTTTTCGGTGTCGATCCACGCGGCGCCTTTCAGCAGGACAGGAAAGATCTGGTGTCCTACCCGGAAGGTACTCATGCGAGCAGGCCGGTCTTTCCGCTGCTGAAACCGTACCTGCCAGACTGGCCGTTCGCGCCAAACACCATGACCCTCGCAGGTCATGTCGAATTCGCTCAAATGATAGGGGTGAAAGATCATGGCCAAGGAGGGCATGCCGACGGTAGAGATGTCGTGGGGGAAGCCACCATTGGCACCAACGGCGCCATCGCGATATTCATCAACATTCAGTGCTCCGGGCGAGGTCTCGTCTACTATGGCGACGTAATTGAACTGGCGACTCTGGTGTTCTAGAACTTTTCCGTGCTTATCCAAGCGATCATGCTCGAGGACCTCGATGGCACTGATGCGATTGACGTTCTCCACGAATTCCTCCAGGCGCTTGCTCGCGTGTTGCAGCACTTCTTCGAAGGGGCAAGAGAGTGACTCGTTGCCCCTTACACCAATTGCATCGGCGCCGGAAAGGAACGAGGCTGCCGCACGGAATGAATCCGGGGGTTCATCCGCCGAAGTGCCGAGGAGTCGCAGGGCAATACTTGGCGGTGAGCCTGGCGCAACTTCGACAGAAATTTTGACGGTCTGTCCGAAAGGCAGAGTGACGTTCATCTGTGCCGGTTGATAACTGCTGGCTGTTACCTGGATCAAGTATTCGCCAGGGGGAAGATCATTGAAGCTAGCGTTGGAGATGCTTTCGACAACGACTGCGAGATTTACCTGGTGCGCTGACGATTGAACGCGAATGACAACGGGAACGCCCCGAAGCTGATCTCTGGCTCCCTTGCCATCAACCAGGATGGTCCCCTTTGCCGAACTGTTCTGTCCGGGACTTGTGGAGCGTAGGGCACTGATTTCTTCTGGGCACGTCAGTAGCACCAGAACCGCCAGTTCGATCGCAATGGTTCGCCCAGGTTCTCGCATCGCGTAATCAGTCAGGGTAGCGTCTTCAACGCCGAGAGGATGCGGGGATTATACAGCGATCCTGGCCTCATCACGACGATGGCGCGTCCCTATGCGGATTGGCCGCCGTCGACTACGAGGACGTGGCCGGTGACGAAGGCGGAGGCGTCGGAGGCGAGGAAGACGGCGGCGCCTTTCAGGTCGTGGTCGCTGCCGAAGCGGTGCAGGGGAATTCTGCTGAGGAAGGCGTCCTTGTTTCGCTCGATGAGGACTTGAGACATGTCGGTGGGGAACCAGCCGGGGGCGATGGCATTGACCTGAATATTGTGCATGGCCCATTTGCAGGCGAGGTCCTTGGTGAAAATGATGACGCCGCCTTTTCTGGCGTGATAGCCGATGGCTTGAAACTCGGGCGGGGCGCCACCGAGTCCGGCGACGCTCGCGATGTTGATAATTTTTCCGCGGCGCTGGGCGATCATGGTTTTGCCGACGGCTTGCGAAAAAAGAAATGTGCCGGTGAGATTGGTCTCGATGACTTTGTTCCAGTGCTCCAGGCGCATTTCTTCGACGGGTGCGCCCCAGGAGGTGCCGGCGTTGTTGATGAGGATGTCGATGCGGCCGAAGGTGGCGAGCGTGGAATCGACGACGGCGTGAATGTCGGCGGGATTTTTGACGTCGCAGGCAAGCGCTAATGTTCTTACGCCGAGTTTCTGCAGTTCTTCGGCGGCTTGGACGCACCGCTCTTTTTTTCTGGCGCAGAGGACGAGGTTGGCGCCCATTTCGGCGAGGGCTTCGGCCATTTGCCGGCCGAGGCCAACGGAGCCGCCGGTGACGATGGCGGTGCGGCCGGCAAGATCGAAAAGCTCGCGGACGGATTTAGAGGATGAGGGTTGCGGCATGGTCGCCTTTCAGTTTAGCCGGGAGTGAGGACGATGCGGCCAGAGATTTTTGCCTGCCGGAGTTCTTCTAGGACGGAGTTGGCTTCGCTGAGCGGGCGGGTAGATACATTGCAGCGGAGTTTTCCCGCGGCGGCCATAGCCAGGACGTTGCGGAGATCCGCGCGGGTGCCGACGGCGGAGGCGTGGATGTGGACTTCGAGGGCGGCCATCAGGATGGGCGGGAAGCTGATGTTTTCCGCGGGCAGGCCGACGACGAGGAGCGTGCCGGTTGGGCGGAGGCAGGAGAAGGCCAAGTCGTAAGCGGATTTTGCGGCGGAGGTGACCAGGGCGACGTGAGCGCCGAGACGGCGCAACTTCTTCGCGGCGTCGAGGGCTGCGGCGTTGAAAAATTCGGACGCGCCCATCGTTTTCGCGAGGGCGAGTTTTTCGTCGGAAATATCGATGGCGATCACGTGCGCGCCGAGGCTGACGGCGATTTGAATGGCGAGGTGGCCCAAGCCGCCGACTCCGAAGATGGCGACACGTTGGCCGCGTGAGATGTGGGCTTTCTGGAGAGCACGATAAACCGTCACGCCGGCGCAAAAAAGAGGAGCGGCTTCGACGGAAGAAAGATTGCCGGGGATTTTGGTGGCGTGGCTCGCGGGGGCCATCATGAATTCCGCGTAGCCGCCGTCCACGGAAACGCCGGTGATTTTCTGGTTGGCACAGAGATTCTCGTTTCCTTCGCGGCAGAATTCGCAGGCGCCGCAGGTCCAATAGATCCAGGCAACGCCGACGTGATCGCCGATTTGCAGGTCGCGGACGCTCGCACCTTTTTCGACAACATGGCCGGCGATCTCGTGGCCGAGAATCAGCGGTTTTTTTACGATGCTAGCGAGCTTCGGCCAATCGCCGTCGGCAATGTGCAGATCGGAATGGCACACGCCGCAGGCTTCGACAGCGATGAGGACGTCGTCGGGTCCGGGAGAAGGGCGCGGGACATCTTCGATGGTGAGAGGCTTTTTGAAATCGTGGAGGATGGCCGCTTTCATCGTTCGTTTGCCCCGCGAGGTGAGCCACCTTAACACAAGGGCAAGCGAAGAATGGTGGGCACACCGGGGGAAAGAATGGGTCCCCGCGGGGACCCGGAACAAGCGGGCCCCAGCCGGGGTTGGAATGACGGCTCGGACGTTTAGGTTCCGGCAGCTTTCTTGCGAAGCCCTCCGGCGGACTTGATCTCGCTGTCAGGAACAGGCATTGACACGCCGACGCAATTTCTTTATTCTCTAGCATCGCGATGAACAGGTTTCGCAATCGACGCGCACACCAGCAGCATCATCATTACGGCTACATGCCGCGCGCGCTGAGGTGTGCATAGCGATTCGCTAAAAAAGCACTCTCCGACCCGCTGGCGCAACAGGCTCCAGCGGGTTTTTTGTTTTTTCAGGCGTCAATTCAGGAGGAACCGGACGTGGACATCGCATTCGAGAAGGGTGGCGGGCTGGTGCCGGCGGTTGTCCAGGACGACCGCACCGGCGACGTGCTGATGCTGGGATTCATGAATGAGGAGGCGCTGGTGGAAACGCGTCGAACGGGCGAGCTCGTTTTTTTCAGCCGCTCGAGAGACCGGCTGTGGAAGAAGGGCGAATCCAGCGGCCACGTGCTGAAAGTGCGCGACGTGCGCGTGGATTGCGACGCGGACGCTCTTCTCGTGCGCGTCGAGCCGGCCGGGCCCGGCGTGTGCCACGAAGGCTACCGAAGTTGCTTCTTCCGGCGAATCGAGCAGGACGGCAGCGGAACGGTCATCGAACAGCGCACGTTCCAGCCCGAGCAGGTTTATGGACTGGAGAACAAGCGATGAGCGGCCTGAAGCTGGGTATCCCCAAGGGCAGCTTGCAAGAAGCGACGCTCGACCTATTTGCCCGGGCCGGCTGGAAGATCAGTATTAGCGCGCGAAGCTACGTCCCGACGATCGACGACACGGAGATCGAATGCTTGATGGTGCGCGCGCAGGAGATGGCGCGGTACGTCGAAACGGGCGCACTGGATGTGGGAATCACAGGGCACGACTGGGTAGTCGAAACTGGCGCCGGGGTGGAAGAACTGGCCGAATTGGTTTACGCCAAGCAACGGCTTGCGCGCGTGCGTTGGGTGCTGGCCGTGCCGGAAGACTCGCCCATTCGCGAGCCCCGTGACCTGGCCGGAAAAGTAATCGCCACCGAGGTCGTGCACATCACCGAAAGTTACTTGGCGCGTCATGGGGTGACCTCGCGGGTGGAATTTTCCTGGGGCGCGACGGAGGTAAAGGTTCCGCAGCTTGCCGACGCGATCGTGGAAGTCACCGAGACCGGTTCGTCGCTTCGCGCGAACCGACTGCGCATTGTGGACACGGTGCTGGAATCGGCGACAGTGTTTATCATGAACAAGCAAGCCGCGGCCGACGCATGGAAGCGCGAGAAAGCCGAAAACCTGATCCTCATGCTGCAAGGAGCGATTGCCGCCGCGAGCAAAGTGGGGCTGCTCTTGAATGTTCGCCGCGACGATCTACCCGGCGTTCTAGACGTCCTGCCGGCGCTGAAGAAGCCGACGATTTCGACGCTGAGCGACCCCGACTGGGTCGCGGTGAATACCATCATTGAAGAGGCCGTCGTCCGGCAGATTCTGCCCAAGCTCAAGGCCGCCAACGCTCAAGGGATCGTCGAATATCCCTTGAACAAGATCGTGCTGTAATGCGAATCCTTTTACTGACGGCCGCCGTGGAAAAACAACTCCTGTGCGCGCACCAGCGCCGGGAAGTCGCGGTGGAGCGAGTTGCGGCCCGGATCGTTACCGACGTCCGACGTCGCGGGGATTCGGCGTTATTCGCATGGGCGAAGAAGCTGGATGACGTGGAGCTGCGAAGCGATAGCGTTTGGGTTTCGCGGGACGAGATGCGAGCCGCCGCACGCAACGTAAGTCGCGAGTTTTTGCAGGCCGTAAAACATGCAGCACGAAACGTCCACCGCGTAGCGGAAAAGCAATTGCCGAGACCCTGGAGGCTCGAAGTCGAACCCGGCGTAAGAGTCGGACAAATCGTGCGCCCCATTGAGACCATCGGCTGCTACATCCCAGGCGGCCGTCATGCCATGGTCTCGACGCTGGTAATGACCGTGGTCCCTGCAAAGGTTGCCACCGTGGGGCGAATCATCGTCGTTTGCGCGCGGCCGAATTCGGAGCTGCTCGCGGCAGCCGGCCTTCTAGGCATCACCGAGATCGCGCGGATCGGCGGGGCGCAGGCGATCGGAGCGCTGGCCTATGGAACAGCCAGCGTGCCCCGGGTCGAAAAAATTTTTGGGCCGGGCAATCGCTTTGTGACCGCGGCGAAACACCTGGTGAGCAGCGATTGCGCGATCGACCTCCCGGCGGGACCCACCGAAGCCATCGTTCTCGCGAGACGTGGCAATCCCCGTTGGATCGCCGCAGATTTGCTGGCACAGGCCGAACATGGGCCCGATGCAGGCAGCTTCCTGGTGACTACGTCGAAGGTGCTGGCGAAAAAGGTCCAAATCGAGATCGAAGAGCAATTGCAGCGGTTTCCGGGAACGAATCCCGTACACGCTTCGATTCGGCGCAACGGAGCGATTGTTCTCGCGCCGTCTCGCGGCGCCGCCTGTGACTTCGTCAACCGCTTCGCGCCGGAGCACCTTAGCCTTCCCGACGACGCAAGCATACTACTGAAAAAGTGCCGAGCGGCCGGAACCGTGTTTCTGGGCCCTTGGGCCGCGCAACCGCTCGGTGACTACGCGAGCGGGAGCAATCACGTTCTGCCGACAGCCGGATGGGCCCGGAGGCGCGGCGGGCTCAGCGCGGCAGACTTCGTGAAATGCATCAGCGTACAATCCATCGGCCGCCTAGGGTTTTCCCGGCTCGCAGAAGATGTGCAAGCGCTAGCGCGCGCGGAAGGGCTTCTGGCGCATTCCAACGCCGTGAAGGTGCGCCGATGAGCGTTCGGTTGCCCGTCATGAAGCAAATCAAGCGCTACCGGTAAAAACGATGCCAAGAACCGCGACACTTCACCGAAAAACCAACGAAACAAACATCCGCGTCCGGCTGAATCTGGATGGCCGCGGCATTTCCCGCGTGGCCACTGGAATCCGCTTTCTGGACCACATGCTGGACCTTGTCGCGCGACATGGCGCGTTCGATCTGACACTCGGGGCCAAGGGCGACCTGGATGTGGATCAGCATCACACCGTCGAGGACACCGGGATTGCTCTGGGCTAGGCGGTGCTCAAAGCGCTCGGGACAAGGCGCGGGATCCTGCGCGCAGGCTACTTCCTCATGCCCATGGATGAAACACTTGCTGCGGCGGCAGTGGATTTGGGTGGTCGGCCTTACTGCGTATGCGAGGCCAGGGTTGCCGCAAAGCGCGTCGGCGATTTCCAAACCGAGTTGACCGAAGATTTTTTTCAAGGTTTTGCACAGGCCGCGCGGGCGAATGTTCATCTCCGGGTGCTGTACGGGCGCTCCTCGCATCACCAAATCGAAGCTGTGTTCAAAGCGTTTGCGCGGGCTCTGCGATTCGCGGTATCGCGAGACAGACGCCTGCGTCGTGTGCTGCCGAGCACGAAGGGACTGCTGTGAACGTCACCGTGCTCGACTACGGCGCTGGCAACGTGACTTCCGTGGAGCGCGCGTTGCAACGCCTCGGCGTAGCCTCGACTCGCGCCAGCGCACCAGAGCCCATCGCCAGCGCGGAAGCCCTCCTGCTGCCGGGTGTCGGGCACTATGCGACGCTAATTCGCGCCTTGGACGAGCGTGCGCTTCGCCAGCCGTTACTGGAAGCAATCAGACGCGGCGTGCCCTTCCTGGGCATTTGTCTCGGCTTGCAAGCGCTCTATGAATCCAGCGAAGAAGCGCCGGACCTAACCGGATTGGATTTGCTTCCCGGACAGATTCGCGCGCTGCCCGCCACGGTGAAGCTTCCCCACATGGGTTGGAATCAACTGAGCATCAAGCGGAATTCCCCGTTGCTCGCGAATATTGCGGCCGACGCATACTTTTACTTCGCGCATTCCTACGCCGCCGTCGATGCCAATGACCGTGGCCTTTGCGTCGCTACCTGCACGCACGGGGCGGAGTTTGTCGCTGTCCTCGAAAGAGGAAACATTTCGGCTGTGCAGTTCCATCCCGAAAAGAGCGGCGCCGCGGGAGCGCAGGTCCTGCGCAATTTTCTTGGACTCTCCGCATGAGACTCGCGCGGCGCATCATACCCTGCCTCGATACGGACGGCGCTCGCGTCGTCAAAGGCGTGAACTTCATGGGGCTGCGCGATGCGGGCGATCCAGTAGCGCTGGCGATGCGCTACAACGCCGAAGGCGCCGACGAGTTGGTCGTGCTGGACATCGCGGCCTCGCGAGACCGTCGGCCGACGTTTCTGGAAACCATTCGGCGCGTCGCGGCGGAGCTCGCGATTCCATTGACCGCCGGCGGAGGCATTCGCTCATTGGATGACGCACGCGCGGTGGTGCGAGCCGGCGCCGACAAAGTGACTGTGAATACCGCGGCCGTCGCCCGGCCCGCCCTGATCTCCGAGTTGTCTCGCGAATTCGGCGCGCAGGCGGTTGTGCTGGCCATCGACGCGAAGCGCGCGGGCAACCGTTGGCACGTGATGGTTCGAGGAGGGCGCGATTCGACGAGCCTCGATGCCGTCTCTTGGGCGAAACATGGCGTTTCTCTCGGTGCGGGAGAGATTCTGCTCACCTCCGTCGATCGCGACGGAACGCAGAGTGGTTTTGACATTCCCTTGACGGCTGCGATCTCCCGCGAGGTGTTGGTCCCGGTGATCGCTTCCGGCGGCGCCAAGCTGCCGGAGCATTTTGCGCAGATTTTCATTGAAGGAGCCGCCGACGCCGCGCTGGCCGCCTCGATTTTTCACGACGGCGTCCAGCCAATCCGCGAGTTGAAAAACTTTCTCGCGGCGAAAGGCGTCGAGGTGCGCCTTCCGTGTTGATTCCGTGCATCGACTTGCAAGGCGGGCAAGCGGTTCAACTGGTGCACGGACGACGGCGCGAGCTGGCGGTCGCCGACGTATTCGGCCTGCTGGACAAATTCAAGAAATACCTTTGGCTGCATGTGATCGACCTCGATGCGGCCATGGGAAAGGCTGGGAACGACGAGCTCGTGCACCAACTGTGTATCAAAGCGCACAACCAATTTCTAATGAAGGTGCGCGTTGGCGGCGGGATTCGCTCGGTCTCGCGCGCCGTGGACATCGTGCATTCCGGAGTGGAACAAATCATTATCGGGAGCGCAGCGTTTCACGCGGGAAAGTTGGACACGCGTTTTTTGCGGCAGCTGCAGAAGAAAATTGACCCACGCCAAGTCGTGGTCGCGCTCGACACGGAGAACGGCCACATCGTGACTCACGGTTGGCGGCGCGGGCTGAAGCTTCGAGCCGAAGACGTGATGCCGCAGCTGGAACCATTTTGCGCCGGGTTTCTGTGCACCGATGTGGACCGCGAGGGAACCATGAGGGGGGCCAACCTGGAATGGTTTCGCCGCCTCCGTGGCGCGACTCTGCTCCAGATCATTGCTGCGGGCGGCATCAAGAACCGACGGGAAATCGAAGCTCTTGAGAGGATCGGTATTGATGCAGCGGTGGGAATGGCACTCTATAAAGAACTATTGCGATGAGCCGCGGCTGGAGGCGTGGGCCCTACGAGTCATATCCGGTTCACTCGACACGGTGCCTCAGTTGTTTGCCTCATCTGGGCGAGAATGCTCACTCTCTCCCCCAACTCTGCACAAAATCGGACTGTCTTTTGCGGAAGATGCGAGAAAGCTGCGTCGAATAAGGCTGCGCTCGCACTTCGGATTCATTTGTTAGTGCGTCTCTCGCGAATGCTTGCACATTGAACGATCGATGATTTGAATGACTTCCGGGAAGAAATCCCGACCGCAATTCTGGCACAGTCTTGGCACAGTCGAATCGCTGAAACAGCGTCAACAAAATCACAAACTGCGGTAAACTCAACACTTAGTCCTGTCGGGGCGTAGCGCAGCCTGGTAGCGCGCCTGCCTTGGGCGCAGGAGGTCCGCGGTTCAAATCCGCGCGCCCCGACCACTTACTCCTGTGTTTTCAGTGTACTGACTTTGATGCTACTGCGTCGGTAG
>WNFA01002129.1_pt1 | contig 16231 bp, 6 predicted proteins | sample 5400481 | NCBI WGS metagenome assembly WNFA01 (sample SAMN13153340, study PRJNA577476) | soil metagenome | isolation source: 120 cm saprolite under Douglas fir tree site 2 hole 1 replicate 2 | place: USA:California | collected 2015-04-18
CAGGTTCTGGGTCACAGTGTGTCCGAAGTTTGAACCGAACACTCCTATGTCATAGCTGCGTCCGTACCCCATCCGCACTACTGTCTTTGGCGTCAACTGGTAAGCGATGCCTACGCGCGGAGCAAACGCGGTGTAGGTGTTATCAACGTCGCCGTTCAAGCCAATCCCGCCGATCCCGGCCACGCGGATGGCGCCGGTATGATTCAGGTCGATGATGTTGGCAAATCCGCCGTTTCCTTTGGCATTGACCGTCTCCGGGAAGTACATCTCCCAGCGCAGTCCGAGGTTGAGGGTGAGCTTGGGAGTTACCCGCCAGGTGTCCTGACCGTAAAAGAAGAAGCGCTTCTGCCGTTCGGCTGCATTGTTCGCAGATGCGATGAGTGGATTATTTACGTAGCGCGCAAAGGACGTGACTTGGCCGAGGAGGAACGACGCGAAGTCGATACCGCCCGCGCCGCCGTTCGAGGTTGCTTCGGGACTGAAGTTATATTCACCCGTCCGGTTATTGTCGCTGGGGATGCGCAAGTTCATGGCGTAGCGAATGTCGGCGCCAAACTTGAACTGATGGTTGCCCTTCAGCTTGGTCCAGTTGTTAACGAACTGGAACTGCTGTTCGCTTTCGGTGAGCGGGCAATTGCATCGGGCCACGCCCAGACCGTCTCCAAAACTCGAAACGACGCAGCCCTGGCCGCCCTGGTTTTGGGTGCAGCCCTGACCGCTTATCGGATCCGAGCCCAGAAGGAACTCCCCCAGACCATCGGTCTTGGGGTCACCGGTATTTGCGTTCGGAATGCCAAAAGCGGACATCGGAGCGCCTCCAGTGGGCTTCTTGGTCTGCGGGTTGTATTTGAAATAGCCAAAGCGGAAGTCAGTCAGCAGGGAACTGCTGAGTGTCTTGGTGAAGCCGCTCGCCAAGCTGTAGTTGTGCGTGATCGAGCTGCCCGCTAAGCCGAGCAGGCCATTGCCGGGGCCTCCCACGGCACCCAGTAGTCCTTTGCCTGACAAGCTGAAGTAGTCGAGACTGAAGCGCCCGAAGACGTTCAAGGTCGAACTTGCCGCATAGTCAATGCGGGTATCAAAGCTGTCCTGTTTAAACGGCCCCGAACCCGAGCCAATAAAATTGTTGAAGACAGTGCCGGCCTGGGGAGCGGGGAAAGCCGCCAGAATCTTCCCGGCCGCCGGCGAAATCCGGGCGATTGGAATCTGGTTCCCCGCAAATGCCGTCCGGCCAGAGCCGTCGTTGAGGTTGCCAGTCAGAGGATCGTACACCTGGCCGCCACCTGCAACGCCCGATGTGTACGTGGCTGTCGTCAGATATTCGCTCAAATCGCAAAAGCCCGGGGTTGCGCTGCTTGCGTTGGTGGCGGGGTTGCAGCTCGTCGCAGCCCTGCTGGTGGGAATCGTGAACGTGCCGCTGACGCCGTTGGTCTGACGCGTACCCTGGTAGTCGCCGAAGAAGAACAACTTGTCCTTGATGACGGGGCCACCGATGGTGCCACCGAACTGCTGCCAGCGGGACGGTGGAATAAAGCGTCCGGTGACCGAATCTTTCGCAAATTGCGTAAATGGATCGCGCGCCTGCTGCGCGTCGGAGCGGCGGAACCAGAATCCGCTGCCGTGAAATTCATTGGTGCCCGACTTGGTTTGCGCGGTCACGACGCTGGCCACTGCCTTTCCGAATTCAGCGTCGTAATTCTGCAACGCGACTTTGGCTTCGGTAACGGCGTCGAGATTGGGATTCACGACGATAATTCCAAGGATCGGGTCCTGGTTGTCAGTCCCGTCCAGTTCGAAGGCGGTGCCGCTGAAGTGCTGTCCCTGGGTAAAGATTTGCAGGCTGCCCTGCGGGTTCTCGGTGGCGGCGTGGCTCCAGCCCACCATCTTTTGCGAACCCGGGGCCATCAGCTGCAAGTTCGTAAAATTTCGATTCAGGATGGGAACATCCTGGACGTACTTATCATTGAAGGTCGTGGCCACGTCGGCGCGGTCAGTTTTTAACTGAGGAGCTTCGCCAGTCACTTCTACTGTTTCCGTCGATCCGCCGACTTGGAACTGCCCGTCTACACGCGCGCCGGCGTCCGCGGAGACAGTGATGCCCTTCTGTTCGAAAGCCTTGAATCCGGAGCCTTCCGCTCTGATGTTGTAGGCGTCGGGAATCAGGTGGGTGACGCTGTAATTGCCGTCAGTGTTGGTGGTGGTTTCAAACGTCGTGCCCTTGCTGGCTGACGTAACCGTTACCTTGGCGCCCGCAACCGCCGCGCCGGAAGGATCGGTGATAGTTCCAAAAATACTGCCGTAGACAGCTTGCCCGGCAGCTTGCGGCACCCACAGGACCAACGCCACAGCGAATACCAGCGCCGCACACAGAACGACAGGGTTCTTCATCTTCATTGCAGCCTCCCCAGCATATTTCGTGTCTTTAGAATTTGTTACCAGCAAAACCCGACGACCCTTTACACACTCGAACCACCACGCGTTGAATGAGTACGTTTATGAGAGGATTTGCGCGGCCAACTTCCGCCCCTAGCAGAAGTAGAACCGGTTTGTAATAGAAAACCACTAGCGGATATGCCAGCTAGCAGGTGGCATTCCCAAGCCATTTTCTGTCTAGAGTGTTGATACTGTTGTATAAACTCCGCGATTTGGTCTGTTCGTGATATGACATTTGGTAGCCAGTAGCAAAAGCGGTATGAAAAAACACAAGACGCAGAGCGCCAAGCACCACGAATATTCTTCTGCGTCGTCGGTTCCTGGTACCGAATCCCGCCCGAAAATTTTCCCCTCATAACATACTCGTCAACGACGCTAAGCGTCCTCGAATCTTGCAAATACGAGAAAGTAAACTGCCTTGAAGCGTGGAACTTCCAGTCCGATTTCAAGGTCAAAATCCACCCGAAGAATCGCGCCGACAATCAAGGTGCATCCGCGGCCATGGGCGGCGCCTGGGCGGGAGAAATCTACTCATTTGCGCTTGAGTTCGAAGGTTTCAGAGCGTCTGATACGGTTACATGCAAGTAAATGTCGTGCTTGCAGTCTGATGTAAGAGCTTGTTACCCTATCGTTAAATGCCTGTTACACGCGCACAGAGTGTCGAACGAGAGCAATGTCTGGCGCAAATCGAGAGACTGGTAGCCAGTCCGGTGCTTCATGGCTCGGAATCTCTTTGCAAATTGCTTCGTTATCTGGCCGAACACGCACTGGATCACCCGGGGTCGTCGTTGAAGGAGTACCAGATCGCGACTGAGGTCTTCGGCCGCCCGCTGGATTTCGATCCGCAACATGATTCCACGATTCGTGTTCAGGCTGGGCGCCTTCGCCTGAAGCTGGCGGAGTACTACGGCTCCGAGGGGGCCGAGGATGATCTCATCGTTGAAGTGCCGAAGGGTACCTACGTTGTCTCGTTTCATCATCGGTCGCCGGCGCCGACGAAAGCGCAGTTTCCGAGGCTGCAGGAAGTCGAGCGAAGGGTTGCGACACTGGGTCCGGCCCCGCGTAAGTGGCCGCTTGCGGTGCTTGCGCTGTCCGCCCTGCTGGTCTCGGCAATCGCGATTATTGCTTTTCTTCTGACTCGCACTCCCCGCGTCCAGCCAGCGGCTGCACTTGAGCCAGCTCCGGCGGCCTTCGCTACATTCTGGAAGGGATTTGTGGCCGGACCGGAAGACCCCTTGGTGATCTTCAGCAACGGGGCCTTCGTGGGGCGTCCTGAGACCGGTATGCGCTACTTCGATGCCGACCGCGATTCCCGCGATGAGATTCTGGACCACTACACCGGCGTGGGCGAAGTCCTGGCCGTGCACGCCCTGGATCGCACCTTCGATTTGCTGCACCGGAAAATTCGGGTCAAGCGCGGGAGCCTGCTTTCACTCGACGACGTGAAGAACAACGACACCATCTTTGTGGGCTCACCCGCAGAGAACTTGACTTTACGGGAAATTCCCAGCTCGCAGGATTTCGTTTTCCGTTCGCTCGAGTCCGGCCCGCGTAAGGGCGACCTGGCGGTTATCAACGTTCATCCTCGACCCGGCGAGGCGGATTACTGGATCGGGACCCCGTCCCACACCCACCTGGTGGAAGATTATTCCATCATCGCCCTGGTGCGCGGGCTGAATCCGGAGCGGTCGGCTTTATTTCTTGCAGGAACCACCACCATGGGTACGCAGGCGGCGGTCGAATATGTGTGCCAGCAGAACACCCTGGAGGACCTGCTGCCGCGCCTGCAGGTTTCGGAAACAGGAGAGCTGAAGCCGTTCGAAGTGGTGCTGCGGGTCAAGGTGACGCGTGGCGTTCCCGTGCAGACTGATATCGTGGCATTGCGCGGCGGGAAACCCTGATAGAAAATTGCGCCAATGGAGGGACGGGCGTCCCGCCCGTCCAGGCCGAGCAAAGCTCGGCAGGGTGTTTGTGTGGCGCGGGCGCCTCGCCCGCGTGCTCTTGACGTTGAAGCGGAATGTCCGGCCTCATCCTCCGAGGGCGAGACGCCCTCGGGACAGCCGGCGGGACGCCAGCGCTACGAAGACCGCTACTCAAGGATTTTGCTGCTTCAACTGCGGATCCAGTTCCGTGGCTCGCTGAAATTCCTGTTGCGCTTCCCCCGCTTGACCCTGCCGTCGCAACGCCTCAGCCAGATGGAAATGCGCCGGCGCGTATGTCGGCGCCAGATTGATCGCAGCCCGAAACTGTGAGACTGCGCCTTCAAGATCTCCCACCCGTAGCAGCCGTTTTCCGGAGTTGGTATCAAAAGTTGCTGCCTGCAGGTTGGTTTTGTCCTTGCTGATCTGCGCCCCCAGCAGGCGCTCGCGGGCGGAGCCGTCGGTGTCTCCCAACTGCCGCAGGATTGCCGCGAGCGTGGTGTGAGCGCCGGCGAAGTCGGGCTGCAGACGAATTGCCTCCCGCAGGGACGCCGCGGCTTCCTGCAACTTACCTTGCTGCTTCAGCACGGTGCCAAGAGTGTAGTGCGCCTCGGCGTAGTCGGGTTGGGCCTGGATGGCCGCGCGCAGTTCGCTCGCGGCTTGATCGAACTCGCCTTGCTGCCACAACGTGACTCCGAGCGTGTAGTGAATGTCAGCCTGACTGGGATCGAGTTCCTCGGCTTTCCGCAATTCCGCCACGGCATCGGGAAGTTGGTCCTTCAACTTCAAGGCCAGCCCCAGATCGTAGTGTAGCGTCGCATCTTGTGGAGCGGTCTTGAGCGCGGTTTGAAACTGGGTAATTGCGGCGTCGAAATCGGACTTCTGTAAATATGCCGTCCCCAGGTTGGTGCGGTAGCCAGTGTCATCGGGGCGGAGACGAAGCGCAGACTCGAACGCAGGAATCGCACCGGTCGCGTCGCCCGTCTGCAGCAGCGACAGCCCCAGATTGTTGTGAGCATCCGGGTCGGTGGCATTGAGTTCTACAAGCCGCCGGAACACGGGCACCGCCGCGTCGGCTTCACCCGCGCGCTGCAGCATCAGGCCAAGCTGTGTTTGAGCTTCTGCGAAACCTGGTTGCAGCTTGACCGCGGTTTGAAGTTCCGCGATGGCCGCCTCACGCTGCCCCGCGTCTTCCAGCACGCGCCCCAGATAGTAGTGAGCCTGCGGACTCTGAGGAGCGGCTTGAACTGCCCTTTGAAGCAAGCTTAGAGCCTCGTCCGTCCGTTTCTGCTGCCAACGCACTACTCCGAGATGAAGGCTGGCCTGGGCAAACCCCGGTTGCAGGCGCAAGGCTTCTGAGAACTGCGTTGCGGCCTCGTCCGCCTGTGAGTTCTGCACGAGTACGGACCCCAGTTCGTCCCGCAGGTCGGCCCTGTCCGGCTGCAGCGCCACCGCCTTTTTCAGCTCGGCGCTTGCGGTATTCAAGTCGCCGCGGAAGCTGGCCACCCGTCCCAACGTCCGGTGTGCCTCCGAGTCGTTTGGAGCGAGGCGCACAGCGGTACGGGCCTCGGCCTCAGCTTCCTCCAGGTTTCCGTTTCGGGCCAGGGCGTTGGCCAGATTGATGTGGGCTTGCGGGAAATTTGGCTTCAGGCGGAGAGCGATTTGAAGCTGGGAAATAGCTTCCGCGGTCTGTCCTTGCGAGAGCAGTACCCAGCCCAACGAATTGTGTCCCTCGGGACTTCCAGGGGCGAGCTTGATCACTTGTTCGAAGGCAGTGCGAGCCTTGGCGAGATCGCCATGCTTCACCGCGGCTAGTCCCTGGCGATAGAGAGAGTCGATTGGCTGACGGCTTTTTGGCTGCTGGGCGAAGGCTGGAAATGCTAACGTGACAAGGCAGGTCGCCAACATGATGCACTGGCGCCACGGCGTCTGCGGTGGTGCCTGAACCTGAGAAGCCTGCAGAAATTCGCGCACAGCCTAAAAATACCACTACGGGTTCCTCGGGCGGGATGAATGCTCGATTCCGTTCGAAGCCAAAGCTTTGGTGCAGCCGCGTTTTCTCAGAGCTCTTCGCGGTTTCCTTCGCGTCCTTTGCGGTTAAGGACTTTGACTGCTAAGGCCGCAAAGTCAGCAAGGCGGGCAACCGCGCCGGACCCAGCTTGACCCCCTCATGTCTGCGCCCTAGTATTCAGGCTGGGCCATGAATCAAGTCTTTTCGCAGCAGCCTCGTGGGAAATTCACTGGCCGACCGGACCAGGCTGTATTTTTTCTCATCCTTATCTTCACCACTATTGCAGCCAAGTCTGCACAAGCCCCGCCCATCGCCAACTTCACGGATACTGCCGAAAAAGCCGGCCTGACCATGACCACCGTTTTCGGCGGCAAGGACACGAAGAAGTACATCATCGAAACCACCGGCACCGGCGTCGCCATCTTCGACTACGACAACGACGGCTGGCCCGACATTTTTCTGGTGAACGGCACTACACTCGAAGGCTTTCCCGCGGGACAAGCTCCCACCAGCCATCTCTATCGCAACAATCACGACGGAACCTTTACCGACGTCACCGCAAAGGCCGGACTGACGGCGACCGGCTGGGGCCAGGGCGCTTGCGTGGGTGACTACGACAACGACGGTTGGGAGGATTTGTACGTCACTTACTATGGCAAGAACCGCCTTTATCACAACCAGAGCGGAGTGTTCAGCGAAGTAGCCGAGCCGTCCGGTGTCGCAGGTACTGGAAAGGCGTGGGGAACCGGGTGCGCCTTCGTCGACTACGATCGCGATGGTCTGCTCGATTTGATGGTTGCGAACTACGTGGACTTTGACGTTTCCAACGCTCCCGCGCCCGGCGAAAGAGCCTCCTGCGTCTGGAAGGGAGTTCCGGTGATGTGCGGGCCGCGCGGCTTGCCCGGTTCCAGGAATATTCTTTACCACAACCTGGGCGGCGGCAAGTTTGAGGACGTTACTGCGAAGGCGAAAATTGATCAGACCACCGGACACTACGCCTTCAGTGTCTCGACCCTGGACTTCGATGACGACGGCTGGCCCGATATCTACGTGGCATGCGACAGCACTCCCAGCATTCTGTACCACAACAACCGCGATGGAACTTTCACGGACGTAGCAGTGGTGGCCGGCGCCGCCTTCAACGAGGACGGACGCGAGCAGGCAGGCATGGGATCGACCGTTGCTGATTTCGATGGCGACGGCCGCCTGGACATTTTCAAAACCAATTTTTCCGACGACACCTCGACGCTCTACCGCAACAATGGCAACGGCACCTTCGACGACGTCACCTTCGCCGCCGGCCTGGGCCTTTACACCCGCTATCTGGGCTGGGGAACCATGTTCCTGGACTTCGACAACGATGGCTGGCCCGATCTGCTGCTGGTAAATGGCCACGTCTATCCCGAAGTCGATAGGCAAAACCTGGGCAGCAGTTATGAAGAGCCGCGCATCCTCTATCACAATAACGGCAACAAGACTTTCACCGACGTCTCAGCCCAGGCTGGACCCGGAATTACCGCCGTGCACGCCGGGCGAGGGCTGGCGATTGGAGATCTGTGGAACGATGGCCGAATTTCGGCCGTGATCAGCAACATGAACGCTCCCCCAAGTCTGCTGGTGAATCAGGTGCGTTCGCTGAACCACTGGATTGGACTTCGGCTTCAAGGCACAAAATCGAACCGTGACGGAATCGGTGCAAGGGTCACGGTAAAAGTTGGTCCGCGGGTTTTAGTGGACGAGGTCCGCAGCGGCTCCAGTTACGACTCGAACAACGATATGCGTGTCCACTTCGGTCTGGGTGCGGCGGCAAAAATGGATTCGATCCAGGTTCGCTGGCCGAGCGGCCTGGTTGAGCAGTTCGATGGTACCTCCGTAGATGCGATCCACACTTTGAAAGAGGGTTCGGGCACCGCGGTGAGGGCAGTTGAGAAAAATCCTTGATTTTCGGTGCGCTGAGGGTACCCCAGCGCCTAGAGCCGCAATCAAGCCGGTTTTATTGCAGCGCTAAAGATCTGCCCCCCGAAATCAAAATCCCAAAATCAACTGCTCATCAATAATGCCAAAGACCAAAGACCATCGACTACCTTCGCACCATCCCTTCGCCTTCTTTCACGAAAATCACCTGATTCGGCTTGACGTCTTTCAAAGTGTCCACCTGGCCGCTGGGCCATCGCACTTCCAGCAATTGCACTTTCTCGGCTTTGCCCAGGCCAAAGTGGACGCGCAGATCGTTCTGCGAGAAGTAGCTGCCGCCGCTGCGGACTTCGTCAATCTGCTGATGAGGGTTGGTCTCGCCCGGAGCCTGGGTAACGCAGCGGAGCCGGGCGCCAATGCCGCTGCGGTTCGACTTGGTGCCGATGGTTCGCACCTTGATCCAGTTGTTTCCAGGCTGGAGATCGCAACGCAGAAGCTGAGGAAAGTCATTGACCGTGTTAACGACGACATCGAGATCGCCGTCGTTGTCGAAATCTCCGAAAGCGCATCCTCGCGACGCCGCCGGTACCGAGATACCCGGACCCGCTTGCGTGGAAACATCTTCGAAGCGGCCGTTGCGCAGATTGCGGTAGAGCAGCTTGCGCTGCGGGTAGCCCGCCTCCGTCTTAAGTTGCTCGACTTCGGGATAGACATGGCCGTTGCAGATCAGGATGTCGGGCCAGCCGTCGTTGTCCATGTCGAAAAAGCCGCAGCCCCATCCCAGGTACTGGGTGTGCGCGCCCAGGCCTGCGGTAAATGTAGCGTCTTCAAAACTATTGTCGCCGAGATTGTGATAGAGCGAAGGGGTGTCGCCGGCGAAGTTTGTCTTTATGATGTCGAGGTTCCCGTCCAAGTCGTAGTCACCCGCTGAAACGCCCATACCCGCCTGTGGCTTGCCATCCGGGCTGAGCGCGCAACCGGCTTCCATGGCGATGTCCACGAACTTGCCGTTTTTCTTATTCTGATAGAGAGCGCTGGCAGTGGAATCGTTGGCTACGTAAATCTCGGGCCAGCCGTCGTTGTCAAAATCCGCGGTCAGGACGCCCAGCCCGAAAGTTCCATTGGCTTGCAGGATTCCGGAGGCTTCGGAGACATCGCTGAAGGTGCCGTCACCGTTGTTGTGATACAGAATGTTCTTTCCGCCTTTGAGCCCGGGCGGGCCGCACGCCACCATCACACTCTTGTAAAGACATGGGCCCGACTCCGGAACCGGCGCGGTGGCCAGATCGAGATCGATGTAGTTGGCTACGAACAGATCGAGCTTGCCGTCGCGGTCGTAATCCACGAAAGCGCATCCGGTATTCCAGCGCTTGCCCGTTCCTGCGACCCCGGCCTTTTCGCCCACATCGGTAAATGTGCCGTCGCCATTGTTGTGATAGAGAACGTTCTTGCCGAAGTAAGTGACGAACAGGTCCTCGTAGCCGTCGTTGTCGTAATCGCCGACGCAGACACCCTGTCCCCAGCCGGAATGAAGCAGGCCGGCTTTGGCGGTGACGTCGGTGAAGGTGCCGTCGCGATTATTCTTGAAGAGGTGGGAAGTGGGCTCTTGGCCGGCAGGGAAGCCTTCCAAGCGCCAGCCATTCACCAGAAAAATGTCCAGCCAGCCGTCGTTGTCATAGTCGTAGAAAGCCACGCCGCAGCCGGTTGTCTCGAGCAAATACTTGTTCTTGTGCTCGCCGCCGTAGATGGTTTTTGCGTTGAGGCCGGCCTCGCGGGCCACATTGACAAAGCTCACCCCCAGCCCCGCGCCAGGCTTTGGCGAGGCAGTCTGCGCCACAGGAGAAGGGACCGCGGCAGCGAAACCAGAGACTGGAAACCGGAAACTGCTTCCCAGGGGCCGTGCCAATTCGAGAACGCGTTCCAGAGACAGCGCCGCCGCAGACTTCACCGTAGACTGGAGAAACGTACGGCGCGAAGAGGACAAAAGGGTGGTACCTTCCCGGAGTTGGCTCGTGCTAGAATTCGCCCCTACTTTATTAAGTGCATCGCGACTTTGCAAGTTGCGGCGCGTATGCTGATCCAGTCTCACGCATGGAACACACAATTCCTCCATCGCTGCATTGGCTTTCGCTCCGGTTCATGCTCATCATCACTTTTCTAGCCGCTCTCTCCCCGTTGGGTCTGGCGTCCGCAACTCCGCAAACTCTCGAACTCTCACGGACCGACCGGCCCTGGGAATTTCTTTCTGCGGTGGGCACACGCGCCGGACTGTTTGGGAACGAAGCTGGACAGTTTGAGGCGTGGGTCTATCCGCTGAAAGTCCTGCGTGATTTCCACCTGCGCTTCCAGGTGGAGGGCCGGGTAATTCCGGCGGAGAGCCTTGCCCGCACCGTGACTACCCGTCCCGACTCGAGCACGATTCTCTACACCGGCGACACTTTCGCCGTGCGGGAGACCTTGTTCGTACCGGTCCGTGAGCAGGGAGCAATCGTCATCATCGAAGTCGAAACCGCGGAACCGCTCGACGTGGAAGTGTCCTTCGAACGCGATTTCCAATTGGAATGGCCGGCCGCGCTGGGCGGGACCTACGGATACTGGGATGCGAAGTTGAGCGCGTTCTATTTTGGTGAAGAGCAAAAGAAATTCTCCGCTTTCGTGGGCTCTCCCACGGCAGGCGATGTCCGGGAGGAGTACGACACAAATTATTCCAGTTCCAAGCAAGACGCGTTCCATCTGGGCGTTACCAGTAAAGGCAAAGCCACCAAGATAGTGGTCATAGCGGCATCGACCAACGGCCGCGCCGAGGCGGAGGCGACGTACCATCACCTCGCCACTGACTATGCAGAGCTGGAAAAGGAGTCCGCAGAGTACTACCGCACTTATCTGGATGGCACAGTCAGCGTCGCATTGCCTGATCAGCAGTTGCAGCAGGCCTATGACTGGTCGCGGGTCAGCGTGCTGCAGGGGCTGGTCACCAACCCTTTTCTGGGCACGGGATTCATTGCCGGATACCGCACTTCGGGTGGCAGCCAGCGTCCCGGGTTCGCCTGGTTTTTCGGCCGCGACGCGCTATGGACCGCATTAGCGCTCAATGCCGAGGGCGACTTTGCGAGCACGCGCACCGCACTGGATTTCCTGAGCAAGTATCAGCGGGCCGACGGCAAGATCCCGCACGAAATTTCCCAGGGGGCGAACTTTGTTCCCTGGTTCACCGACTATCCCTACCCTTACGCCGCTGCCGACGCGACGCCGCTGTACATCATCACCATGAACGACTATGTGGCTTCGAGCGGCGACCTAGCCTTTGCCCGGCAAAAGTGGGACGTCCTGTGGAAGGCCTATCAATTTCTACGTTCCACCTATGACTCGCAAGGCCTGCCGCAAAATGTTGGAATCGGACACGGCTGGGTGGAAGGCGGCCCGCTTCTTCCAATTAAGACCGAGTTCTATCAGAGCGCTCTGGGAGCGGAAGCGTTGCGCGCTCTCTCCAACCTGGCGCATCTGGCGGGAAGGGAAGACGTCAGCAAACAACTGGGAGGAGAGTTCGCACACCAGAAGCCGCTGGTGAACCAGACCTTCTGGTCGGCGGAGAAGAACCGGTTTGCCTTCGCCCTGGATCAGAAGAACCAGCAAGTGGATGAGCCCAGCGTCTTGGCCACCGTCCCGATGTGGTTTGGGCTGCTGGACGACGAAAAGGCCGGGCCGATGATTACCGAGCTCGCACAGCCGGAGCACCAAGCCGACTGGGGAATGCGGATCATTTCTTCCCGCGCCGCGAAGTACAGCGCGGGCGGTTATCATTTCGGATCGGTGTGGCCGCTGTTCACGGGCTGGGCCTCGGTCGGGGAGTATCGCTACCACCGCGCTTTACCGGGATATTCCAATCTGCGCGCAAACGCGCTGCTGGCGCTTGATGGATCCCTGGGTCACGTCACCGAGGTTCTCTCCGGCGACTACTATCAGCCTCTCTCCACCAGCTCTCCGCACCAGATCTGGTCGGCGGCCATGGTCATCAGTCCCTTGCTGCGCGGCCTTTTTGGCCTGGCGGCCGACACCGGCGCAAGCCGTCTTACTTTTGCTCCCCACATTCCGGCCGATTGGACGGAGTTCACGCTCGACAATGTGCGCGTGGGTGCCGCTTCCTTGCACATCCAGTATCACAAGACGGTAAATGAGATTGCGCTCGAAGTCGCCCGAACGGGGAGCGGTGATTGCAATTTGGATTTCTCTCCTGGGGTGAGTTTGCGCGCTCAAATCGCCGAAGCAGAGATGAACGGCCGCCGCGTACCGTTCCAGATCAACAAGAGCGATGTCGACCAGCACGTGACGGTGCGAGTTTCGCTGGGCAGCGGTGCGAACACGCTCCGCATTCGTCTCAAAAACGATTTTGGACTGAGTCTATCCCAGGCTTTGCCGGCACTGGGAAGTTCGAGTCGGGGGCTGCGAGTGATATCGGAGTCGTGGACGCCCGCGGGCGACAGCCTCACCCTGGAAGTCTCCGGAGCCCAAGGCAGGCAGTATGAAGTTGGGATGTGGAACTCGGCGCAAGTAGCTTCAGTTGAGGGAGCCGAACTGGTGCCGGCATCGGCAAAGACTGGCGCGGAAAACGCTGGAATCCAAATCAAAATTCCGGCGAATACATCCGAGCCTTACCCTCGGGAGAAAATCGTCATTCATTTCACGGGCAAGACGCCCTAACGTCTGTCTGCAAATCCGAATTTATATGGAGAGAACCATAATGTCCTCGTCCTGCAAATTATTTGCCTTTTATTGTGGAGTAATTCTCGTCCTGGGTTCTGCGCAGGCACAGACCGCCGCTACGTCACAGCCCGGAGTTACACTGGAAGCCGTAACCGGCTTCAAACCACGACATGACGGCATTGATATTCAGACTGGCGCCATTCAGTCTGGCTCGGCTAGTTTAAGCATTACCGCCCTCCGGGACGACATCCTTCGCGTGCGCATCGCCCCTGGCAACACCTTGCCCGAGGACGCTTCCTGGGCAGTCCTTTCCGGACCACGCGGCAAGTCTGTTGACGTGCAACCATTGCAGGACGCCGCTTCCGTCGGCTTCCGCACTGCGGCGGTCGAGGTCCGGGTTGAGCGAAGTCCGCTCCGTCTCGTGGTTCGCGATCTCGCGGGCAACATCATTTCCGCCGATGCTGTCGGTCGTCCGACAAAATTTCAGGCGGGTGGCTTCGCTGTCTATAAGACCATGCCATCCGACGAGCACTACTTCGGTCTGGGCGACAAGGCTGGCACGTTTGACCGCAGAAACCAGGCTTACTCCTTTTGGAATACTGACATCGGCACCCAGGAATCGATCGACCCTATTTATAAGAGCATCCCCTTTTTCCTCGGTATCGGCGGCGGCCGCAGCTATGGGCTGTTCCTCGACAACACCTGGCGCACTTGGTTTGACTTCGGCAAGCAGGCGCGTGACGGTTATTCCTTCGGCGCCGAGGGCGGCCCGCTCGACTATTACTTGATCTGTGGAACTAACCCGAAGCAGGTTGTGGAAGGTTACGCTTACCTCACCGGAACTCATCCCCTTCCCCCGCTCTGGACCCTTGGCTTCCAGCAGTCGCGGTACAGCTACACCCCGGAATCCCAGATACGTGAGATTGCGGATCGTTTCCGCACCGACAAAATCCCTGCCGACGTGCTCTACCTTGATATTGACTATCAGGACAGAAATCGACCCTTCACGGTGAATTCCCAGACGTTCCCCAATTTTCCCGGGCTGGTCTCGGATCTTCGCAAGCAACATTTCCACCTCGTCCTGATTACCGATCTGCACATCGCCCGTGTTGCCAACCAGGGCTATGCCCCTTACGACACGGGCGAGGCAGGCAACCACTTTGTGAAGAAAGCCGATGGCAAGGAGTTTGTTGGAGTCGTTTGGCCGGGCCCGGCCGTCTTTCCCGATTTCACCCGGGCCCAGACTCGCGTCTGGTGGGGCGGCCTATATAAACAGTTCGCTCAGAATGGCGTGGCCGGATTCTGGAACGACATGAACGAGCCTGCTGTCTTTGACGGGCCTGGCAAAACCATGCCACTGGATAATATCCATCGCATCGACGAACCTGGTTTCGTCACGCGCAATGCCACGCACTCCGAGATTCACAACATCGTCGGACTGGAGAATGCGCGCGCCACCTACGAGGGTCTGCTCAAGCTCCGCCCCGACGAGCGTCCCTTTGTGCTCACCCGCGCGACGTTCGCTGGCGGACAACGCTACGGATTCACCTGGACCGGAGACAATTCCTCCACCTGGAACCATCTTCGCCTGGCCACACAGCAACTGCTGAACCTGGGCCTCAGCGGCATATCTTTTGTGGGTGACGACATCGGCGGCTTCAACGGCTCTCCTCCACCCGACCTGCTCACTCGCTGGATTGAGGTCGGAGCCTTCAATCCCATGTTCCGCGACCACACCACCAAGGGTTCTCTGATGCAGGAAGTCTGGGTCCATGGCCCGGAGCAGGAAGCGATTCGCCGCCGCTATATTGAAACCCGCTATCGCCTGCTCCCGTATATTTACACTCTCGCCGAAGAATCTTCTCGCACCGGCGTCCCGATGATGCGCCCCATCTTTCTCGAGTTCCCCGAGGTTTTCACTCCGCCCTCGAATGGTTTCGGAAATCTCGATACGGAGTTCCTGCTGGGTCCGAGCCTGCTGGTCGCTCCGCAGCCGTTCGCAGAGACCCTAGACGACTATGTTGTGTCGTTCCCGAATACTCAGTGGTACGACTTCTGGACCGGCCTCAAAGCCGCCGCCTCTCCACCGGAGCCTTCGATCGTTGATATTGCCAACGCGGCTCCAGGAGCGACTTTGCCCGTGCCTACCAAAATTCATCCGGTACTCGACACCTTGCCGGTGTACGTTCGGGGCGGAAGCATTCTGCCGCTCCAGTCACTCATCCAAAGCACCGACGAAACTCCCAGCGGTCCGCTAGAACTGCGGGTCTATCCCGGCCAGCAGTGCAGCGGCTCGATTTATCTCGATGACGGCCACACTTTCCGTTATCAACGCGGCGAGTTTCTCCGCCAGGGATTCACCTGCCAGTCCGACGGCAACTCAGTGCGCGTCAACTTCGGCGCACGCCAGGGAACTTATGCCGCCTGGTGGAAAACGGTGGAGATTGTCATCTACGACTGGCCCTCGCCTCAGGCCAACGCAAAGCTCTCCAGCAGCGAGGCGCCGATCAAGACGTCCTATGATGCAACCGCGCATGCACTTCACGTTCTGATTCCGGACGTTGCCGGCGAAGCCGAACTCCGTATCGGAAACTAGGTGGGTGGGGGCAACAGTGGGCCGCTGAAGCCAGGGGGTTGGTCCCTGAGCACGGTTAACCAGGACGGCGATCCGTGCCAAGCTGCGCATCAGGGGGTTCGCTCAGTCCCAGGCCAAAAACAGAGAGGGAATCGACTTCACTCCAAACCTCCTCAAGACTGCTCTGTATGAATGAATTCTGACGGATACAATCTAACGGGGTTGTCTAGAGCATGAAAAACTTCAGGCCACTCTTTATCGCATCCATCATCGTCGCCCTCTGCGCATTTGGCGTTCCGTGGTTAGTACGACCTTGGAACATGGATGCGGGAGTGACTGCGAGCGGATGGCTGGCCCTGTTTTGGGTCGCAATGGTTATCGTCAGTTTTGTGAGATTTAGACGACGTGGCTGGTGGTTTCTGCTGCCAACACCGTTAGCCTTTTTTTGGCTTTTTGGATTGTTCCTGATTGCATGGGGCTGTGCTCACAACATCAGGGCGTGCCCCTGAATCCCCAGGAAATTCCTAGCTTTTCCGAAGGTTGCCCCCAAGTTGCGCCCTAGTCGTAAAGCCAAAACCCCTGCGAATGCTTGGTAGATATGGTGAGCGCGGATGGACTCGAACCATCGACCCATGCCTTAAAAGGGCATTGCTCTGCCAGCTGAGCTACGCGCCCACTGCG
>WNFA01002701.1_pt1 | contig 16229 bp, 7 predicted proteins | sample 5400481 | NCBI WGS metagenome assembly WNFA01 (sample SAMN13153340, study PRJNA577476) | soil metagenome | isolation source: 120 cm saprolite under Douglas fir tree site 2 hole 1 replicate 2 | place: USA:California | collected 2015-04-18
AAGCAAGCGGTGCTCCCAGGCAATCCCTACCAGTTCAGTACATACGCACGCAATGCCATCCAGTCTTACGCAGGCGTCAAAGCGTTCCTATCATTTGAACCTGCTGACGAGGATACTGGCCTGGTCGAGGCCACCCAATTGGCCGAACTACTGGTCAAACACCATGTTCCGATCACCATCCTCAATGCCTGCCAATCGGGCAAACAGGTGGGCGGGCGAGAGACCAGCCTGGGTAGCCACCTGGTGCAGGCCGGAGTACAACTCGTGCTGGCAATGGGCTATTCCATCACCGTCAGTGCCGCCGAGCTACTCATGCGCACCCTGTACCAACGCCTCTTCGCCGGGGACGAGCTCACCGTTGCCATCCGTCACGCGCGCACCGAACTCGCCAACGACAAAGAGCGCAGCGCCTACTTCGACCAGAAAATCGAGCTGGAAGACTGGCTGTTGCCAGTGGTCTATCAGAACCGGCCCATCATGTTACAACCGCGTGAGTTCACACTAGGTGAGCGCAAAGATTGGTTTGAGCGCAAGGCCGAGCAACAGCGCTACACGCCACCCGATCCCACCTATGGCTTTGTGGGCAGAGATCTAGATATCCTACGCGTCGAGAAACAGCTGCTCACCAGGCGCAACATCCTGCTGGTACGCGGCATGGGCGGCGCGGGCAAAACCACGCTGCTCTCGCATCTAGCAGCCTGGTGGTACGAGACAGGTTTCGTGCGGCGCGTCTTCTCCTTCGGCTACGACGACAAAGCCTGGACGCTCCAGCAGATTATGACCGACATCGCGCAAACCCTCTATGGCCCCAGGTACTATACCGACTTCCAGCCACTCTCTCCCGCGGCGCAACAGGCTATGCTCGTTCAACGCCTGCGCTCAGAAAATCACTTGCTGCTGCTGGACAACCTGGAATCCATCACAGGCATGCACCTTGCTATCCAGCACACCCTGCCACAATCTGAACAGAAGTCCCAGCACAACTTCCTGGCAGATTTGGCAAAAGGCCGCACTCTAGTACTGCTTGGCTCGCGCGGCAGCGAAGACTGGCTGGCAAAAGGCACTTTCGACGACAACGTCTACGACCTGCCCGGCCTGGACAAAGAGGCCACTTCCTTGCTGGCCGACCGCATCCTGCTCAAAAACAACGCCGCGCAGTATCGCCAGCACCCAGACCTACGGCAAATACTCGAGTTGCTGGCCGGCTTCCCTTTGGCACTGGAAGTCGTGCTCGCAAATCTCGCCCATCAAACACCAACCGAAGTGCTGGCAGCGCTGCAAGCAGGGGATGTGAGGCTCGACATTGATGACAGCCAGCAAGCGGACAAGAGCATCTTCGAGCAAAAGACCGAGAGCATTCTGCGCTGCATTGACTACTCCCACAGCAATCTCTCACCAGAGGCACAACAATTGCTGCTTTGCCTCGCACCTTTTACCTCAGTGATCTGGGTAAATGAAATTATCCTCAACCACTATATCGAGCAACTGCGACAACAACCCGCCCTATCTTCTCTGCCCTTTGAGCGGTGGGCGAAGGTGGTACGTGAGGCACAGAACTGGGGTCTGCTCAGTCCCGACCCTGAAATGTCAGACTTTCTGCGCCTACAGCCCATTTTCCCGTACTTTCTGCGTACCCGCTTGCATGTGCCGGAACAGGGCGAGGTGCGGAGTGCGATTGAGACGGCATTTCGCCAGCATTATGACGCAGTAGGAGATGAGCTTTATGACCTGCTCGAATCCAAAGAGCCAGAAGAACGACAGGCGGGCCAGTTGTTGACTAGCCTGGAATACGAAAACCTGACAACAGCGCTCAAGCTGGCGCTGGCGGCCCAGGATTCGATTCTCAATCTCTACCCTATCCTGTCTAAGTACCTGGATGCGATCCAGGATCAGCGCCGGGGTCTGGAACTTGGACAGACTGTGATGACCCTGCTGGAAAGGTACACGCCTGAAAAGCTTTCCGGTCCGCAAGGTGCTGAATTTGCCAGTGTCGTTAACAACATTGCAAATCGACAGCTCTCACTCAAACAATACAAAGAAGCAGAAGTCTCCTACCAGAAAGTGCTTTCTCTCTGGCTTGAGAACAAGGGTTATGGTAAACACACAGTCAAGCAAGGAAGTGCGTCGATCTACAACAATTTGGGCGTCGTGGCACTGGAGCAGCGCGAGTTTACGCAAGCCGAGCAGTACTACCAGCAAGCCTTGCAGATCTACATCGAATGCGGTGAACGCAACGAGCAGGCCAGAACCCACCACAATTTAGGCATTGTGGCCCAAAGGCAGCGAAGGTTCACGCAAGCCGAGCAGTACTACCAGCAAGCCTTGCAGATTTTTATCGAACTCAGCGACCGTTATGCACAGGCTTTCACTTATCAACAGTTAGGCACCGTGGCCCAGGAGCAGCACGAGTTTTCACAAGCTAAGCAGTACTACCAGCAAGCCCTGCAGATCATGATCGAATACAATGAGCGCTACGAGCAGGCCGGCATCTACCACAAATTGGGCATCGTGGCTCAGGAGCAGCGAAGGTTCATGCAAGCCGAGCAGTACTACCAGCAAGCCCTACAGATTTTTATCGAGTTCAACGACCGCTATGAGCAGGCTGGCACCTACCACCAGTTGGGTAGAGTTGCAGAGGAGCAGCGAAGGTTCCAAGAGGCTCGCGACTACTTTCTGACGGCTTTGACGACCTATGTGGGCCACAACGATACTCATAACCGCAGCATCGTCTTATGGAGCCTTGCCCAGCTGTGGCAGGCTAGTGGTGATGTGGGGTTACCTACTACTGTTGCCTCGATTTTGGGAGCTACCGTGGAAGAGGCAGAGGCATTGTTGGGGATCGAGTATGATCCGACCGGAAATCAATGATAAGGAATTTTGAGTGCGATGAGCACTCCTGGGAAGGGAACTGAGCAAGCATCGCAGGCCCTAAAGGCTTCGTTTCCGTCTGCTATTCCTGTCAAAAGCGTTAAAAATGCCTGGCTGCTAAGAGATTTCCACCCTTATCGTTGTTTTCCGGTCGGATCATACTCGATCCCCGTGTGAGATAATTCTTCAATCTTGCATTAGGGATTGGAAGAAATCGTTTGAAATGTGAAGTTGTCCAGCTGTTTCACACTTTGGACTTGTGCTAATAATATTTTGAATTGTTCTTCCCCCACTTCTACACGTAAAGCATCAATCCATCTTTGTATCCCACTAAGGCTCGAGCTTTGTGTCGCCTCGAGAATCTGTCTGGCATGCAGAAAGCAGTTAAGAGCAGTATCATAACGGTGCAACTCGAAAGCGAGAATACCGATACTGAACAATGTTCTGCCTTCTCCTCCATGATTCCCCACTCCCCTATGGACGTGTAGTGCCTCCTCATAGTGCTTCAGCGCCTCCTCTTTCTGTCCCATATCATCGTGAAGCAAGCCAAGGTTGGTTAGAACCGTGCCGGTTTCCCATTGATCCCCTATCTCTCTGAAGAGACGCAGAGCCCTCTCATAGTACACCAGCGCCTCTTGCTTCTTACCGAGTCCATTATAGAATAGGCCTAAATAGATCGCTGATTTGCCTTCTTCCTCGCGGTCTCTTAGCTCGCGAAAGATACGCACTGCTGCCTCGTAGTATTGCCCCGCCCGTTCTTTCTCTTGCTGATCGGCCTCGTCCTCGATCCATTGGTTATCATAGAGCTTCCCGAGATTGTTGAGCGTTATACCTTCACCATTGCGATCTCTCAGCTCGCGAAAGATATGTAATGCCTCCTCATAGTGTTTTTGCGCCCGTTCTCTCTGTCCCAGTGCGCTGTATATCTGACCGAGGCTATTTAGTACCCTTCCACTTTTCACCTGATTTTCTTTTACTTCTCGGAAGATGCTCAAAGCCTCTCTATAGTGCTTTCGTGCTTCTTTCTTCTGTCCAAGCGCAGTGTAGACCATCCCAATATTGCTGAGTATAGTCCCCTCCGTCTGCCGGTCGTCCAGCTCTCTGGAGATGTGTAGAGCGGCCTCGTAGAGCTTCAACCCATGCTGCCTCTTTGTCTGGTCCTCATATGCAACATAAAGGGAGCCCAGTTCGCTAAGTGCAGCAGCTTCTTCCCCCCGATCGCCTAGCTCCTTGTAGATATCTAATGCCTTCTCATAGTGCATGAGCGCTTGCTCTTTTTGCCCTAACATGTTATAAACCGAAGCTATGTTCCGATAAATACCTGCTGCCTCCGAACGCTCTTGTTGCCAATTCTCCAATGGTAACAGCATCTGATAAAGATCCAACAGAACAGCATTTTCTCCCCAGCGTCGTAGGGCGGGAAAGAGCTGTTCCTGCTGTAAGAGGTCATAGGCTTCTCTCCACTTTTCTGCTTGGCAGTACTGCCAGAACGCTTCGATCAACAAATGGACATCACTGATATCACGTCGCTGCTCTCGCGGTAAGCGGGTTGTGGCTGCTTGTCGTACATAATACTGAGCAGCCCGCTCACGCTTCCTGCATAGGGCTTGCCGGTAGGCTTGCTCGTCTCCTTTAAGGAAGTACAGCCTTGCATATTCAGCCACGATTGCATGGGGCTGGTAGCGGCGCTCTCCAAATGCTTGGAGAAGATGCTGATTAAGCAGTCCTTGCAGCGCTGTTAGTAGAGGTACTGCGCCCTCGTCGAGAAGGGGCTCTAAGAGTGCTTGTGCAGCCTCTAATGGGACCGCTTCGCGATAAATAGAAAAGGCTAGAAGTAACTCGCGTTGCTGCTGATCAAGCTCCTGGGTATAGATGCGATCAAGGAGGTTTTCAGCGATACTGCCAGTCCAGAGATATCCATAGGTGTGATCCTCGAGGAGGACATTTAAGGTTAAGCTTCGATTGTTCCGCAACAGTGATGCGAGGAGCGTCAGCGCGAGGGCGTGACCTTTACAACGTTCTACAGCAGCACGCAGCTCAGGCACTGGTGCATTTACACCCTGCTTTTCTAGCAGTTCGATTCCCTCGGGAGTCTCTAGCCCTTTTACCGAGTACTTATGCAAGTGGATGGGAGGGTCCCTACGAGTTCCCTGGGGCATAAGGCGGCTGGTAAGTAGGACGCGCGAACTACAGGTATAACTATTGAGAGCATCGAGCCATTCGCCAACACCGGGTCGATCGGTGAGCGCACGACCTGTTTGATCCAGCAGTTTCTCAAACTGATCCAGGATGATGAGTTGAATCTTCTCTGCCGTATTAAGTGCATTGAAAAGCGCTGCCGCTTGGTTTTGAGGTGCCAGACTACTCAAATCTGGGAGAGGGATCCCTACAGCCTCAAAGAGGGTTTTCATAAGATCGGCCATAGTGACGGATGCGTCTATGGTGAGCCAGAGAGGTCTAGCTGTAAAGAAACAGGTACCGGTTTGGAGTAGCTTTTCTACATGACGGTAAACGAGAGCTACAAGGGTAGATTTGCCGATACCGCCCAACCCTGTTAAAGTCACTGCCGTAACATCAGGCTGGATCAGCCTCTTGTAAACATCTATCACAATTTGCTCTCTCTGCAGGATTGCACTGGAATCAGTAGGTGGAAGGATCCCTGCAATACCACGAGAGGTAGGCCTCTCACTCGTGGACGACTGGGAAGGAGCCTGCACTATATAAGATAGGGCAGGCATTGAGATAGGTCCCTGTGGAACATGAAGAATAGCAGACGGGGATGATGGATCAGAAGGGGCTGCTGGAGATGGAGTTTTTTCAGATTGGTCGGAAGGGCTCAGGAAAGGAAGTATCATAAAAAGACTTAGTATCAAGACGATGATCGTCAGCGATGTGGAAAATATTACGATAATATCACCCCAGGAACTGGGAATGACCCCCTGGCTTCTTAGTACCGCGGCTCCAGATCCAATGCCTACCGCAAAAACGATAAACACGACTATTGTTCGGCGCACCCACAATATCGTGATTTGAGGACCAGGAATAATTCCTAAGGAACTCAATACCCAAATGATAGCTCCTCCAATGATGCAGACAAGCGGAGCACTCACGACAAATGGTCGTATCCACAAAATGGTGGGCCATGGGTTATGCAGGACTTTCAGACTGTGCAATATCTCGGCGATCGAGCCGATGATGATGAGAGCAAAGGCCGCGGAAAGGACCTCAGAATGATGTCGCCAAAACCATTTTCGCACACTATTCGGTTGCTGCTTATGGGATTGTTGGCCCATTTTACTTTTCTCGCTGACCAGTAGCTTGCTATATCAAAGGTTTATGGTAAATGCGTTGTATAGGGAAGAAGAAGTTCGACAAAGCCTTCTGGAATTTAAAATATGCTTTGGTAAAAAGGAACGCCAGGAAATTGTGGTACTCAAGCTGGCTCATTCATTCCTCGAGACTCTCCAGGTAGTTAATAGTAGCACCCTCTTCTTCCGTAGAAGTTGATGATTCTTTGAACCCTTGCAGTTGTTTCACCTTGTTCTGAAGCTCCTTCCACTGTTGTTGGGCTGCTCGCATGCTTCCCTTTAGAAACTCGATACTCATGGGTAGGTCAGTAGGTGCATGTGCGCCAGCGTCGCCTCTTATTCCAAGCCGGGCTACTAAGGGAACTGGGTTGGGCGTTACTTGCGGAGAGACCTCACCAGAAAAATGGTACACTGGACCCTCAGGAGTCCAGTGTATCGATAAGGTTGCGCCTGCAGATTGAATGATCAATTCAGGGGTCGGTGTCCATTGAGAGAACACGTCGTCTCCTACTTGCAGATCACGTTGCTTCACCAGCTTTGTTATTTTTGCCATAAGCCGAGCATAGTTCTGGTAAACCTCTTGAGCGCTGCGGGAAAATTGGAGAGGATCCATCAGCAATTTCTCTAGGCTTTGAATATACATCGCCCATTCATCCATGCGCCGTATTTCCCTAACATCCTGCAAGGTCAGGCTACTTATTGATTTGAGGTAAAGGCCTTGCACGATGAGGTCGAATGAGGTTTCTTTCAACAAACTTACTAACCCCTCAGCCGTGATCTCCTTTAGTCTTACCGGTTGTTGCCATTCTTGAAGTGCGGTACGCGGCAGCGAATCCACCGGTGTAAGAAGCAACCCACCAAGCGCATCTGCAATGTAGCTGTTGTATGCCAGATCGATCAACTGTTTGATCTCTGCCGCAAACGGCTTTGACCCATCATACTGCCTTCCGGTTGGGTCGTTCCCAGCAGTGACGAATTGTTGGTAGAGACCAGCGCGTGTCACAAATCTGCCTTGATCCAAGAACTCTAAACACAAGCGGGCTATTGCTATGAATCGTTTTCTCAAGCCATCTTTTGCGCTGTGGTCGAGACCGAGATCCTTGACGCACTTTTCGAGGTCGAGAGACGCAAGGCTTAGAGCGAAAGCTTGGAAGCGGCGCCCTGGTTGCTGGACAAGTTGCTGGTTCAACTGATCATCCCAGGAGAAACGCACACAGCGCACGTGTACCTCCTGGCACATTTGCTGCCATTCAGCAAATGAATGAGCAGAGAAGACAGGCGCATCAACTGGAGATCGCTCCGTAAAGAGGAAAGGGATGATGACCCCATCTGCTAAAAGAGCCTTAAATGCCTCGCGACTTTGACCGTCCCGTGTTGCGTAATCTTGAAAGATCGCCTGATTGTTATAAAGAAAGGCTCGGTTGAGGATTACTTGCTCCGAATTGATCAATGCTCGTAGGTATTCGGCTCGAACCGTTTTCTTCAGTGACTCCTCGATCTCGGCAGTCACTCGACCTTCCTTTACAGCTGCGTACAGGAGCGAGCGAGGCATCCATTGATTATCGAGTGCCTGGATCACTACAGGAATGGAAGCTAGACCAGATGGCTCAATTGCAGAAAATTCTACATTCCCTGTTCTTACCTCTATTGGCCGCTTCCGTCGCGCCTCTTCGGGCAATGACCTCTCAGACATGGTACCTCGCATAGAAAAATATGTGCCGTTGTCTGCTAATATAACATGTTTCTTACCGTTGCACAAAGGATCACTCTATTGCTCTATAGATTTGATGAGTATACAAGACAATCATATGGCAGATGTAAACTGGAGAAAGGGAAGGGCCATCCGCACTAATAGAGTATTTGGTAGCAGATTTCCTTGTGAGTTCCAACGTAACCGTAGATGTGGATTCCGCTCAGAGAAGCGTTCACGAGGCGGCTGAAACGTGGAAACCACCAACGCAAGCGTGGATAAAGTACAAGATTTCAGCGCAAGCGTGGAAAAAAGTACCTTGAGCGTGAAATGCTCCCGAAAAGACAAGTAAGACAAGGCATCTGCTCTAAATGCATCTTTTACACCTTTATGCTGCGTCTTTTCCACGCTTACTCTGGACATGATTATGCGCCACGATGTAATTTTTCTACGCTTGCATTGAAACAATTTGCTTTTCCACGCTTACGTTGGAATCTACATTCCTGTCCCAGACAAGCTCCTACTAAATACTCTATTAGTGCGGATGAAGCCAGTCCAAAGGGCCCACTACACGCGCTCGTTATCTTTACTCTGGTCATTTCGGAGATACACTAGAAAAATTTGGCCCTCGTTTCATACTTTTTCCGGAGTTACTATGGAATGAGCTTTCATTTCGGAGTGACGCTGGAATTCTCAGCAGCATGAGAATTCCAGTGTCACTCCGAAATGAAATGAACACGAAGTATTCAAAAATCTTTCGAAAACTCCGAAATATTCCACGCTAACTCCGAAAAAGGTAAGCGATTCCACGCTAACTCCGAAAAAAGTAGATGCACATTCAGTACGCTATTACAGGTATTTCATGATTGCTCATTTGGTAACATTTTGACAGAAGTGAGCAAAGATTGGCGTGTTTTAGAACGGATAACCGAAGTAGCCATCACAGTGGGTGGCAGACCTCAAAGCCTTGTTGCTGGAGATGAAAGAGGCCTGTGAGCAAGCACCTATATCCTACTATGAAATACCGTTAAGGCGTTGCCAAGCCTCGTATTGATGATAAAAACTCGCGTTCCGTTTCAGTAGCTTCTTGAATATTTGGTTTACTTCACTCTTGTTCGTTACTGCTCTTGCCAGGTAATCGACGACGCTGTTCAAGTCGGTCGCTATAACCACCTCCTCTGGGTAGCCCAAAAGAAATTCTACATCCTCCAGGAACTTTACGAAGTCATGCTCAGCCACTGTCAGCAATATTGAATCGTTATAGAAATAAGGCCACCAACGATAAGGTGCCTGGGCGTTGCCCTTAAACTTTGCTTGCTCAAATATCGCTGGCCGTTCGGCTGTCAACGATGCCTTCCAGAGCTTGTATGCTTCATCGTAGTCAATAGCAATGTATTGTCTGATGAATTTATAGATCGATGTAAAAACCAGGTGGTCATATCTCTGAGTGAGTAATAAAAGATATTTGAAACTAAGTCCTAGGAGCCGGTGGGAATCATTTTCATCCTTGGCTCTCTCAGGTAGAGACGATAGTTGCGCTGCTAGCGCGAGCCTCATTTCATCCTCGCCATTGACAAAGAGATCTTTTAGCTTTTCCCTGATCTTTTCAGGATTATAAGGCTTCAACTCCCCTCTATCCGTGGGCCACTCTTTATATCGTTCATGGCGGAACTCTGCCATGAAAAGAATAAAGCTTGCCAGGTCTTTGAATACCTCTCCACCTTGCCGCTGGAACGTGTCAATTACTTCTAGTGCTTGGTCTTCGGTCATTGTAAGAATGAGTGAGAAAACTCTGGCTAGTTCTTTAAGCAAGGCAGGATAATGGTTATTACTATCACGAAGCATGGTGAAAGCAAAGTCTTCTATCTTGCTCGCTTCAGAATACGGCATAAACCACTCATTACTATCCGGCATATGAGTATGTCGAGCTTTGGCTAATTGCCCTAAAACCAAAAGCCCTTGTTCTCTTACATAGAGGGTTTCGTCGATGCATAAGGCCTGAGTTAATGCGAATACACGAGGTATGTAGTCTTTGCCCTCCACAGTTGAAAAATGCATGAGCACCCAGGGCAAGCAGCCACGTACAGTGGCTATCGAAGAATCTATCTCTCCCTCAATGATACGTTTATCTCGTTCGTTATCTTTTGCAGGGTCGGGATCACTAATGAAAAACTCGGCAATAGTAAGAGCTTCATGGTATGTGTGTTGCTTAGCAAGCTTCTCGCCAAACCAGACGATATTCTCCCGTGTCTCTGGGCGAGTCAGCCTGTTTGCAAGCGCAGCCGCTGTACCCATCTCATCAAGCAATGGACGAACAATCTCTTCGTAGACTTTCAGCCGAAGTGTTTCAGGCAGATCATGTAAGGTGGCGCCAAAAACGGACTGCTGGTTATTCGTTGAGTTTTCACCGGCTAAGCTTTTGAGTAATTCAATGCCTACTTCAAGGTTTTCCTCTAAAACCGAAAGCAGAGCGCCTTTAAGATCGTATCGGTCAAAGATCAAGGAGGTGTTGAAATGGTTACTCCGCAGATATGTCTTTAGTAGGGAAACACCCTGTTCGAACGTGGTCTTGTTCTTTATGATCCTGCTCATTGTCTGCGATATTGTCGAGCTCCAGTAAGGTTGCCGTTCCATATATTGATCGTTTTGCAACAAATCGCTGAATGTAGATAAAGCCTCCTGATGACCACTATCAAAAAGCTGCCAAAGTAGACGCTCCATGAATGCGTTAACTGGTTCCCTATATTCATGCAGGCCAACTTCGAGCAACCTCCACTTCTTATCGGCGGCCATGCTGCTTTTCTCAACAGCTTGATAGAGTAGCTCTTTTTTGTCGGGGATACCTTCACGCATTTTAATAAGCGCTGAGAGCTTAGCGAATGAATCTTCGGTGTTCTGGTCATTTGCATAATCTTCGGTAAGGAACGGTATACTCGCTCGGTTCATAAAATCCGGTTTCTTGGAGCTTACTTTCTTCGCGTCATACGCTGTGTACTCCTCTAAAATTTGCATAGCGTCATCACGCTGCATTGCGCGGAGACAGGGTAAAATAACCACTTCTAGGAACTTGCGATCCTCAACATAAGGCTCACCTGCCCACGTGGCGAATCCGCTGCCCATGAGCTCCCATCCTTTGAAAGGCGATCTGCCACGTGTAAAGCGCCTATAAAATTTATTGTAGTTATTACATATTTTAGCTATAAATCTACGAAGCTTATCCTTATCTGTGCCGATATCTTCTCGAAGAATATCGAATATGGGGAGCGGCGTTCCACCCCAGTAACTTGAGTCATCTTCTATAAGGTTGAACTCGGCGTCTATAAATGCCATGATCTTCTCGCGTACTGTATGGTCGCTATTACCGTACAGAACGGCCAAAGATCTGGCTAGCTCGATGAGTATCCATTCACTACTGTTATTCATCCTTTCTATGAAGAGGACGCTCTGCTTGGCATCGCGGTAAAACTTAATTAACAGATCAGCAATAGCCATGTCGTGACCTGGTGCAAACTTTCGAGCCGCCTCGAGCAAGTCTGCTGCCTCTTTATACTGATACTCATCGTAAATCTTATAACGGAGCGAATCTGCATGACCCTGAACGAAGTTGATGGCGTACTCGGCATTTTCGATAGTCGTAGCCTTAGTCTTAAGGACTGAGAATAATTCCATTGAGAAGTAGGTGCTATAGGTTGCTTTCCAGAATAAATCCCAATCGCGAAGATTGATCTGATCCATGTTTTTCAGCACATTGAATGCAGCACCATGAAGATTAGGGTCGGTTACCAGAACCTGGAGTGGATTGCTAGACGATGCCAGCCTAGATGTGGGGTTGGGGATTGCAGTGAGCACTTCTTTAACGCGCTCCTCCAAGGGCTTTGTCTTCAAGCTGCTATCATCATTCTCGGCCAGTTGCTTTCGGTATGTTTCTACATCCGTAATAAATTCGTCTTTTGTATACTCACCGCCACGCGCAGACTGCTTGAATATTTTTTCAATGAGCGTTGCATAAATTAGATCGCTGTTAGGCAGCCAGATATTGAACCGCTGCTCCATGAGGTTCTTTACAATCTTTTCGTTAAGGCTCTGGTCAACCTGCCAAAAACTAAGCTTTGACAATAAGGCCAAATGCCGATCGGTGTATTCCTTTTCCTCTTTAAGCCAATCACGAGCCTTTGAAAAATGCTGGGCGTGAGCAAGGCGATCACGGGCCTCTTCCTCGATACTTTTACAGATAATGACAATGGTGTCATCGGGGCCAACATCCGATATAGTGTCCAGAATGCTTTTTATGTCAGCATAGGAAATATGGTAGTTTTTTGATTCACAAATAATGCGCCTATTTTGAAACACCAGCACGAAGTCTGCTAGCTTGGCCTGCTCTAGCTGAATCTTGACGAATGACGGATCAAACGTTTGCTGCACAAACATAGAAAGCGCAGCCCAGTTTTGTGCGGTGATGCCAGCCTGCGTATTGATACCGCCAGATCGTGTGGTTTTGCTCATATGGCGCCTAATGTCGATGAATATAGCTTAACCTTTTCGTATATGTCTACGAAGCTGTTCGCTGAAGACGTGTAGCTAGGTGATGGCTAGGTTCCTAGTGCAGAGGTTTACTCCGAGCATGCAACGACGAGATATATGCGCGTATGTTATGCCTCCACAAAAATTACCAAAACAATTGTACAATATATCCTGAAATGATCTCGCTACGTTATCAATCGCCTTGCCATTCTTATGATTCATGCTGCGGCAGGGATAGCATCAGCTATCTGAAGGCTGACCAGTTCGTTATACCAGCGCAGTAGCTCGTTACGGAGAAGGTTCCAGTTCTGTTCCAAGGGGGGTCACCACAAGAGAGTTTTCGGCTTCCGAAAGCTCTTTTTTGTTGGGCATGTATCTGTACAGCGGGCTGATGGTGTCGGTTCCAAACTCCAACGTTTGTGTGTTCAGCACCAGTGTACTGGCTACTTAGCACATCTGTTCTGGAAAAGTCACCATCAGAGCGATAGAGCGAGCTTTCACTGGTTGCACATCCATCTGCAACCAGGTTAAAATTTGGAGGTGTAAATATGTGCTCACTGTGCAATAAGAAAATCAACGTGTCTTCCTGAAGGAGAAGCTCATGGTGATTCTTTCTCGTCTCAAAAGGTGAGAGGTGTTTTTGCGTTTTCTTCCACGGACGAAGAGAATATGTTACCTCTCTGCTTGGTTGATGTGTAGATGCATGTCTGTTCATTGAGCATGAGCTTGTCTGTTCTTGCGTTTCCTGACACGTGCATCTTTTCGTAAAAGCAAGATGGCAGATGAGAGCCATTGTACTGGCTCAGCCCTCCGATTTTGTGACCAGATGTCCCAAGTAGCCAGCACAACAGGTGTTTCCTACTTTTTTCGGAGTTATACTGGAATCTCATTTCATTTCGGAGTTACGGTGGAATTCTCACCGCAAGCAGCAGAGCCTTGACTACGTAACTTCTCGGCAGCGCGAGCCACGTAGGTTGAAACGGCTTCCTCCAACTCCATAAGCGACTCCACCAGCCTGCCAAACGATTTCGCGGTCATAATGCCTTGTTTCGGCTTCGGCTCTGTTTCCAGGGGAATGCACGCGATCCCGCGCAGCTCCAGAACCGTGCGCTGGACGACAACCGAGAAGCGTTTTCGAATCCAGTACTCATCAGTGTATTTGAGTTCCTTGGCCGTGCAGATATTGCGACTGGTCTGCAAGCGGTGCGCATAGCGAAGTCCGATACCCCAGACATCCTTAATGGGGTCAGCATATCATTTTGTGCTTTTTGTACGCTAAGAGCCAGGATGGCTTAGGGAGCGTCTTCAGAAACATCCGGAAGCCTTCGCTTCGACTCAGGAAGGAGTCGCCAGTATGTCCAGAGAGGGGTATCGCTGTAGGGTAGGCACCCGGCGAGGTACTGACTAGCAGCCCTTTTCCGTGTGCCCCCCTCCGAACCGTGCGTAATAGTTTCCCATTACACGGCTCTCCAGTCATTATTGTCCGGGTGGTTTCCGGGTCGGCTTTCCCGCATGAATCGCCTGATGGCATTCACGACAGACAATCAGCGTCTTTCGTCGGCGGGCAGCCATAACACGTGCCCATCGTGGCTTTTCCGCTCGTCCCGGCTTTTGGAGATCTGCCAGCTTGCGAATATGATGCACCTCCACTTGGTGAGTGGACTTACACAACTCACAGGTGTGCGCCAGGAGTCGTTTGAGCAACTCATTGCGTGCTGGCTTTCTCGTGATAGAGACAAGCTGATCGCTGAGCATTGCATGGGATTGTCGGCGTAGGGGAATTCCCCCAAATCGTGCCACAAGCGGTTTCTTTCCCTCTCGTGGGACGATGATTTCCAGGCACTTGATCGGTCCGTGCTCAGTTTCCACCGTGGCTCGATATTTCCGGGTCATTTTGCTGACACTCCGCTTGTGCTTGAGTGCCAGGGTTTTGAGAAGAGATGCTCTCATGACCCCGTGCAGTTTCCACAACCAGGAGACATTCTGTGCCAGTTGGTAGTACTGGACAAACCCGCGATATTCCGCTTGGTAGCGAGCTATGATCGAGAAGTCGTCATCGCTCATCAATTCCTTGCGATGATGGGGTTTGCCTTGACGCCTGTAGAGAGCGCATTTGTTCTCGATGACTTTGGCTGGAACCCGTAAGCCCACGTGACCGTTGATGCACCGTCGATCGGTGTGATCGCGCTTGTCGTCGCGGTACTGGACTACCAGTTCATACCCCAGGAAGTGAGCAGGTTGCGTCGAAGCATGCGTAATCAACGTTTTCTCTTGGGACAGTTCGAGCTTGAGAATCATCAGCATACCTCACATACCGAAGCCGCCGGTAGTTCGGATCAAGCGGGTTCCGTTCGGGAAGGCGTTGGCGCTGCTTGCGCAGTTCCATTGCTTTCTCTCGGTGGCCCCGCTTGCGATAATATTGCTCTCGTACGCGCAAGGTGTTGTACAGGGGATTTCTTTGCCGCCGTTCTCCCCGTGTGTATACTGGAAGCACTTCTTGTTCAACGTACTTGTCCAGTTGATCCAGATAGATATTGCTGAGCATGGGCGAGACCACCCCACCCTGGGGGCTTCCGCTCAGGGTTGGATGATACGTCCATTCCTCTAGATATCCAGCTTCGAGAAGCTGCCCGATCAACCGAAGAAACCTGTTGTCGTGGAGCTTTTCGCGCAATATGCCGATGAGGACTTGATGATCCAAGCGGTCAAAGCATTGCGCGATATCGCCCTCCACATACCATTTGGTTCCTGTCCAAGTCTGTTCCATTTCCCGCAAGGCGGTGTGACAGCCTCGGTCAGGACGAAACCCATGAGAGTGCGGGCTAAATTGTGGTTCATAGTACGCCTCAAGGATGAGCCTGATGGCCTCTTGAAGTACTTTATCCGTCCAGGTAGGAATACCTAACGGGCGCAATTTGCCGTTTTTCTTCAAGATGTAGGTTCGTCGCACCGGAGTCCATCGAAACCGCTCATGGCGCAGATCGTCAATGAGCCGTTCGATTTTCCTCAGTGCCATCCCATCTACGGTTTCGCTGGTTGTCCCTCTGGTCATGGCGCCCTCGTTGGAGTACAAGCGAGCGTATGCCATGAGGTAGAGGGTTGGGTTGTACAACTGCCGATAGATGTCTTCCAGCGGCAATCCTCGTTTGCCACGTTCTCGGATGATGCCTAAGATCTGCTCGGCGTTTCGCATCTCGCGTACCTTCTTTCTCTTAGGTTCAGATGACCTGTCTCCCTTCACCATGTGGGCGGCTTTCCCGTCCGCTGATTACTATGGAGGCTCCGTCGCCATGTGCCTCGCGGCAGGTAGGCGATCCCGTGTTTCGTCATGACTGTACGTATCAAGCGCACCGTAGGCGGCCCACTCATTCCCTTCAATGGCCTCGTTGGTCATCGTCCATCTTGCAGAAGGAACAACGATCTTACGTAGTAATCGCTGTTCAAGATAGCATCGACTTCAGATATGGTGTCGATGGGAGGACACCTACTCCCCTGAGAATTGGGCTTCGGGCAGTCTAGCTCTCGCCATAGTGCGCGGACCTTGCAACACGTGAGCATACATATCTTCTGCTCACCATCGCTTTCCGCAACAGGCTCTTTTCCCCTCTGCCTTTCAGCTTCAGGTTGGCTGGGTGCTCCAAGAACCTCCTTCTGAGTTCTTCCCGGTTGGACCGGGGGATACCATCAAGCGCGACACGGCGCACATGAAGTAGGCCGCTGGCGAGGTACCATTGCTAGCCCTTCTCCATCGGCCCCTTCCCGAACCGGACAGGACCGTTTTCCGTGTCATCCGGCTCTCCAGTGGAAGCATTCCGACGGTTCAGATTTCGCACATCTCGTGC
>WNFA01002448.1_pt1 | contig 16213 bp, 13 predicted proteins | sample 5400481 | NCBI WGS metagenome assembly WNFA01 (sample SAMN13153340, study PRJNA577476) | soil metagenome | isolation source: 120 cm saprolite under Douglas fir tree site 2 hole 1 replicate 2 | place: USA:California | collected 2015-04-18
TCCGGCTGTTTCGCTGGAGTCTCGAAGACCCGGCCGAAGCCCAGGGCTCGCCAGCTGAACAACTGGCTGTCTATCGTCGTGTTCGAGACCAGATCCATGGCCGCGTGCGCGAATTCATTGAACAACTATCAACCGATTCGGCGCTATCCGTAGCCTTGAAATAGCTGAGGTAATCCCGGGATACTATGTGCGGCGCTTGATCCGCCGCATAAGCGCCGCACAATTCTGTCAACCCATGGGCCAAGCAGAAATCCCCGAGATGAAAATCCTTTTCTACTTGCTGGTTGACGATTTCTCCGTTGACTTTTGGCCGGACTCCTTTTCATTTTTCTTTTTTTCGCCCGTTTTCTGATCCGTTGCGTCTGGCTGAGTCGGCTTGTTTTTCTTTTCGTTATCTACGGCAGGACCGGCAGTTCGCTTTTCCTGTTCGTTTTCATCCCTGCCGGCGCCAGCCGCAGCATGTTCTTTCGCGCGTTCTTCACCTTTAGAATTTTCTTCAGTCTTGGCTTCAGTTTCGCCTTCGGTCTTTTTTCCGTGATCGCCGCGCTGGTCTTCTCCGTCTTTTTCGTGTGCTTTTTCCTTTGGCTTCTCCGCCGTCGGCTCCGGCGACTTTTTCTCACCCTTCGCAGCATCTCGCTCGACAGCCTTTTGCGGAGGATTCGTAATGCCCGAGATCAGATAGTTAATTCTTACCCGAGCCGCACGGCGTTTAATACTACTGGCTTTTCCAGCTTGCTCGAGATAGGGCGCCAGCTGTTCATCGCTGGAGCTGGCTTTTTCCTTCAGGAATTGCAGGACAGCCGCGGTCTGCGTCTCCAAAACTTCCAGCGATGAAAATAATTCGTCGAGTATCAGTTGCGCGACCTTGTCATCCATGGCGTATCCCCTCCCGCGGCCCATCTCTTTGATGCAACCGGGCCTTCGTCGGGCGTCACCAGCCATGCGCATTGTGCAGTTGAGGGTTTGACTTTACAGATGACGCGGGTGCCTGTTCACTCCGGCAGCGTCGGACACCCAGGCCACTCACTGCGCGTCACGTTGCCGATGTACTGCAAGTCCGCGATCCCGATCTTACTGGTGTAGTAGCCGTCGCAAGTCATCTTTCTCAGGAACGCGAAGAACGCCACACCATGGCTCAATCCCGAAATCGACGCAACGCGTGTCCAGCCACATCAGCCCGCCGCCCAACGCCAACTGGAAATCTTCGTTCTCGCTGGTCAGCAAATCGATAAATTCGGGCGCGCCTGCGTCCAACGCTCCGCCGGATTTCTCGTCTTTCGGAATAATGGTGTCGCAGAGCGACGAAATTATTTCGTACTGCTTCGCAGTGAAATATTTTGGCGTGTACTTCCCTGCCCCTGCTGTCGCCTTTTCCTTGTGCACCATCTGGTGCGCCAGCCCTGCCGCCTCCAACGGAATCATCTGCAGCACTCCGCCACTTGCCATGCCCAGCGCCAAAGTCCTCAGCACATCTCGTCGCGTAATTCCCTGCGTCGTCATAAGTTGTTCCTCGCTCTCTCCGCGAACCTCTGCGCTCTCAGCGTCTCCGCGTTAGCTTTTCTCTTTCAATCTTCCGTTTTCTATTTTCTTACAAGCTTCCGTTTTTCGCTTGTTCGAGCAAATATTCCGAAGCGCGCCAGGAAAGTGCCATGATGGTCAAAGTTGGATTTTTGTCCGGATTCGTAACCAGCGGCGCGCCATCCGTAACGAATACGTTTTTCACGTCATGCGTCTGGCAATATCCGTTCAGCACGCTGGTTTTCGGATCGGCTCCCATCCGCGCGGTGCCAACTTCATGAATAATCTTTCCGCCTGGCAGAATTCCGAACGGATATTGCCCGTCAATCCGCGTGCGCGTTTTGTATGTTCCACCCATCATTTCGATGATGGATTTGAAGGTCTCCTGCATGTCTTTAGCCTGTCGCAATTCGTATTCTGTCCACTTGAAGTGAAAACGCAGCACCGGAATTCCCCACTGGTCCACTTTGCTCGGATCCAGTTCGCAGTAAGTATCCGCGTTGGGAATCATTTCTCCTCGCCCGGAAAATCCCACTGTGGTTCCGTAAACTTGCCGTGCCCGCCGTTTCAATTGCGCTCCGTAGCCTTCTTCGTTGTGGCACAACCCGTCGAACATGCCGACACCGGGCATATCCCGTCCTCCCCACAACTCTATGTGATAGCCACGCGGGAAATCATTCTTGCGATCGAACTTCCACCACGGCACGTAATAGTGCATGCCGCCCACGCCGTCGTGATTGTGCGGCGGCATTTTTTCCAGCGCGGGAATTTCGCCCCAGCCATCGCTGCCCACCGAGTCGGTCAGATACCTGCCAACATTGCCGGTCGAGTTGCCAAGCCCATCGGGAAAAAGTGCAGACTTGGAATTCAGCAGCAGGCGCGACGATTCGCATGCGCTCGCCGCAACGACGATTGCTCTTGCAAACACGCGCTTTTCCGTGCGCGTGGCTTTATCAATGTAAGAAACGGCCTCGGCTTTTCCGTCTTTGCCGACCACAATTTCGCGCGCCATCGCTCCGGTAATCAGTGTAAGTTTTCCTGTAGCCATCGCCGGCGGCAGCAGCACCTGGCTGGAACTGAAATTGGACGCCGTGGTACAGCCCCGCCCGCACTGCCCACAGTAGTGGCAAGGCAAGCGGCCGTTGTGCGCCTTGGTCAAAATCGCCAACCGCGCAGGAATGCAGGTAATGTTCAACTTGTCGCAAGCCTTCTTAATCAGAATTTCCGTACAGCGAGGCTTGGGAGGAGACAAAAATACGCCGTCGGGCGCGCTGGATACATTCTCTTTCGTGCCGAATACTCCGATGTACGATTCCACTTTGTCGTAGTACGGCGCCACATCGTCATACGTGATCGGCCAATCGTCACCCAGTCCGTCACGGGTAGCCGATTGAAAGTCGATCGGAGCAAAACGCAGTGCGATGCGTCCCCAGTGATTGGTGCGCCCGCCCACAATGCGCGAACGGAACCATTTAAAATTCGCGCCCTCGGCGGAAGTATAGGGTTCGCCTTCGATTTGCCACGCGCCATTAGGCGCAAGAAATTCGCTGAAGTTTTCGCTCGCTCGCCCTCCCACGCCGGCGCCGCGATGCGGCAAATCGTACGGCCACATCAGCATCTTGTAATCTTTGTCGGGATAAACTTGCGGGCCGGCCTCCAGCATCACTACATTGAGTCCGCCCTCGGTCAGAACTTTGGCCGCCATGCCGCCGCCGGCCCCCGATCCGATCACGCAAACGTCATACGTTTTCGGCGAACGATTAATCTGAGACATACTCCGTCCTTTTGCATAAATCTGCTGCACGCTTTGCGGGTTTACCTTGCCAATTACAGTTCGTTCTTTTTCATTCGCGCTACCGCATAGTCGCACGCTCTTGCGGTTAACGCCATATAGGTGAGTGACGGATTCACGCAGGAGTTGGAAACCATGCACGAACCGTCGGTCATAAACAGATTCTTAACGTCATGCGCCTGATTGTGTTCGTTCAACACGCTGGTCTTGGGGTCGCGGCCCATGCGTGCGGTTCCCATTTCGTGAATGGCCAGCCCCGGACGGGTGATTTCCGAATAAACTCCAATATCCGTTGCGCCTGCCGCGGCCAGCATTTCCGCCGCTTGAATGGCGATGTCTTTAGACATGGCGTGTTCGTTTTCGCCCCAGTCACAATTAATCTTCAGCGTTGGAATTCCCCACGCATCCAGCTTGTCTTTATCAATTTCGATCCGGTTGTTGTGATTCGGCAGGCACTCGCCAAAGCCACCCAGGCCCATGCGCCATTGGCCGGGTCTGCTCAGCAAATTTTTGAAGTCCACGCCAAGGCCCGCGGAAGCCATGCCGCGCTGCCAACCATCGCGGCTGCCGCCACCCTGATAGCCGTAGCCGCGCACAAACTCCTTGTGCTTGGTTTTTACGTTGCGGAAACGCGGAATATAAATTCCATTGGGTCGGTTGCCGAACGGCATTTTATCAAGATGACCGGGCATGGTGCCGGAAGCGCCGCTGCCCATGTGATGATCCATCAAGTTATGGCCAAGTTCGCCGCTGCTGTTGGCAAGACCGTTAGGAAATTCCGGCGTCGCGGAATTCAGCAGGATGCGTGTGGATTCAAGCGTCGCAGCGCAGACGAAAACGATGCGGCCTTGGAATTCTAGAGCTTTCTTGGTCTGGCCATCGATCACGCGCACTCCGGTAACGCGGCGCGACGATGGATCGAAAATCAGACTGTGCACGACGCTGTACGGGCGCACGGTGAGCTTGCCGGTCTTCATCGCTGCAGGCAGCGTGGAATTCAGGCTGCTGAAATACGATGACGTGATGCAGCCACGATGACAAACACCGCAGTAGTGGCAGGCAGCGCGACCTTTGTGCACGCGAGTGAGCACGGCGGAACGGCCGATGGTCATGATGCGATCGTCGAAATTTCTCGCCAGGGCATCGCGAAAATCCTGTTCGACGCAGGTCATCTCCATCGGCGGAAGAAACTTGCCGTCGGGAAGCTGCGGCAATCCTTCGGCCTGTCCGCTGATTCCGGCGAATTCCTCCACGTAGTCATACCACGGCGCAATATCCGCGTAACGAATCGGCCAATCGACGGCGATACCTTCCTTGGCGTTGGCTTCGAAGTCAAGATCGCTCCAGCGATAGGACTGGCGTCCCCAGGTGATGGACTTTCCGCCGACCTGGCGCCCTTTGATCCAGGAAAAATGTTTTCCAGGTTCGCTGGTGTACGGATTGTCGGAGTCTTTGACGAAAAACTTATTAGAAAATTCGTCGCACGCGTAATAACACTCGCGCTGGATCGGCTGAGTGGCCTGGCGTTCCTTGCGGTCATCCCAATCGCGATACTTGAGTTCCCAGACCGGAACGTGTTCCACGTAATCTTTTTCCGGAGTGATGGGCCGGCCGGCTTCGAGAATGAGCGTGTTCAGACCCTTCTCGGTAAGCTCCTTCGCTGCCCAGCCTCCCGTAATTCCAGAACCGATGATGACCGCGTCATATCTTGGTGTCGGCATTTTCTCTCCGAAAGATCAGGCTTCCCCGAGACCGGGGCCCAGGGGTTGGCAGCCATGCTGCGCGCCTGGGATAATTTGCAGTTTTAGTTCCTGGGAAAAACCGATTTCGGAAGTGTAATAGCCGTGCACCGTAATGCGTTTGAAGACTTCCCAGAAATCGCCCTTCAACTGCTGGTCGGGTGGCTCAACATGATTTCCATGATGGGCGCGAGCAACGCGGCCTGCGAGCGTCACATCGTCAATGGCACGCAACTGCGCGAGTTGCTGGTCGGGGGAGGCGTCGACAAAATTCTTGGCGAAGAGTTTTTGGCTTTGCTTATCAATATCCTCGAGTCCCTCAATAAAATGGGCGCGCTCCTCTGGAGTGGCCCACTCAGTAAGGATAACGTCGATAAATTCGTTTACGCGCGCACCTTTGGCGCCAGGAGTGTCGGTGGCGGGGATAATTTGTTCGGTCATGGCGATAACGGTTTCGTTTAGGTGTGGTGTCAGTGTACGCACCTTGTATCCGGGAGGCGGCTGCGCCTGGCGAAACAGCGCGAACAACTCAGGCGAAAATACGGGCAGCACGGCTCCCGCAGCAAAAATACGTAAAACGTCACGCCGTTGCATGGACCCTCCTGAGTGAATACCACCTGCGTATACTACTCTCCCAAAATTTCCGAACGAACATTCTTGAGAACATAAGCAGCGCGTTCAACGCCAACTTCGCCAGTCAGAATAGGATCTTCGTTCTCAATGGAGAGAATGCCGTCGTAGTCGACGTCCATATAGGCCTGCATGACGGACTTCCATAACGAAGCGCTGTGGCCATAGCCGACGGCGCGGAAAGTATCCGACGAAGTAGCAAGATTGTCTTTGTCAAAAGCGAAATTAAGGACACCGTACTTCGCACAATTTTCCGGAAAGATAACCGTGTCTTTCATATGCGCGTGAAATAGAGCGCCCTGCTTACCGAGGAAATGAATTACTTCGACCGGATCGCAACCCTGCCAGAAAAGATGGCTCAGGTCGCAATTCGCGCCGATTTCTTCGCCAACGGCCTCGCGCAATTTCATCAAGGTAAACGGGTTGTAAACCACAAAGTTGGGATGCATTTCGAACGCCAGACGTTTGATGCCGTGGGAACGCGCGTACTTCGCAGCATCCTGCCAATACGGAATGACCTTTTCTTTCCACTGCCATTGCAGCATCTGGTTGTATTCGGGAGGCCAGCGATAAGTGATCCAATTGGGCTGCGTGTCCGAGGGAGTTCCTCCGGGGCACCCGGAAAAACCGACAATCACTTTCACGTCCAGCATTTCGGCGAGCAAAACGGTCTTACGAAAAGTATCTATGTCTTTTTGCGCGTGCTGGGCGTTGGGGTGGACAGGATTGCCGTGACAACTTAAAGTCGCGACGCGCAGACGTTTATCTGCAAATTTTTTCTGCCAGGCTTTGGCCGTGGCTTTGTCCTGGACCAGGTCATCGAGCGGGCAGTGATGATTGTTCGGATAGCCGCCAGTACCGATTTCCATGGCTTCGAGGCCGAGCGCGCTGACTTTATCCAGCATTTCATCGAGAGACAGATGCTCGTAGACCGGATCGAAGACGCCGATAGGGATTTTCTTTTTTGTTCCGGCTGGTAAAGCGGAATGAAGCCCGCCGTTTCCCGCAGGAGTTGAAGAATCGGAAACCGCGGCCCATGCGCCAGTTGAGGGAAGAGCCGCGGCAGCTGCCAGGCCCGTTCCGGTTGTAGTTAGGAATTCACGGCGATTTACCACGTCCTTGCGCGAACGGGAACTCATTTAAATTTCCCCTGACGGAAAAAGGTTAAGGCTACAGGCGAGGGGATTATACGCCTCTGGAGGCTGGGGGCAAGTGCAGAAATGCCAGTAGTAAATCCTTTTAGTAGAGACGAAACCCAAAACTAGACATGGACGATTAAGCGCGTTTTGGCTTTAACTCTGCAAGGGGTGGGATGGAAGAAGCAGCGGTCAGCGCGCGTTCCGGTTGCTGTTCGCCTTTGCTCACGGCGTGAAAAAGCATTTCGATCGCTTGCCCGGCATTCGGCGGAGCAAACACCGTTGCGGCGAGCAATCCGCTGGTAACCCAGGCAGCTCCGGTTTTTGGCAGCCCGTCACATCCGGTGAATGGAAGCTTGAGCCAACGTTCGCGCTCGGATTCGTTGCTAATTTCCTGAAACGCTTTCCGCGCGCCTATGGCCATGGCGTCATCCTGTGCGCCAACCAAATCAATCACCGCTTTCTGAGAAGTAGAAAGTTTCAGCCACGAGCGTACGGTACGAGTCGCGCTTTCCTCAGTCCATTGCCCCTTCAAGCTGGTAATTTGTATGTTTGCCGGTTTCGTGCTCATCATGCCCTGAGTGCGTTCCTTGGCAGCAGAATTTTCCGACGGCCCTTGTATGTACAAGACGTTGCCGCCTTTGGGGAGCAGTGCGGCGAACTGACGGGCTTGAATGCGGCCAATTTCGATATGGTCGTTGCTTACGCAAAAAATGGGAGTCTTCGAGGTGCGGCGAAGTTCGGCGATGTATGTAGCTTCGCGATTCAGGACAGCCCATCCTATATTTGCGGTGACCGCAGCCTTCGCTACTTGCGGTAAAGCGGTACCACCGACCGGCTCGAACACGATGCCGTCCGGGCGATCCTGCTGGGACGCCTGAATCGCGCGAAGCAGGTGAGTGCTTTGATTAATGGCGTCATTTTCCGCGTAAACTATCTGTAATTCGATGTTCAGGCGGCGACAAGCTTCCTCCGCGGACTTCGCCTGTTCGATTTGATAGTCGTTATCGTTGGTGGTCAGTGAAACCAGAATGCGAAGTTTTTTCATAGTGTCGCGTGGCCTTCGGACCGGACTCTTTAAGATAAACTGTGTTCGGTCCGCTTGTTCGGATTTTAACTGCCTGGTTGTCGGAAAATGAAGCCCCGTGCGCGAAATAATATGTCAGCTATAAGTGACCGGACGCGGAGAGCAGTGCTCAAATGAGTTCGGGATATAACGCGGAGAGCGGAGCGCGCGGCAAGTTGCGGGCGGCGCGGCGAATCGTAATCAAGCTTGGCACGAGCACGGTTACGGACGCTGAGGGTGGCGTGTGTAGGCAAAGAGTGGAACCGATAGTGGATGGAATTTCGCAACTGGTGGAAGCAGGGCGGCAGGTGATGCTGGTTTCTTCCGGTGCGGTGGGACTGGGAAGAAGCTTGCTGGGATTGCACCCAGCGCGCCTGAAGGATATGGCGGTGAAGCAAGCTTGCGCAGCGGCAGGGCAAAGCCTGTTAATGGAATCGTACAAGCGGTTGTTTGACGCGCGCGGGCGGAAAATCGCGCAAATTCTGTTGACGGAAGAAGATTTCAGCAATTGGGGCAGATATTCCAATCTGCGGCGAACCATGGAGAAACTTCTTGGGTTCGGCGTGCTGCCGATCGTGAATGAGAATGACACGGTATCCACGGCGGAGTTGGAAAGCGTGGACGGCGGACGGCAGGCGGCGTTCAGCGATAACGACCGGCTGGCGGCGCTGGTGATGAGCGGGATGGAAGCGGACGCGTTGGTGCTGCTAACAAATGTGGACGGATTTATGCGCGGGCGCGGCGGTCAAATGCAAGCGGAGCTTGAACCGTTCGTGGAACGCGTGACCAGTGAGATTCGCGCTGCGGCTGGACCTTCCCGAGGCGCACCGCTCGGGCGCGGCGGAATGAAGACCAAGATTGAAGCGGCAGAAATTGCCATGAATTGTGGCGGCGTTGCGTTGATTGCAAACGGTTCGAATCCAGTGATATTGGAGAGCGCGTTCGCAGGCGAGCGCATCGGGACAGTGTTTGCGCCTGCCGCGCGAATGCGCGGCAAACGGCGGTGGCTGGCCTACGCGGCCGGAGTGCGCGGGCGAGTGGTGGTGGACGCAGGCGCGCAACGGGCAATTACCGCAGGCAAAGCGAGTTTGTTGAATTCGGGGGTGGTGAGAGTGGAGCGCGAATTCGGTTCGATGGACGTGGTGAGCATACGAGACCTTAACGGGCGGGAATTTGCGCGCGGAATTGCCGCGTATGGCAGCGAAGAGAGAAACGCGAATGGAAAGAAAGCCGCGGCACGGGTGATGTTTGCCCGAGAGAACATCGTGGTACTTGAGGCGGCGGGTTGAATATCAAGATGAACCCTGCGCAGGCGGAAAAGACAGGAAAAGTACTCGAGGCGTCGAGTGCCGGACAAGCGGCGAAACTGGCGCGGACTGCTTCGCGCAAGCTTGCAGTATTGAGCGAAGAGACGCGTAACACGGTCTTGCAAAATGCTGCGGAGCGGCTGGAAGAAAACACCGCGAGAATATTGACGGCGAACCAGGACGAGGTACGCGCAGCAGAAGAATTGGTTGGTGCGGGGAAAATGTCCGCGGCGATGCTGGCGCGGCTGCGTGTGACGGAAAAAAGCGTTTGTGAGATGGCGGAAAAGGTGCGTGGGGTGGCGCGGCTGCCGGATCCTCTCGGACGTCGATTGGCAATGACAGAAATGGACGAGGGACTGGTGCTGAGCAAGGAATCGTGCCCGCTCGGAGTGGTTGCCGTGGTGTTCGAATCACGGCCTGATGTGGTGCCGCAGGTGGCTTCGCTGGCTTTGAAGTCCGGCAACGCCATTTTGTTGAAGGGTGGAGCGGAGGCGGCGCGCACCAACGAAGCGTTGATGACGATTTGGCGCGATGCGCTGGCCGAATCGCGCGAGGTGCCGGCCGGAGCGGCTCAGATGTTGCACTCGCGTGCGGACGTGATGGAGTTGCTGAATCTGGAACGCGATGTCGATTTGTTGATTCCGCGCGGCGGGAAAGCGTTCGTCGAGCAAATTTCACGGCAAAGCCGCATCCCCGTGCTGGGACATGGCGAAGGAATTTGCCATGTATATGTGCACGCTGCGGCGAATTTGCATCAGGCGGAACGAATTATAATGGACGCCAAGGTGGATTATCCGGCGGCCTGCAACGCAGCGGAAACGCTGCTGGTAGACGCGAGCGTGGCCACGCAATTCGTGCCACGAATCGTCGAGCGATTGATCGCGGCGGGAGTGGAAGTGCGCGGGTGCGAACGAACTCTTGCGATTGCAAAATCGCGGGACGTGAAAGCGGCAACGGAAGAAGATTGGTCGACAGAATACGGCGACATGATTCTGGCAGTGAAGGTGGTAGATGGTTTGGACGCCGCGATTGCACACATTCATGAATTTGGAAGCGCGCACACTGAGGCCATCATTACCGAAGAAGCGGCAGCGGCGGAAAGATTCTTGAGCGAGGTGGACGCTGCAGGCGTGTTTCACAACGCATCGACACGATTCGCGGACGGCTACCGGTATGGCTTGGGAGCCGAAGTGGGAATCAGCAATGGAAAATTGCACGCACGCGGGCCCATGGGGATGGAAGGGTTGACGACATACAAGTACAAGCTGCGCGGAAGCGGTCAGACGGTTGGCGATTACAAGAATGGAAAGAAGTTCACGCACCGTTCGCTGTAAGGCGCTTCAGGTACTTTAGAGTCAAGCGGCCAGGCGAGGCGCATGGTCCGACTCGCGGGTCAAATCAGAATTCGCTGGCGGCGGCGTTCCGGTATATACTTTGCCAACCTGAAACCCGAGAGGGGCGTATGAGCCCAGAAAGTTCACAAAAAGTTTGGATACCGGTTTGCTGCGGGCGTGTGATGCGATTCAACCGGTTCTTGAGGCCTGACGGCGATGCCTATGGCTCGATGGTCTGCACGGTGTGCAACAAAAACATTGTGCTGGAACAGGAAAACGCGCCTGCCACCGATGCATATGGCGAAGGCACTCGGATGTTGACGGTGGTCGGCACGCCGAAGCCGCCCAAGACTGACCGGCGGAAGGCCAGCGACGCTTTGAGCGGATTCAGCCCAGACGATCAAACGCTTTAGACGTGCCATTGAAAGCGCCCTGCGTCGATGATTGGCCAAACTTTCTCCCACTATCGCGTCCTTGAAAAGCTGGGCACCGGCGGCATGGGCATTGTGTACAAGGCGCAGGATTTGCGCCTGGAACGCTACGTCGCGCTGAAATTTCTCCCTGACAATTTAACCAACGATACCCAGGCGCTGGAGCGGTTTCGCCGCGAGGCACTCGCTGCGTCCGCGCTGAATCACGCCAACATCTGCACCGTGCACGATATCGGCGAGCAGGATGGCCGGCCGTTTCTTGCCATGGAATTCATAGACGGCGAAACCATGCGCCGCCACGTGAATAACAAACCGCTGCCCGTCGAAGAGATTTTAAACCTGGGAATCCAGATTGCCGACGCGCTAGATGCGGCCCACGCCGAAGGAATCATCCATCGCGATATCAAACCGGCAAACATTTTTGTCACCAAACGCGGGCAAGCCAAGGTGCTGGATTTTGGTCTGGCCAAACTGATCAGCAAGCGCGATGGCGACACAGACGTTTCCGATTCGTCGCATCCGGGCCTGGAAAATCCAATTTCGATTGTCGGGGTTATCAGCGGAACTCCGTCGTATATGTCACCCGAGCAGATCCGCGGCGACGATCTGGATGTACGCGCGGACGTGTTTTCGCTGGGACTGTTGCTGTACGAAATGGCGACGGGACAGAAAGCTTTTCCGGGAAACACCGGCGGCGTCATTATTGAGGCCATTCTCAGCAAGTCTCCGCCGCCCATACGCACCGTAAATCCGGAAATTCCAGTCGAGCTCGAAGCCATCATTAATAAGGCTATAGAAAAGGATAAGGAACAGCGTTACCAGAATGCTGCCGAGCTGCGTTCCGATCTGCAGGTTTTGAAGCGCGGTTTCGAGTCCGGGCACACGCAGAGTTCGCTTTTGTTGGCAACTGCGGGAATGAAACATGCGCCGTGGAGCAAACGCAAGAAGTGGGCAGTTCCTGCGGCCGCCGGAACGATCATTGCCGCAATGGCCATCGGCGGATGGTTTTACGACCGCAGAGCACATGCGCTGAACGAAACTGACACCGTCGTACTCGCCGACTTTACCAATAAAACTAATGACGCGGTTTTCGACGACGCGCTGCGGCAAGGTCTGGCCGTGCAGCTGGAACAGTCGCCGTTCCTTAGCCTGATTTCCGATCAGCGAACTCGCCAGACGCTGCAGTTGATGGGCAAGCCCGCCGACGCGAGACTGACGCCGGAGATTGCGCGCGAATTGTGTGAACGTACCGCCAGCAAAGCTTATTTGAGCGGCACCATTTCCAACATTGGCAGCCAGTACGTGGTGGGAATCAATGCAGTGAATTGCCAGACCGGCGATACGCTGGCTCAGGAGCAGGCCACCGCGGACAGCAAAGAGCATGTGCTGGGCGCACTGGGCGATGCCGCTACCAAGCTGCGCGAGAGGCTTGGTGAATCGCTAAAGACGGTGCACAAACTCGCCACGCCGATTGAGCAAGCCACCACGCCATCGTTGGAAGCGTTGCAGGCATATTCGATGGGACGCAACACCATGCTAGCGCAAGGCAACTACACCGCTGCGGTGCCGCTGTTTCAGCGCGCAATTCAGCTGGACCCGAACCTGGCCATGGCATATGCGTCGCTCGGCACGACGTACCACAATCTTGGCGAAAAAGAACTGGCCGCTGAAAACACGCGCCGGTCGTTCGAACTGCGCGCCAAGGTCAGCGAGCGCGAAAAGTTTTACATCGAATCTCATTACCACGATTTTGTGACCGGCGACCTGAACAAAGCGAGGCAGGTTTACGAGTTATGGGCGCAGACCTATCCGCGCGAGTCGATACCACTGACCAACCTGGGTGTGCTGTATCAGGGATTAGGGCAATACGAAAAAGCGCTTGAAAGTTTTCGCGCTTCACAGAAAATTTCCCCGAACGATGCCCTGGAATACGCGAATCTGCTGGTAATTTACGTCAATCTAAATCGCGCCAAAGAAGCGCGTGCCGTCGCCGCCGATGCGGCTGCCAAGAAGCTGGATTCACCCAGCATCCGCTACGCGCTGTATCAACTTTCTTTTCTGCAAAGTGATGACGCAGGCATGGCGGAACAAGTCAGCTGGGCGGCGGATCGGCCGGGCGAAGAATCGCAGTTGCTTTACTACCAATCGGACACTGCAGCGTATTACGGCCAGCTGAATAGAGCGCGCGAGCTTTCGCGGCAGGCGGTAGCCTCCGCGGAACGGGCCGGACGCAAAGAAGGTGCGGCAGGTTGCGAGGCGGCGGCTGGCTTGCGCGAAGCGCTCTTGGGAAACGGCGCGGAAGCGAAGCGAGCTGCAGGCAATGCCTTAAGGGCGTCAAACGGAAAAGACGTGCAATTTTTGGCCGCGCTCTCGCTCGCGATGGTGGGCGACAAGGAAAAAGCCATTGAGTTTGCAGACTCACTGAAAAGCCGCTTCCCCGATGACATCATCGTCAAGTTCAACTACCTTCCCACGATTTACGCGCAGATCGCGCTGAATGATGGCGACCCCGCGCGTGCGATTGAGTTCCTGCGCGCCGCCACACCTTACGAGTTGGGACTCGCGGGCACCAGCAACTTTTCCACTTACTTGTATCCGGTTTATGTTCGCGGGCAGGCGTACCTCGCCGCGCATCAGGGCGCCGCGGCTGAAGCCGAGTTCCAGAAAATTTTGAACTGGCCGGGAGTCGTGTCCAACGAGCCGATTGGCGCACTGGCACACCTGGGACTGGCGCGGGCTCACGCGATCAACGGGGAAAGCAAAGACGCGCGAACGTCTTACAGCAATTTTCTTACTCTATGGAAAAATGCCGATAGCGCCTTCCCTTTTCTCTCAGCGGTGCAAGCCGAAGCGCCGAAGTAGTCATGAAAAATATAATGTCACCCGCAAAATCATTTAAAGTTGCCGTGGTTCAGGCGTCGTCAGTGGTATTCGACCGTGAACGGACGCTCGACAAGCTTTCCGGGCTTGCTGCACAGGCCGCGCAAAAAGGCGCGCGACTGGTGTTATTTCCCGAAGCCTTCGTCTCCGGCTACCCGCGCGGTCTGGATTTTGGTGCAGTTGTAGGATCGCGCACGGATGAAGGGCGCGAAGATTTCCGCCGCTACTGGGAAAGCAGCGTCGACGTCCCGGGTCCTGCCGTGGATTACCTTGCCCGGACTGCACGCAATAATGCGATCTATCTGGTGGTGGGAGTTGTGGAGCGCGATGCCGGTACGCTGTATTGCACGGTGCTGTTTTTTGCGCCAGACGGAACCTTGCTTGGTAAACATCGAAAGATCATGCCCACAGGTTCAGAGCGGCTGGTTTGGGGATTCGGCGATGGCTCAACTCTCCCGGTGTATGAGACCGAACTAGGCAAAGTCGGCGCAGTCATCTGCTGGGAAAATTATCTGCCGTTGCTGCGCGCTTCCATGTACGCCAAGGGCATCGAAATCTACTGCGCGCCTACCGCGGACGCGCGCGATTCCTGGCTGGCCACCGCGCGCCACATTGCAGTGGAGGGGCGCTGCTTTGTCTTATCGTGCAATCAATTCAATCGTCGAAGCGATTTTCCCGCCGACTATCGTTCAATTTACGGCGAGAATCCAGACTTAATCGTTTGCCGCGGTGGCAGTTGCATTGTCGACCCGTTTGGAAATTTTCTTGCCGGACCAAACACCGAAAGCGAAGGAATCTTGGTCGCCGAAGTGGACCAGGCACAAATTGTGCGCGGCAAATACGATTTGGACGTCGTTGGCCACTACGCCCGTCCCGACATTTTCCAACTTCACGTTGACGAACGACCCAAAGAACCAGTCACCATAACTACATGCGAGAATGCTCCCGCCGATCAGCCACTGGCGGATTTCGGGCACCCCAAAACCGTTCGCGCTGCAGATTAGCCACTAACTTGTCTGAACTGGCTTAGGCATCCCTCGGCCTGTCAGTTTCTGATTCCGGCCCGCAATCGGGCCAAAGCAAAAGTGCGGGTGCAAAGACTAGAGACCGTGCAGCTTCGCACCTCTGTTTTAGCAGTTGATTTGCGGCATCGAACTCACCGCTGCGTGCAGCCAACGCCAGTAAGCCTTTTCCTGGCACGCCGTGTTCCACCTCTGTGCGAGCAAAAGCCACGGCGGCTTCCCAAAGGGGTTCAGAAGAGAGTGAGCGTTCCGAAGAAATACCGCCATCGGGCAAAACTTGCTGTAAGGTCTCCGAGAATCGCGCGCCAGAAGCTTGAAGGATCAAAACGGCAATAAGCTATAGGTAAGAACCCTAAGAGCCGTGCCGCGAGTAAACGCTCCATACCACTCGCAACGAGAATACGAAGAATTTGGTCATGGCTGAGAGCAGGCGAGTTTCACAAGACCAACACTGCGCGTCGGATATCTTCGTTCATCGCGGTTCTAGACTACCAGAAGAGTTCTTCGTAAGTTGCTGAGTGCAAAGGAAGAAAGGAAATGGTGCGCCCAAGACAACGATCTTAGAACTTTTCTGTCTGAGTTTGTGTCAAGCTTGCCACAAGTTGAAATCCCCGAGCGGGCATAAATTAGAAGATTTGCCGGCATCGCGTCACTTGTCTGGTCGTTTACCAAGAGTTGCCCACAGCAGACTGCCGCCGAATTCTCACCGGCTTGCGATACCTAAAGGTGCTATCGGTTTGTAAACCAAACCGATTACGAGGCCCGCCAACACCCAACCGATAGCGGTACTTGCTGTGATTTCTAGTCCGAGTTTCGTATCCATGTTCATGGTAACGAGATTGGAAATTGGGTGGATGCACGCGACGAACACCCCAATAATCAAACCAAACCGCAATCCCTTCACAGCGCCGGATGTGCCGCCGCACCAGCCCGCGTAAAGCACAACGGCCGCTAACAGCGCCACCAACACGGATGCCAACCCAAAGGGCATGTACTTCATTTGCGCGTCCGAGGTTCGATAGAGCGCGGCCGAGGGCGCGAAGTCCTTGCGCAGTAGCCAACCCTCTGTCAAAAATCCCCATGCGAAAAACATAACAAGGGCAGCAACCGCCGCTAACAAAAGGCGCGGATAGTTCATGGTCTTTCCTTATGTAGTTTAGGTTTCAGATTAACCAAAGCTGTAGATAACGTATAACACTAAGAAAGGAGTTACGCGCACTATACGGGTGCGCATAAGTAAAAGGACATCATACCAGTAAATGTGGCATACTCCTCGTGGAGGTGTAGCCATGATTCCTCGCGTGCTGCGATTGCATCCGAAGACGTATCAGCGATTGATTGTCTTGCGCAAGGAAGCG
>WNFA01008108.1_pt1 | contig 16213 bp, 10 predicted proteins | sample 5400481 | NCBI WGS metagenome assembly WNFA01 (sample SAMN13153340, study PRJNA577476) | soil metagenome | isolation source: 120 cm saprolite under Douglas fir tree site 2 hole 1 replicate 2 | place: USA:California | collected 2015-04-18
ACCGCCCCGGCGCACGATAGGTGCCGCACGGCGTCTTGTTGGTGAGCCGAACGTGCCCGACCGCCCGATACGCCGGCACGCGATAGGGACCCGGCAGCATCGCCGCCGCGAGATCGGGAACCGTGGCCGCGTGGGTGCGCACATAACCGCCCTGGTCGTGGAAGAATTCGTCGTCGATGGCGAGGATGCGACCCTCGGCATCGACCGCGGCAAGGACCTTGTGACGCTGCTGGCGCGAATGATTGGCCGCGATCAGGTGCTCGCGGCGGTCCTCGATCCATTTCACCGGGCGAGCGAGCCGCAGCGCGGCGAGGCAGACCAGCACGTCCTCGGGATAGAGCTCGCCGCGGATTCCGAAGCCGCCGCCGACATGGCCTTCGAACAAGTGCACGCTCGCGGGGCTGCGACGAAGCATGCGCGCGATGCTGTCGCGATTCCAGTGCGGCACCTTGGCGGCGCCATAAAGCTCGAGCATATCGCGGGCGGCGTCGTAGCGCGCGATGGCGCCGCGCGTCTCCAGCGGCACGCCGGAATGCCGGCCGACGGCAAGATCGAGTTCGACGACGACAGCGGCGTCGCGAAACGCCGCCGCGAGATCGCCATAGGACTTTTCCACGACCGCCGGCTCGGTCGAACGGCCGTCCTCGAATTCCCCCGGCGATGCGCCGGCGTCGAGGATGACCGGCAATTCTTCGACCGCGACGGCGACGAGATCGGCCGCGTCCTCCGCCACGTAGGGGTCGATCGCAAACACCGCCGCGACCGGCTCGCCGACATAGCGCACGCGCTGCCGGGCCAGAATCGGCTGGCGATAGGGTGCCAAGCCTTCGATGCGGGTCAGGCGGAAATCGATCGGCGGAATCTCGGAGACATCGGCCGACGTCCACACGGCGACGACGCCCGCCATCGCCAGCGCCGCACTGGCGTCGATCGACATGATGCGGCCGTGCGCATGGGCGGAGCGCACCACACGCATGTGCAGCATGCGGGGAAAGGCGATATCGGCGGCGAAGGCGCCGCGGCCCGTCACCAACGGCCGGTCCTCGAGACGGGTCACCGAACGTCCGACGAAGCTCATGTCATGCCTTGCCCTGCAGCCATTGTTCTCCACTCGTCATGCCCGGGCAGAGCGCGTGGGTTAGTCCTAGCTCCCATGCTTACTCAGCGTGCCGGCGGCGCGCAGCGCGGCCCGAATGCGCTGCGGCGTCGCCGGAAACTCGTCGATGGAGACGCCGAACGGGGAGAGGGCATCGTTGACGGCGTTGACGACCGCGGCCGGCGCGCCGATGGCGCCGCCCTCGCCCAGCCCCTTTGCCTTGGTGATGGACGCCTGCGTCACGGTCTCGAAATGATGGATCTCGATCGGCGGGATTTCCCGCGCGGTCGGCGGCAGATAATCCGCCAGGCTCGCCGTGAGAATATTGCCGGTGTCATCGTAGACGATCTCCTCGAGCAGCGCGTTGGCGATGCCTTGGGCAACGCCGCCGTGGATCTGCCCGTCGACGATCATGGGATTGATCAGACGTCCGGCATCTTCGGCAACCAGAAACTTTTCGATCATGACGCGGCCGGTCTCCACGTCGACCTCGACCAGGGCGACGTGGCAGGCATTGGAAAACGTTCCCGGTGGATCATAGGTTGCGCTCTCGATGATGCCTGGAGCGACCTCGCCTTTGAACCGATGCGTCTGATGATAGGCCGCGCGCGCCAGCGTCGTGACCGGGATGGAACGATCGGTTCCGGCCACGCGCGCGGCATCGGCTTCGAGCACGATATCGTCCGCCGAGGCCTCGAGCAGGATGCCCGCCATTTGCGTGAGCTTGGCGCGGACCTTGCGCGCCGCCAGCAAGCTGGCGCCGCCGGCGATCACCAGCGAGCGGCTGGCGAAGGTCCCCCAGCCGTAAGGCGTACGGTCGGTGTCGCCGTGCACGATCTTGATGCGCTCCGGCGAGGTGCCGAGCTCGTCGGCGATGATCTGCGACAGCGTGGTGCGCAGGCCCTGTCCGTGCGGGGATGCCCCGATCCGCGCCTCGACGAAGCCCGACGGATCCATGGTCATCTCGACGGTTTCCCAGCCGGGCGTCACCTCCATGCCGCGCGCCGCGAACGCCTGCGTGCCGTAGCCGGTGCGCTCAGAGAACGTGGCCAGGCCGAGGCCAAGATAGCGACCTTCGGCGCGCGCTTTGGCCTGACGGGCGCGGAACGCCGGCACGTCGACGGCTTTGACCGCCGCCTCCATGGTCTCGACATAGCTCGCTTCGTCGAAGGTGAGACCGGTCACCGACGTGTGGGGAAAGGTCTTGACCAGATTGCGGCGGCGGATCTCGATCGGATCGAGTCCGAAAGCCGCCGCTGCCTTGTCCATCAGCCGCTCGAGCGCGAACGTGATCACCGGGCGAGAGACGCCGCGATACGGCGCCATGGGACAAGTATTGGTCAAGACGCCACGCGAAACGCAGGAATATTCGCGCACGTCGTAAGGGCCGGGCAGCTCCGCCATCGCCATCAGCGGCTCGACGCCGCAGGTGGTCGGGTAGCATGAATAGGCGCCGACATCGGCGACGATATCCGCGGCAAAGCCGATGACCTTGGCGTCGGCATCGAACGCGCCTTCGAGCGCGATCGACTGGTCGCGGCTGTGGAAACAGGCGACGAGATTCTCGCGCCGGTCCTCCACCCACGCCACCGACGTCTTGAGCTTGCGCGCTAGCCAGGTCACGACCACGTATTCCGCCGCCAGCGACATTTTCTGCCCGAAGCCGCCGCCGACGTCGGGCGCGATCACCCGCAGATCCGCTTCCGGCATTCCGATGAGATCGGCGATAATGGTCCGCATGATATGCGGCGTCTGCGTCGCGCAGGTGAGCGTGACGCGATTGCTGGCAGCGTCCCATGCCGCATGCGCCGCGCGCGGCTCCATCGGCAGCGCGTTCTGCCGGTGCGAGCGGATGTCGATGGTGATCCGCCGGGGCCCGGCCGCCAGCTTCGCGTCGAAACCGGGCGTCTTCAGGCGTCCTTCGACCACGACGTTGCCGGCGGCCTCGGCGTGGACGAGGGGCGCGCCGCGAGCCAGCGCCGCGCCGGCGCCCACCACCGCCGGGAGTTCTTCGATTTCGACCTCGACGAGATCGGCGACGTCCTCGGCCTCTTCTCTGGCCGAGGAAACCACCGCCGCAATCGGCTCGCCGACGAACCGCACGACGTCGCGCGCCAGCACCGGCTGGCGGATCGGCACATAGTTGAACTTGTGCAACAGCGGCTGGATCGGCTTCACGCCTGCGAGCTCGGCGGCGGTGACGATGGTCGCGCCCTGAGGCGCCACGATCCGCTTGATCCGACCCGACGCGACCGAGCTCCTGACGAAACGAACCCAGCGCGCCGCCGGCAGGTCGCCCGTGAACCGGCCGTGGCCGGCCACCAGTGCCGGATCCTCGAGGCGCCGGATCGAACGGCCGATCCAACCGCCATGGTTCTTGGCATCGACGGCCATTCAGCCCCGCGTTTCGCTCAAATCACTTGCTGTCGTAGCCGAGTGCGCCAACGGCCCTTGCGAGGATCATCGATCCCCCTCCTCCAAACCAATCGCTCGTGTCGCGCAGCATCAGCCGTCATCGATCATCGCAGACGCGCGAAGACACGGCGCGGATTCGCATCGGCAATCGCCTCGATCCCGGCGGCCGACAATCCCGCCGATCGCAGCAGCGCCAGCGGCTCCATGTCGGCCGGCGGAAACGAATAGTCGGTGCCCAGCACGACGTTATCAAGTCCGGCGAGCTCGATCAGAAACCGCAACGCCTTGGGCGCATGGACGATGCTGTCGTAGAGCATCTGCGACGCATAGGCGGATGGCGCCTTGGCGGCGACATCGCCTTGCGCCGCCCGGTCCATGCGCCGATGCATGATGTCGAAACGGCCGGCGAGATAGGGAAACGCGCCGCCACCGTGGGAGAGCACCAGCTTGAGGCGCGGATAGCGGTCGAGCACGCCGGACATCAACAGCGAGCCGACGCCGAGCGTGGTGTCGAAGGTGTACTGCGCAATCTGGGCGAGGCCGAACTTTGCGGCGCGCGGTGCGGGCCCGACCAGGACGGGATGGATCAGCACGGGCATGCCGAGCGCTTCGGCCTGGCGCCAGAACGCCTCCAACGGAAGTTCGCCCAGATTGGTGTTCTCGACGTTGGAGGAAATGATCACGCCGCAGGCTCCGAGCCCGGCGGCGCGCTCGAGCTCAGCCGCCGCGGCCTCGGCTTGAACGAGCGGAACGGAGGCGATCCACGCGAACCGATCCGCGTTGTCGGCGCCCCACGCCGCCAGGGTGTCGTTGAGCATCCGATGCCAGGCGATGCATGCATCGACGGGAAGGCCGTAGCCGAATAGGTCCGGCCAGGTGCCGACGATCTGCTGATCGATGCCCTGCTCATCGAGCCAGGCGCGCCGCTCGGCGACGGGTTCGATCAAGCGCGGAAAGAACGGGCGCACCTTGAAGCCGTAGTCGAAATGCAGCGCCGGCGGCGTGGCGCCGGATCGCACGAGCCGCACGCCGATCTCCTTGCCGCGGCCGGCGACCGCGTCGATCAATTGCGGCGGAACGTAGTGGGCATGAACGTCGATCGGCACGCGGTCTCGTCAGACTTTGTTTGGCGATCTGCCGGGGGTGGGTTGGCCTCGAAATCAGCGCGCGGCCTGCCGGCGCATCTCGGCGGCCGTGCTGCGCACGGCCTTGACGATGTTCTGGTAGCCGGTGCAGCGGCAGAGATTGGACGCGAGAAGGTCGAGGATATCCTCGTCCGTGAGGTCGGGATTGGTCTCCAGCGCGTTCACCGCCAGCATCAAGAAACCCGGCGTGCAAAATCCGCACTGGAGCGCGTGATGATCGATGAATGCGCTTTGCAGCGGATGCAGCTTGTCGCCGTCCGCGAGACCTTCGACCGTGCGGATGCGCTTGCCCTGGGCCTGGACCGCGAACATCAGGCAGGACCGTACCGCCTCATTGTCGAGGATCACCGTGCATGCGCCGCAGATGCCGTGCTCGCAGCCGATATGCGTCCCGGTCAACCCGCATTCGTCGCGGATGACATCGACCAGCGTCTTTCTTGGCTCGGCCCGGACGGCGTAATCGTCACCGTTGATATTGAGCTTGATGTCGATCTTCTCGGTCATCGCCCGCCAGTTCGCTGTCGCCACCGCGCAACTCCTTGAGTGATACATGCATTTTGTGGCAAGTAAAGCCGAAGGCGGCTATCCCGGACGGCCGTAATTATTGGCGAAAAATGGCCGCAAGCGCCGACGGACGCGAACGTCCGCACGCTGCGCAAACCGCATAACGCTGTTCGAAGGGAGGAATTGCCATGAGTTCCAGTCTGTCACGTCGCACGCTCATCAAGCGCGCGGCCGGTTCCGCGGTGCTTGCCGGCGTCGGCATGCCCGCGATCGTGAGCGGACAAACCGATGCCATCCGCATCGGACATCTCACCCCGCTCACCGGCTTTCTCGGGCCGCTCGGCGAATACGCGGTCATGGGAGTAAAACTCGCCGCCGACGAGATCAACGACAGCGGTGGCGTGATGGGCCGCAAGATCGAGCTCGTGATGGAGGATTCGGTCAACCCGCAGACCGCCTCCGCCAAGGCCGAGCGCCTGATCGAGCGCGACAAGGTCGCGATGATCATCGGCGAGATCTCGTCGGCTTCCGGACTTGCGATCGGCCAAGTGGCGAACCGGCTGAAGACCGTGTTCATCAACACCGGGTGCAATTCCGATGCGCTGCGCGGCGCGAGTTGCAATCCCTACATGTTCCACATCGAGGGCGCGAACTCGATGTACGTGATGGCGGTCGGCCAGTACTTGCTGCGCGAGAACCTCGTGCGCGGCAAGAAGTGGTACTCGCTGACGGCGGACTACGCGTTCGGCCACGACCTTCTGCGCGTTGCCAAGAAGTTCATGGAGTCGAACGGCGGCCAGTTCGCGGCCGACGAGCTGGTACCGACCGACGCCACCGACTTTTCTCCCTATCTGCTGAAAGTCCGTCAGGCGCGGCCCGATCTCGTGGTGTCGAATCTCGCCGGCAACCAGATCACGAGCTTCCTCAAGCAATATTCCGAATACGGCCTGCCGTTCCCCGTAGCCGGCTTCGGCTTCGACACCGTCGTCGCCTGGGGCGCCGGCAAGGGCAATTTCTCCGGCATCTGGCCGCTGGTGTGGCACCACCTGGTCGATACGCCGAGCTCGAAAAAATACGTCGAGGTGTTCCAGAAGAAATACGGCAAGCTCCCCGACAACCAGTCGTGGGGCGACTACAACTCGCTCAAGATCGTGGCGCAGTCGATGGGCGAGACCAAGTCCACCGACCCACAGAAGCTTGCCGAGCATCTGCGCAAGGGCGCGAAATTCGACGTGATGAAGGCGCGCGAAGCGTACTTTCGTCCCTACGACAACCAGATGGTGATGGAGATGTACGCCGTCCGCGCCAAGGAGCCGGCCAAGATGAAGGACCAGTGGGACATCTACGATGCGCTCGGCGCCGTCCCCGGTCCGAGCGAGGACATGGAGATCATCGCCCCGCCGAAGGACGGCACCTGCAAAATCGGGTGAGCGAGCCCGGCGAGCTTGCAAGCCGATCACATACTCGTCGTCCCCGCGAGGGGCACCCCGTGACGCTCGCGTCGCGGGGACCCCGTTGCGGGGACCCATATTCCAGATCCGTGGTTATGGGTCCCCAGCATAAGCGCGTTTACGCGCGTCTTCCGACGCGCTATGCGCGGGGACGACAGTGATTGATCAACTCGTTCCCGTTCGTTCCCGAAGAGTGGCCGCGTGCAGCTCGTCTTCATACTCGAGCAGGTTCTCAACGGCCTCCTGGTCGGCGCTTATTATCTTTTGATCGCACTCGGCCTGTCGCTGATCTTCGCGCTCGGCGGCATCGTCAATCTCGCGCACGGCGGCTTCTACGCGATCGGCGCCTATCTCGCGGTCGTCCTGGCGGACCGTATCGGGTTTGCGGGCGCCCTCATCGTGTCGCCGCTCGCCGTCGGTCTCATCGGCGTCGCGATCGAGCGGCTGTTGTTTCGCCGCTTCTACCGCTCCGATCCGATCTTGAGCCTGCTGTTGACCTTCGGGCTCGCGATGGTGATCGAGCAAGGCCTGCGCATCGTGTTCGGCGCGACCCCGCTGCCGTTCTCGATCCCGCCGGAGCTGCGCGGGCAGATCTTCGTCGGCGACTTCATCTACTCGCGATACCGTCTCATCATTTTGGCCGTGGCGGTCGCCGCCGTGACGGCCACCTGGTTCATCGTCTATCGCAGCCCGTTCGGCCGCGTGGTGCGCGCGGGCGTCCAGAACCCCGACGTGGTCGGCGCGCTCGGCATTTCGCTCGCGCCCTACATGACGGCGATCGCCGCGCTCGGGGTCGGGCTCGCCGGGCTTGCCGGCGTGCTGCTCGCCCCGATCGCGGGCGTGCACCCGGCGATGGGCGCGGAAATTCTCACCGCGGCGTTCGTCGTCGTCGTGATCGGGGGCCTGGGCTCGTTCTGGGGCGTGATCGCCGCCGCCGTGCTCGTCGGCGTCGTGCGCGGCGTCACCATCTACTTCAACCCATCCTGGGGCGAAGCCTCGATGTATCTGCTGATGGCGCTGGTGCTGCTGGTGCGGCCGCGCGGCCTTTTCGGCGAGCGCATCCAAAAGTTCGAGTAGCCGGCAATGCGCCATCAATACGCCCCCCTTCTGATTGCGCCGCTCGCGCTCGCGGTCCTGCCGTTCGCCCTCGACGTCGTCGGCCTGCCGCTGCGCACGTCAATCGACGTGGTGGTGTTCGCTATTGCCTGCATGGGGCTCAATGTATTGGTCGGCTATACCGGCCTCGTCTCGTTCGGTCACGGCGCGTGGTTCGGGCTCGGCGCCTATGCCGCCGCCTTGAGCCAGCGGTACTGGTTTTCCGGCGAGATCGTTCCACCGTTCCTATTCGCGATTTGCTTTGTCGCCGCGGCCGCGCTCGTCTCCGGCGCGCTGATTCTCCGCCGGCGCGGCGTTTATTTCTCGCTGCTCACGCTCGCGCTGACTGCGCTTTTGTTCGCCATCGGTTACCGCTGGACCGAGCTCACCGGAGGCGAGAGCGGATTGGGCGGCGTGACCCGCGCGACGGTGCTCAACCTCGATCTCGAATCCGATCACGCCTACTATTGGGTCGTTGCGGCAATCGGCATGGGGGTGTGTTACCTGCTCTGGCGCTTCCACCGCTCGCCTGCCGGCAGCGTGCTGGTGGCGATCCGCGAGAACGAGGAGCGTGCGCGCTTCGTCGGCTACCCGACCAATCGCTACAAGCTGATCGGCTTCGTGCTGTCCGCGACCGTGGTTGCGATCGCAGGTGCGCTCTCGGTGTTCAATCACCGCTTCGCGTCGGCAGAGCCGCTCGCGGTGGCGTTCTCGGGCGAGCTCGTCGCGATGGTGGTGATCGGGGGGATGCGCAGCTTCCTCGGTCCCGCGCTCGGTGCGTTGTTCTTCATCCTCTTTCGCGAGTTCCTCTCGATCTGGACGCCGCACTGGCTGTTTTATTTTGGTTTGCTGTTCGTCGGCTTCATCGTGTTCTCGCCGACCGGTTTAGTCGGCGTTGCCGGGCGGATCATGGCGCCGTTCCGCAGGCGGACGATCGAGGCCGCGGCAATGGCCGGCCGGCGAATCACGCAGGGCGCGGAACTGCCGCAGGTCTATCGCCGCTCCGCCGCAAGCGAGGGCCCAGTGCTCGCCGCGCGCGGTCTCGTCAAGCGGTTCGGCGGCATTCATGCCGTCGATGGCATCGACCTGACGGTCACCGACCGCACGTTGCACGCGCTGATCGGTCCGAACGGCGCCGCCGCTCGTTCCAGATCACGAATCTGTTCGGGGGGCTGTCGGCCGCGGAGAACCTGCGGCTCGCCGTGCAGGCGAGCAGCCCAAAGCGTTTCGCGCTATGGACCTCGGCCGCCGCAGTGGCGGAGGTGAACGAGGAGACTGCCGAGCTTATCGACTTTCTCGGCCTCGGCGGCATCGAACAGGCGGAAGCAGGCTTGCTCTCCTACGGCGGGCAGCGCCTCCTCGACATGGGGCTCGCCATTGCGACTCGGCCGCGAATCCTGCTGCTGGACGAGCCGCTCGCCGGGCTCGCCGCCGCCGAGCGCACGCGCATCGCCGCGCTGCTGACGACCATCTCCGCGGAAATTCCCGTGCTGCTCGTCGAGCACGACATCGACCGGGTGTTCCAGATCGCCGACCACGTCACGGTCATGAACGAGGGCAAGGTGCTGGTTGATGGCACGGTCGAGGACGCGCGCAGCGACGCCAAGGTGCGCGAGGTCTATATCGGTTCCGGTGCGGCTGCGCTCGCCGCCAAGCCGCGGGTCTCGGCGGCCGGCACGACGGCGCTCCTGGTGGTCGACAAGGTCGATACTTTCTACGGCAAGAGCCACATCCTCAACGCGGTCTCGCTCGACGTGCGCGAGCACGAAATCGTGGCATTGCTTGGCCGCAACGGCGCCGGCAAGTCGACGCTGCTGAAGACAGTGATCGGCATCGCTCCACCCGGAGCGGGCTCGATCCGGGTCGCCGGCGAGAATACCGCGGGCTTCGCCTCGGCCGAAATCGCCCGCCGAGGCATCGGATACGTACCGCAGGGCAGAGGTCTGTTCGCCGGGATGACGGTCGCCGACAATCTGGCGCTGGGGCGGCTCAAGCGCATGACCGGCAGCGGCATCCACTGGGACGATGACCGCATCGCCTCGTATTTTCCGCGGCTTACCCAGCGCTGGCACTCGCCGGCGGACTATCTCTCGGGCGGCGAACAACAGATGTTGGCGGTCGCGCGCGCGCTTGCGGGAGACGTTCGCGTGCTGCTGCTCGACGAGCCATTCGAGGGACTCTCCCCCGCCGTCACCGAGGACTTGTTCGAGGCGTTCGACCGGCTGCGCTACGACGTCGCGATGATCATCGTCGACCATCACCTCGATCTTGCACTTGCCCTGTCCGACCGCACCGTGGTGCTGGAGCGGGGGGCCGTGACCTGGACCGGCCCTTCGCACGCACTGAGAGACGACCTCGCCCTGAGGAGGAAGATGCTGTGGATGTGAAGAATCGCGTCGCCATCATCGGAGCCGGTTTGATCGGCCGCTCCTGGGCGATTGTGTTTGCAGGCGGCGCCTTCGACGTCGCGCTCTATGATGTCGGGCTCGATATCGCCGAGAAGGCGCGCACCCTGGTGGCGCAGGGACTGAGCGACCTCGCCGAGCAGGGGCTCGTCGACGATCCCAAAGCGGCGGCGGCGCGCGTGCGGGTCGCCGCCAATCTTGCCGACGCGCTCGACGCCGTCGACCTCGTTCAGGAGAGCCTGCCCGAGAGCATCGAGACCAAGCGCTCGATCTTTTCCGAACTCGACCGGCTTGCCGCGCCCGACGCCATTCTCGCCTCCTCCACCTCCACCATCGTGGCGAGCCTGTTCACGCAAAGCCTCGAGGGACGCCATCGCTGCCTCGTCGCCCATCCGGTCAACCCACCGCATCTCGTCCCGCTCGTGGAGCTGGTCGGCACGCCTTGGACGGCGCCCGAGATCGTGGCCAAGGCCAAGGCGATTTACCAGGCCGTCGGCCAGGCGCCGATCGTCGTCAAGCGTGAGATTGAGGGGTTCATCCTGAACCGGCTGCAGGCCGTGCTACTGTCGGAGGCATTTCGTCTGGTTGAGGACGGTTACGTTACGCCGCAGGATCTCGACAAGACGCTGAAGGACGGCTTGGGTTTGCGCTGGTCATTCATGGGGCCGTTTGAGACCATCGAGCTCAACGCGCCGGGCGGTATCCCGGATTATTGCCGGCGCTACGGCGCGAGCCTGAGCGCGCTGAGCGCGGCAAATCCCGCGATCTACGAGGGCGAGAACCTCGGTCGCATCTTGGCGCAATGGGAGAAGGCCCTGACGCCCGATCAAGTCGCCGCGCGCATGCGTTGGCGCGATCGCAGGCTTGCCGCGCTCAAGCTCCACAATCGTTCCCAACCGGCCGACTGACCGCTTTGCGGACGAGCAATGATGGTCACTTGGTTACGCGCCGCACCGGGTCCGGGACACGCGGAGCACTATCGCACGGGCGGCGGAATTTGAATCAATTCGCTGATCTGCCCTTTCGCCAATGGCGTCTGAAGATATCTCGAGGTTATCGCCTCCTTCATGACGGCATCGAGACCGACGATCCTGTCCGGCGACAGCATGTTCTTCGTGAAGAATTCATCGCGCAGGCGCTGAGCGAAAGCTTCCGATACGCCGGCGAACTCGGCGTAACGTTTGAGCGCAGCGGGGTCGGAATACATCCAGTCGATGGTCTCGCGATAGGCCTGCATGAAGCGTGCAAGAACATCCTTGCGTTTCTGCAGCGTGTCCACGTTGGTGATCACGACGCGCACCGTGTCGCGTCGGATTGCGGGAATGTCGATCGCGCGCGCCACGACACGAATTTTCCCCTGCTCGACGGCCTCGACCCCAAATGGGGCCTCCGCCCAGCCAACGTCGACGTGACCGGACATCACCTGGTTGAACGTCACCGCCGCTCCGCCAATTATCGTCGGGCGTGCCTTAAGGCTGTATTGCTTGATGAGGTCGAACACGTCGTACCGACTGGCCGGGTTACTGGTCCAGTAAGCGATGGTCTTGCCGTTGATGTCCTTGACCGTCTTGATGGGCGAGTTTGCCTGCACATACCAATAATTGGCAGTGCCGGTCATATTCGCCCCGATCACCCGCACCGGGGCGCCTTTGGCGTAGGCGCGCAGCACTCCGATCGTGCCAACGCCCACTCCCACGTCGGCGCCGCCCGACGTAACGGACGATTCGACCTCGCCATCTCGAGTGTAGACCACGTCGAGGTCGATTCCGTGCTTCGCGAAGATGCCGGCCGACTGGCCGAGCTCCGGTGGCGCCGACTCCCAAGCCCCGCGCTGGGCGGCGGCGAGCTTGAGCAGGTCCGCCGCCGATGCCTGCGGCATTGCCGCGGCCAACACGGCCACCATCGCGGCCATGCCGACGATAACGTTCACATTTCCCGCCTGCTGCATCGTTGCTCCGTACTCCTCACAAAAGCTGGCGCAGTTTCGCCCGAGGTCGTGACCGCATCCCGTCTGCCAGGCGAGCGAGCGGGGGCGTTGATTGCGCGCATGGATCGTGTAATTCCATCAGTACGTTACAGGCGTATCCGATCCAATGCGTGGCATAGGGGCGTTCCCCGCTCGCAGCATAGAGCGCTCCCTCCCCCACCGTGCGCATCTCTCGTTTGTGAGCAGGAATACTGAAACATGACCCTCGGTGATCTGGTTCTGGCGGCGCAAGCGAATGGGGCGGTCGACGCAGCGATGGAGGACATCCTCGCAAAGGTGCTGACTCACCTCAAGCTTGACGCGGACAACATCACGTACGACGCGCTGTTCCAGCGTCTCGTGGATATCGCGCTGGCATCCATCACGATTGCAAATATGTTGGCCCTGATCGGCGCGATTTTTTTCGTCGCCACACTCTTGATGCGGACAATGGTGCCGCTGCGGGTGACCGGCATTATCAGCGATGTGTTCTTCATCGGCTATGGCGTGCTGTCCGGCACGGTGACCACTCTCATGTTATATATTCTGCTGCTGCCCATCAACATTTTCCGCCTCGGTCAGATGCTCAAACTCGTGAAGAGGGCGCGGATCGCCGCAGGGGGTGATCTGTCCATGGACTGGCTCAAGCCGTTCATGACCCGGCGCAAGTACGGCAAAGGCGATGTGCTGTTTCGCAAAGGGGACCGAGCCAATGAAATGTTCTTTACAGTGACCGGAAAATTTCTGGTGACGGAATTGGGTATCGAGCTCCCGCCCGGGCGGCTCGTAGGCGAACTTGGTTTTCTCGCACCCGACAACCGGCGCACGCAGTCGCTCGAATGCACCGAGGATGGGCAAGTGCTGGCCATCACCTATGACCGGCTGCTCGAAATTTACTTCCAGAATCCGGAGTTCGGCTACTACTTCCTGCGGTTGAGCACCGAGCGCCTGCTGCAGAACATCACGCGTCTGGAGGGAATTATCGATCAATACAAGGCGCAGGCGGGCAGCGTGAAAGATACGAACGAAGCTGACGACGCGAAGCAGGACTGAGCCTGGGTCCATCCGCGGCAACGGGACGCAGGTCGAATATGAGGCACGTTTCTTGTATTTGATGTTGAACGACGCCCCATTCGGTGCGCGACCGGGCCCAGATCGAGTTTGCAGCGCGCTGAACGCGCCCTGCCGCGTCACGGTCGAGGATTTAAGAAAAATGCCTCCACCGGGCGATCTCCCTTGTTGTCGACCTTGTGCGGGCCGTCGAAGCTGTAATCGCTTCCCAGCCCTTTGACGGTTGCCGCGGACGCGAGCGCGCGATTGGGCGCACTCGCCGCCTCCAGGCGCGCGGCGATGTTGACGGTGTCGCCCCAGACGTCGTAGGCGAACTTGCGCGTGCCGATGACCCCTGCCATCACGGGCCCGGAATGCAGGCCGACCCGGATCGAAAATGGGACCGGCAGCCGAGAGCGCAACCGTGTGGTGGCAGCAATCATGTCGAGGCCGAATTTCGCCGCCAGGCGGACGTGATTGCCGCGCGGCGTCGGCACGCCGGACACCGCCATGTAATTGTCGCCGATCGTCTTGATCTTTTCGATGCCGGCATCTTCGGCGAGCTTGTCGAATTCGCTGAACAATTGATTGAGGCAGCCGACAATTTCGTAAGCTTTCATGCGGGCCGTGATCTTGCCAAAGCCGACGACGTCGGCAAAAACGACGGTGGCATCGTCGAAATGGTCCGCGATGTTGCTTTCCCCGTTGCGCAGGCGGCTCGCGATCTCGGCCGGCAGAATGTTGCGCAAAAGATTCTCCGAATGCCGCTTCTCGGTCTCGATCTTGCCCACATACTCGTTTTCCAGCGCTCGCAGCGAGTGCCTGCGCAGCGCCGCCGCGATCCGCGCGCGCAAGATCGTCGGATTGAACGGCTTGGGCAGATAGTCATCCGCGCCGAGCTCGATGCATTGTGAAACCTTCTCGGCGTCCGTGTCGGCGCTGATCATGACCACGGGGATATCTCGTTTGTCCGGATCGCTCTTGATTTGTTTGAGAACCTCATCCCCGTTCAGATCCGGCATCATCAGGTCGAGCAGGACCAAACTGAATTTTTCCTTCTCGATCAGCGCAAGCGCCTCGCTTCCACTGGCCGCGCAGGCGATCCGCTCGTGACCATCGGATGTGAGCATCAGTTCGAGCGTGTACCGATTGTCCTCATTGTCATCGACGATAAGGATACCGGGGAGATCCGTTGACATGAGCACCTCGAAGTCTTCTCGATCGGCTGATCATTTGCCATGCATGCAGCGACCTGACCCGATCGGCGGAGGGAGGCACCTTCATCATATCGCTTGCAACAGCAGCTTAGAAAGGCATCCGACGGCGATCGGTTCCCAGCACGGTTGGCTGTTCGGCTCATGAATCGCGGCGATCATCCGGAGCCTCGCCGAGATCGCGATAGACATCGACGGCCTGGCGGTGCAGCGAACGCGCGTCTGCGAGGTCGCCGGCGAATAGCCGAGCGGAGGCAAGCGCGCTCAGGCAGCGCGCCAAGGTCTTGGTTGTTCCGAATGGGCGCACGAGCGCATGAGCTTTGCGCAGGAGACGTTCGCCCTCATCGACGCTGTCCGGCAACAGCCGCGCCGTGCCCGCCCGCAACAATACGCGGCCCTCCTGAAAGCCGTCGCCAACTTTGCGATAGAGACTGGCGGCGCGCACCGCCTCATCGTAATCGGCGGGATCGTCGAGCTCCCTCACATCGCCGGCTTGCCAGGAGAGCAGCCGCGCCGTTACCTCCGACGGCGTCCCTTTGGCGACTTTGTCGAGCGCCTCAACGACCCAGCGCCGGTGCTCCAGGATCAAGCCGAGTTCGGCCCACAGCACGTGGCTGCGCGCCACCAGCTCGAGCCCGACCGTGACGTCGCCGCTCGCTCCGAAAGCCCATTCCAGCGCGCCGCGCAAGTTGTCGATGTCGGAGGCATAGCATGCCATCCACTGCCGCGTCGGGGTCGTCTCCCATTCCGCCGTCGCTTGTGCGAGCCGCGCGGCGAAGTGCTCGGCGTGCCGCCGGCGCATGCGCGAAGCATCGGCGAGCTTTTCGAACGCATAGTAGCGGGTCGATTCGAGCAGGCCGTAGCGAAACTCGCTGCTGGCCGGATCTGCATGCACCAAGGATTTCTCGACCAGCGACAACAGCAGATCGCCCACCTGCTCCGCTGGGATTTCGGCGCTGGCAACGACTGCCGTGATCGATGCGAGCGCCGCGGTGCCGAAGAACACCGCAAGCCGGGCGAGCAATATCTTTTCGGCATCGCTGAGTAGGGCGTAGCTCCAGTCGATCAGGGCGTGCAGCGTCTGCTGTCGCGGCAATGCCGTGCGGCTGCCTGCGGTCAGCAGACGGAAACGCTCATCGAGGCCGCGCGCAAGCTGCTCGAGCGACAACACTCTCAGCCGCGGCACCGCCAACTCGATCGCCAGCGGAATGCCATCAAGCCGCTGGCAGATCGATCCAACCGTCGCAGCATTGGCGTCGTTCAGGCCAAATCCGCCAAGCGCGCTCGCGCGCTCGACGAAGAGCCGCACGGCGGCGTATTCGCCCGCGCGCGCCGCCGTCAATGTGCCGCTCGCGTCCGGCGCCGGCAATGATGGGACGCGAACAATGCTTTCTCCCGCGATCGCCAGCCGCTCGCGGCTCGACGCCAGAATCGACAGGCGGGGGCAGCTGCGCATCAGCGTTTCGGCAACACGCGCGCCTTCGGCGATGACATGCTCGCAATTGTCGAGGATCAGCAAGAGCTGCTTGTCCTTGAGTGCCGATGCCAGCGTTTCGATCGCGCCACGCGGAGCATTGAGGCTCACGCCCAAGACGTCGCCGACGATGGACGTTACCAGCTGCGGATCATTGAGCGGGGCCAGCTCGGCGAGCCATACGCCGTCCGGATAACGGCCGAGAACGTTGCGGCCTGCCTCGATCGCGAGCCGGGTCTTGCCGACGCCGCCCGACCCGGTCAGCGTCACCAGACGATGAGCAGCCAAGCGCGCCGTGATGTCCGCGAGGTCCGCTTCGCGCCCGATCAAAGTGGTGAGTTGCTGCGGGAAATTGTTGGTCGCGGCACCGATGGCCGCGGACACCGGCGCGGTTCCGT
>WNFA01002137.1_pt1 | contig 16211 bp, 13 predicted proteins | sample 5400481 | NCBI WGS metagenome assembly WNFA01 (sample SAMN13153340, study PRJNA577476) | soil metagenome | isolation source: 120 cm saprolite under Douglas fir tree site 2 hole 1 replicate 2 | place: USA:California | collected 2015-04-18
CGCGCTGACTCATTCACAAGGGGAACGCTGATTTTTATTTCTGTCGCTATCGGTCGCGCTCGCCGCGGATGAATTGTTCGACGCAGCGGTAAGCTTCGTCGTCGCTCATCTGGACGGGCGGGTGCTTTGAGAAATAAGCGGAAGGCGAATTCAGCACGCCGCCGATCCCGCGATCGAGCGCGAGTTTGCAGCAGCGGATGGCGTCAATGGCGACGCCGGCCGAGTTGGGGGAGTCTTCGACTGAAAGTTTGACGTCGAGTTCCATCGGTACGTCGCCAAAAAGGCGGCCTTCCACGCGAATGAACGCAACTTTGTTGTCGAGTTGCCACGGCACGTAATCGCTCGGGCCGATGTGAATGTTCTCGTCGGCCAAACGTTCGTTCATGACTGATTGCACCGCTTCGGTCTTGGACGTTTTCTTCGAGGTGAGCCGGGTCCGGCTGAGCATGTTGAGAAAATCGGTGTTGCCGCCGGTGTTGAGCTGGTAAGTGCGCTCGACTTTGACTCCGCGCTTCCGGAAAAGATCGACAATCGTGCGGTGGAGCACGGTCGCGCCCAATTGCGATTTGATGTCGTCGCCGATGATCGGCAAGTTTTTGTCGGCAAACCGTTTTGCCCAAACCGCGTCGCTGGCGATGAAAACGGGAATGTTGTTTACAAACGCTACTCCCGCCTCGAGCGCGCAGCTGGCGTAAAAGCGCGCCGCCTCATCGGAGCCGACCGGCAGATAATTGACCATGATCTCGGTGGCGGAATCCTTCAACTCGGAGATAATTTGTTCGCGGGTGGATTCTTTCTCCAACGGCAGAAAAGTGCGGAGCGGGTCGTGGTCGGCCATGTGCGGCGCAAAACTGTCGAAGACGCAGCCCATTTTCACGATCGCGCCGGTCAGGCTGACCTTGTCGCAGAAAACCTGGGTGCAATTGGGCGGGGCGAAAATGGCCTTGCTGACGTCGAGCCCGACTTTGCGGCGGTCGATGTCGAATGCGGCCACAACCTCAATGTCCCCGGGCCGATACGAAGCGATTTGCTTGTGCATCAGGCCGACGCCGGTGCCATTGGCGGAGGAGCCGCGGTAGAAATTGATACCCTGGACGAGCGAACTGGCACAGTTGCCCACTCCGACGATGGCGATACGGATTTTTCTCATGGGAAAAAAGAAATCCTACCCCCAGCGAAGCGCCTGGGGCAAGATGCAATGTAATAAGTTTGAAAGCATTAAAGTTAAGGCGACCAGTGGTATGTAGGGTCTCGTCCGAGGAGGAGCCCTAGCCTGATTTGAGCGTGGAAACTGGCGTAGTCGGCGTTAGCATGCAAGCAATTTTGAGGACACTCGTTAGGAAACACCGCTCCGCCGGCCAGATACCGATTTTCGTGGTGGCTTTGCTCGCCATCGGACTTTTCGGCAACGTGCGGGCCGAACCGCCGAGTTATGAGATCGAACAAGGCGTGGCCCTGGCCGACGCCCAAAATCCGGAGATCATTATCGCGCGCAAAAAAATGGAAGCGGCGCGAGGCGGCTTGGTCGAAGCGCGCTCGGGTTATTTGCCGTCGGTGATTTCGTCCGGATTCGCCGACAAGCGACAAACCCAAACCGACACCCGGCTCCGGGAGGAGGATTACACCGCGTCGGTGCGAGCGCTCCAAAATGTTTACACCGGTGGCGCGGTTTCCAACCAGGTGGGCATTGCCGAGTTGATTGTGGAAAAGCAGCGATGCGAGCTCGAAGAAGTGCGGAACAAAGTGGCGATGGATGTGCGCGTTGGGTTTAACGACGTTCTCTTAAACAGAGCCAAAGTGCAGGTGCGGGAAAATTCGGTGCGGGTTTTGGATGAAGAATTGAAAACGCAGGAGGAACGATTGCGCGCCGGAATTGTTGGAACGTTAAACGTCCGCCGCGCCCAAGTGGCGCTGGACAACGAGCAGCCGGAGCTGGCCAACGCCAAAACGCAGCTTACCAATTCGTATCTTCGGCTGGGCGAACTTTTCGGAATCGATTTTCGCTCAAATCCGGACCAGCCGCGTTTCGAGGTCGCAGGACAATTGCAATACGCAGCGCTCCATCCCGACCTGAACGAATGTCTTGGCCGCGCCGACGTGAACCGGGCCGAAATCAAAGCGCGCCAAATCGACGTCGAGATTGAAGATCGACAATATCGGGTCGACCGAAGCGAGCTTCTTCCACACGTTCAACTTTTTTCCGGCTACGAAGTTTACAACGAGCGCGACCCAGCGGTCGGCCCTGAATTCAACCACGGGTATATCGCGGGCGTAAATGCGACGTGGCATCTTTTCGACGGGTTCGCGACCAAAGGCCGGATGCAGGCCACGCACGCACGCCGCGACGCGGCGGTAGCAGCACTCGAAGCCGCACGGCGCGCGGTCGCCTCCGAAGTGCGGAGCGCGTTTCTCGATCTTCAACAAGGCGAGAACGTTCTCGAAACGGAAACGAAAAGCGTGCAGACGGCGGACGAATCTCTCGAAATTGCCAAAACAAATCTCGCCGCCGGTTTGGGAACGCAGCTCGATATTTTGCAGGCTGCGGCCGACGTTACCCGCACGCGGACGACGCGTTTAAGCGCGATTTATCTGCACAATGTCGCGCTGGCCCGGCTCGCGCGCGCCTGCGGCAGCGCTCCCGAAGCGCTCGACTTCGCTTCGAACCGTTTGAAACCGCGGCACGAAAAACAGGCGTTCGATCTGGCGCAACCGCCCGCAAAATTGACCCAGCAATGAAATCAAAATTCGCCACTGCGATCTTGTTGACGTCGATCTTGCCGACTGCGCCGGGGATTACCCTGGACGGCGTCCTAAACACGACGCTGGAAAAAAATCCGGCGATTCAGCAGGCAAGAGCGAACCTGGAACAGGCCGCGGGGCGTCGACTCGTTCTTCGCTCCATCGTGTGGCCAAATGTAAGAGTGAACGTACCCGCCGGTGTGCAAGGTGGAGACCGCGCGGGATCGACTTCGACGAAAATATTTGGCCTTGCGCGCGGAGCCTTCACTCAACCGCTTATCAACGCCGCGATTCCGCCATCGCTTCGGCGGGGAAATGTCGAACATCTCATCGCGCAACAGCAACTCAATCTTGCGATCGAGCAACAATTACACGCCGTCCGGCTCGCGTTTTATTCCGCGGTTTACAATCGCGAGCTGCTGTCGGTGCGCGAGAAGCAGCGACAACATTTGAACGAAAACATGGCGAGCCAAAGCGATCGCTATCAAGCCGGCCTGGTCGATCGGAGTGCGTTTACGACCGCGACTGTCGAAGCGCGTGAGCTCGATCCATTGGTGGAAAATTCACGTCGTGCTTATAGCGCGGCGCAGTTGCAACTGGCGCAGGCAATGGCGATTGACCTCAAGTCCAACGCCGCACTTCCCAGTCCGGACGGCGAATTGTCGTTCGCGCCGATGGATGTCGATCTTAATGCTGAAACCGCGGAAGCGTTGGAGCGCCGGACCGACATCAAACTCGCGCGGCTGCTCGTTCGCGCGGCGAACGAAGATGAGCGCATCATCGCAGCCGGCTATTATCCGAGCGCGGCCGGCAGCGTGACCGGCGATTACATTCCCGTCTCCGGAATTCACCGCGAGGGTTCGACCAGTCGCACGCAGGATTTTCTTGGATCGGAGATTCGCGAAGGCGCGGCTTATACCTGGCAAGTGATCGACAATGGCAAAGTCGGCGGCGCAGTTCTCAAGGCGCGCAAGGCTCGGGAGATCAACGAAGTTGAATTGCACAAATTGGAAGCAAGCGTTGGTCGTGATCTTTTGCGGATCCGCAACGAGCTGGCCGGCATCGACGCGCGCCATAAATCGTTCGCAGCTGGGACCGATACCGCCGAACAAACGGCGGCCGCTGTTCAACAAAATCTCGGCAGCGGTCTGGCCTCACAATTGGAATATCGCCTCGCCGAAGGCAGCCATCTGAAAACTCAAACCGGATTGCTGGAGGCGAGTTATCTTCATAACGTCGCCCTGGCGGAATGGGACCGCGCCACCGGGCGTTATTTCCAATTCGCCGAAGATATGCATTAGTTGCAGTCCTTGAAGGTGCCGGAATCCAGGCGGGTTTGGTGGGTCATAGGCGCGCTGCTCATCCTCATTTGCGGCGTGGCGTATTATTTTTTCATGCCGGTGGCGGAAGTGGCCGTCGTTCGTCGCGGCACCGCGATCTCTGCGGTTTATGGGACGGTCCGGATCGAGCCGGCGTTTGTCGTCCACGTTCGGGCGCAAAATGCCGGTTTTATCCAGCTGGCCGAAGAATTTTCCGCCGGTCGCGGCGCAATTGGCAAAAGCGTGACCAAAGGCCAGTTGCTCGCGAGCATCGCCGACGAAACGACCGCGCGTCAACTGAAGCAGGCGAGCGCCGATCTGCAGGCGGCGACCGAGCGCGCGAAGCTACCGTTGCCGTCGGAAGAATTGCTTAAAGCGGCCGAAGATAATTTGCACCGGCTCGAGCAGGTGGTTGCGTCCGGGAACGTTCCGGCAGTCGAGTACGAAAAAGCGAAGAGCGAGGCGAACCGATTGCGCGGCGCGCTCGAAAACGAGCGGATCGAGCGAGATCGGAATCTTCAGGCACTGGACGAGGCCCATAAAAAAATGCAAGCGCAGATGCGCAACTCGGAAATTCGCGCGCCAATGGATGGCTTGCTGACCGCTGTTTCGACGATTGATGGCGAACTCGTGGCAGAAGGCAATCAACTCTTCACCGTCTCATCCCGCAAAACCTACGTCCGCGGCGAGGTAAACGAAGAAGACGTCGGTGAAGTGAAACCCGGGATGAAAGCGAAAGTCCAGCTCTACGCTTATCGCACGCAGACTTTCGCCGCCCTTGTTTCGTCGATTCAACCGGCGGCGGATCCGGACACGCAGCGCTACACCGTCATTCTGGAAATGGAAAAACCGCCGGACAATCTAATGGCGGGAATGACCGGCGAGATGAACATCATCACTGGCTCGCACGACGACGCGTTGCTCGTGCCGACCCGCGCGCTGCTTGTCGATCAAGCGCTGGTTGTGAAACGCGGAATCGTGCAGCGACGCACCATCAAGGTCGGTTTTCGCACGCTCGATTTTGCGGAAGCGTTGAGCGGCGTGTCAGTCGGCGATCGTGTCGTCATCGCGGACCAGGATCGCCTCCGTTCAGGACAACCGGTGCGGCAGCGACGGGTTGACGTTTCGAAAAAATGACCGCGCCACTTTACATTGCGCTGCGTTTCGCCACGCACCGCAAGCGCGCGCTGCTGCTCAGCCTGGTCGGTGTCGTTTTCGGCGTTGGGATTTTCATTTGCACGCAAGCGCAGACGCAGGGGTTCGCGCAGTTTTTCATTAACTCGACCATCGGCAGCAATGGCGCGCTGGTTTTGCGTTCACGATTTCAACCGCGCTATGAGGGAATGGTTGTCTCAGCCAAGTCGGCCAACGCCGCCGCCGTGCGCAGAAATTATTTCGAAGGGATCCACAACGTGAGCGAGATCATGCGAGTGAGCCGGCAATTTTCCAACGTCGTCGCCTGCTCGCCGGTACTTCGCGGCACGATCAGCGCGCGCGCCGGATTCGAAACGACCACGGCCGAGCTTTACGGAATCGATCCGACACCGCATCTCCGCACGACCGATCTGGCCAAACAAATTGTCGACGGCTCGTTCGATGATTTTCGGAACAACACAACCAGCGTGATTGTTGGATATCGGCTGGCCGATCTCCTCGAAGTCAGGCCGGGCGACACGGTTCAATTGCTCTCGCCCGGCGGTGAATATTTCCGCTTCAACGTCGCGGCCATCGCGCGGAGTGGGGTCGGCACGATCGATTCCAGCCGCGTTTACGCGCACGCGCGGGTTGCCCAGCGGTTGCTAAAAAAACCGTACGAAGCGTCGATGATCATTTATAAATTGCGCGACCCGGGTCGGGCGCCGGCGCTAGCCAGCCACTTTGAAAATCTGTTTCAACACGGGGCCCAAAGCTGGCAGGAGCGCGAAGAAGGAAATCTGCAAATCTTTTCGACCCTACGAATCTCCGCCGCCATCACCGTTTCGCTCATCATTCTGCTCGCCGGTTTCGGGATTTTTAACGTCCTCACGATGTCAGTCCTTTCGAAAGTCAGAGAAATCGCGATCCTGCGCTCGATGGGCTACCGCAGGATCGACATCTCCGCGATTTTTCTCTGGCAAGGCGCACTCATCGCCGGTGTCGGCTCCCTGATTGGCTGCATCCTCGGTGCGATGCTGACGTGGGGAATTTCCCATGTGCCGATCCGCATCCGCGGTTTGCTTTACACCAATCACTTTTTGGTTGTTTGGGATTGGCGACATTATTTCTGGGCGACCGTGCTCGCGATCGTCGCCGTCTTCATCGCCAGTTACGTGCCTGCGCACCGCGCCGCCCAACTTCAGCCGGTGGATACGTTGCGCGGATCGAGTTTATGAAAGGCGAACTCTCTCTTAGTTGCCGCGACATCGAGCGTTACCTCGGCGAGGAGGAATCGCGCGTGCACGCGCTGCGTGGCGTTTCGCTCGATGTTGAATCCGGGAGCGTTCACGCCGTCGTCGGCCCTTCGGGCTGCGGCAAGAGCACGCTGCTCTACATTCTCGGTTTGCTCGACGTACCGAATGCCGGCTCGGTCGAGATTGCGGCGACCTCGATTTCGCATCTCAAGGATGAAGAACTCGCGCGCACACGCAACGAACTGATCGGCTTCATCTTTCAATTTCACTTCTTGATGGAAGACTTTAGCGCGCAGGAAAACGTCATGATCCCGATGCGCCGGCTCGGTCAAATGAATGAAACCGAAATGCGCGAACGCGCGGCAGCATTGTTGGAAGCCGTTGACCTTGGCGACAAGTTACGACGCCTGAGCCGTCACCTGTCCGGCGGCGAGCAACAGCGCGTGGCGATTGCGCGCGCCCTGGCGAACGATCCTCATGTCATTCTCGCCGACGAGCCGACCGGAAATCTCGACACTGGCAATTCGCAACGCGCATTCGAGTTATTGGCGAACCTGGTTCGTGAACGCGAGAAAGCGTTGCTTCTTGTCACGCACAACCGCTTCATCGCCGACGCCTGCGATTGGGTCCATGAGATGAAAGACGGCCACATCATTGCCAGTCATCCTCGCGGCCGGCGAATCTCAGTGTGACATCGACGCGTGGGCAGCGTTCGTATCACTTGCTGGTTTCAAGTGCATCAAGAATTTGTCAATGTATTCGGACCAGGAACGAAACTTTCGCGCGCGGGCTTCGGCGGAAAGTCGCGCATACAATTGTCGATCTAACAAAAGAGTTTTGATTCCTTCCGCAAGCGCGGCGGTGTTTGTTTGATCGACAATCAGGCAGCCACCGCCGCGCGCGACTTCACCAAGGGCACCGTTCCCGCCGCAGATGCAGGGTTTACCGTGGAGAAGGCTTTCCACGATCGGGAGACCGTAGCCTTCCATCAATGATGGATAAACAGTGAATCTACATTCGCGATATCCGCGTAACAGGGTGACGTCGTCGACATGTCTTAGCCAGCGCACGGGGCGACCGGCCAGCCGCAATCTCCAAATCTCGCGCACTATTTTGTTCAATGGCGCGCCAACGTTCCGGCCGATCAGCTGCAACTCAAAGATTAATCCTTCCTTCCACAACTTTTCAGCCGCGCGAAACAGTTTCAGGTGGTTTTTGCGGCCATGAAAAGAACTCACATAGAGAATGAAATTACCGGACGTATTGCTATCGGGGGACGCTTCTGCACCTTCAAGCTCGCCCGGCCATGGCTCGACACAGGTGTCGGTAGCGTCACAACTGTATTCTTTCCAAAAGTGACGAAGGTCGTCTCGTGCTTCCTTTGAAACGCAGATCACCAGATCAAAAAGTGCCAGCGCTTCGAGATAAGGGCGCGTTTTCTTTTCCCGCTCGGGATAAACGTCCGTTAGCCGCAAATCGGTCGCGTCATGAAAAATGGCGATCGTGCGCGCCCCGGTTTGTTTCAGAAAAACCGGAAGCGCCTCCCGGCGACGATCTCGAAAAATGTCCGGAACAAGAAAGACGTTGTCGGCGCCGATCTCTTTTTCGAGATTCACGCGACGACGCCGCAGCATGCGATAGAGCTCAGTCAGCGGATCCTCACCGCGCCATTCCGGACGAGCGGCACCGTGCGAACGGGATTCGAACGGCCGGGTGAGAAAACGAAACTCCTGCTCGCCAAGTTCGGTATAAATGTTCCCAACTTTGTTCCAGGAAATCGGTCGGACATCAAAACGCACATTGAGCTCCGCGAAAATCTTGCGCGTCATCCGCTGCATCCCGGTGTTTTGGGGAGAACGGCACGCACTCGTAACGTCAATGAAGACTCTCATTGAGCAGGAACTCGCCAGCAAATGAATTGGGCGCGCGTTAATTCAACCTGAACATTCGGATAAAGCTGCTGCACAACGGGAAAATCTCGCGCGACGCTCGCGCCAATCAGTGGCGGCTTTGGTGGACTGGCGCGGATTTCGTCGGTCGTGAGCTTAATCACCGGGAACCGGAAGTTGCCGTGAAAAAGATAAAACGAATCCCACAACAGATCGTTCCCGGGAACGACCGCCCTAATTAACACTGTCTGGATGCCGGGCCCTTGTAGCGCGCCGAGCTTTTCCGCGATCATTTTTTCATCCGTGACATCGCGCCCCCAAACATTGATCCGAATTTGACCATGAACGAATCCGGCGATGAGAAGAATAACCAGCGCCGCAGCCGCGCGAGTTCGGACTGGCGGCGGTTGTTTTAGGAACCGGTAAAATATCAGCGCGAGGAGCAAACAGAGCGCCGGCAAGACCGGAATGGCATAACGCACGTGCCGGAAGTTTGTCACGATCAACAACGCGACCCATGCGACAGTGACAATCGCCATTTCTCGAATCGCAGGCGACGGCCGTTCTGTTTTCGAAAAGAGAATCACGAACGGCGCGAGCAAAGAAAGAAAACCGCACAGGCCGCCCGCCAGACTCAGTGCCATCGGAACCTCAAAGTAAGGCCGTTGTCCAAGGCCACTTGGCCCAAGCCACACGACGACCTCATCGTGATAAAGATCGCCGACCGGCATCTGATACTTGAAGAACTGAAGCAGGGGCCAGATCGACATCAGCGCAATCGACAAAACGAGGCTTCCAGTCAACCAGCCGAGACCGTTGCGAAGCTCGCGGCGATCGACTTGATTCGTCAGCCGCACGATAAGGATCAGGACCCAAATCAAAAATGGCAACGGGATTTTTTGCAGACTGCCGATCCAACACGCGACCGCCGCCGCCATCCACCAGACCGGATTTTTGCGCGCAAGCTCAGCGAAAACGAATACCAGAACCGTGAAAAAAGTGAGACCTATATCGAGGAGCCCGCGCGCGGACTCGCTCGAAAACAGCGGCGCTGAGATCAGGATGGCGAGAGTCAGCGGAATTAACCACGGTTGGTCGGGTTTGATTAGAAAAACAAGCCAGCCGAGCACAGCCGCGGTAAGTACACCGTAAACGAGCGGCCAAATGCGAACCGCTACCGCGCGATTTTCAAACCGGGGCAATGTCAGACTCGTTAACCAGTATTGCAGGGGGGGCTTTTCAAACGAACGATGAAAATTGTAATAAACGACCCAGGGCTCGGTCATGAGCATTTCGCGGGTGCGTTCGGCGGTCAGCAGTTCGTCGGTGCCGGACATGATTCCCCGGGGCGCTTCCAAGCCGAGCCAAACGGCGAAAGCCAGGATGATAAAACCAGTTACCGCAACAGCCTGGGCTCGTTGTCGATAAAAATCTCCTGGGTCTGTTTCGATAAATGACATCGGAATAACGTCAACCGCCATGATAAGATCGACATCCATCCACGGGAAAACAATTCGTGCAAGGGCCGCGGACGAACTTTAACCTCCGAATAGAAACCGCCTGACTGCACACGATGACGAAAGTTTCGGTAACGGGAGCGAGCTCCGGGATCGGTCTTGCGATCGCGAAAGCGCTGACCCCGCGAGCTCGCGGCAAAGTTTCTGTCAGAGCGAAGGAAGAGGATTCATGTCTGTAAGGCGAATCTTGCTAATCTCGGCGATTTTCTTCGTCGAAGCCCTGCTTGTTCATTTCTTTCTGGCTCAGCGGTCCCCGCTCTCTGGGGACGACTACTCGTATTTGTATCAAGCAAAGCTGTTCGCGTCTGGCAAACTGTACGCCGAAGATCCTATCTACAATCCATCGCTTCCGTTTTACGACTGCATAGAAACCTACTGCCTCAGAGACGACCAAGGACACAGGTTCTCCAAGTATCCGCCGGGCTGGCCGGCTCTTCTGGCCGTAGGCGTCAAGCTCCGAGCGCCCTGGCTAGTTGACCCGCTTCTTGGCGCTCTACTGATTTTTCTAATTTTAAAGTACGTAGAGCAGCGAATGGGCAAGGAGTTGGTGCGAGTCACGTCTCTATTGCTGCTCCTCTGTTTTTTTCTCTCCTACTACGCAGGCTCTTTACGACCTCATGTCGCCACCGCCCTGTTCGTGTTCGCCGCCTTCCTCCTTTACGATGCCCAAGAGAGGCGTGCACAGTGTTCCAAACTTTGGTTATTCACTGCCGGAGCGCTTCTTGGTTATTCGACGATGATTCGTTACCTCGATTGGGTCCCTCTGACCGCTTGGATCGGTGTCAGCCTGCTGTGGCGCAAGAGGCTCGCTGACCTGATGCTGTTCGGAATCGGCTTCGGAGTGCTGGCTAGCGACAACCTGCTATATAACGCGTTGCTCTCGGGCGATCCATTCCGGGTTCCTTCGACGCTCCGGCCCGCGTCAGGCAGCATTAATGACCGTCTCATGATTTCATGGAACGGGTTCGTGGTGACGATAGTCCGCTTGGTAAACGTTCTCTGGGCTTTCCCGCCCGCGATTCTGTTATTGGTCTTCTGGAGACGTTACCAGCCCTCCTCCAAGGTCAAGATGTACCTCGCATTGTTCTCAATGAGCGTCGCGATTTATTTTTTCTATCCGGCGTCTGTCGGTGGCCCGGGTCCCCGTTACTTTCTCGCCTACTTCCCATTCCTGGTGCTGGCAGTCGTGGAATTTTACCGATGGATCTGTCACGATTCTCGACCGGTTGGGCGACGGCTTTGGAACTTCGCGATCGCTGGCCTGATTGTATGCGGCCTGGTGTTTGTGGCGACTGAGGGGTACACCATGTACTGGCGGCGAGACCTCGAGCGGACGGTTCGACAAATTCGGGATGGAAAGAACATCGTCCTTCTCAAGACCGGAACTTATAAAACGGTTGTCGGCGATTTGACTCGAAACCCGCCAGCACTCTCATCCTCTGACAGACTGTATTTCGCATGGTGCGATAAACCCCGGCGCGACGAGCTTCTGAAACGATTTCCAGAATACAATGTCTTTGTCTACGAATACCCGGGACATTTAACAAGACTTTCGACCGATTTTTGAATGACGATGACCTGAAGGAGGTGAGACCGGTGCGTCTATGAAGAAAGTCTTTTTAACTGGGGCGAGCTCGGGCATCGGCCTTGCTATTGCGCACGCGCTTCTCGCGCGCGGCGATGAAGTTTGGGGAACGTCGCGCAACCTGATTCGACTCGAACCCGTCCTGGGAATTCACCACGTCCGCCTGGATTTGAGCGACTCGCGCTCGATTGACGATGCGTTCAAGAGCGCACTGGCCGCGGCCGGTTATTTCGACGTCGTCATTAACAACGCGGGCAGCGGCCACTTCGGTCCGGCGGAGCAGTTATCCCAGGAAGAAATCCAAAAACAATTTCAAACCCTGCTATTCGGTCACCTGCAATTGATGCGACTCGCGCTCGCCGCGATGCGCGGGCGCGGAAAGGGTTTGATCATCAATGTCACATCGCTCGCCTCGCGTTTACCGGTGCCATTCATGGCCGCATACAACGCAGCGAAAGCGGCAATGGCGTCATTCACCATGTCGATCCAACTCGAACTTCCAGACGCAAACATTCGCATTGTCGATCTTCAGCCGGCGGATATTTGCACCGCGTTTAACGATACGATTCCAAAAAGCGCCGAAAATGATCCGCGCTATCAGGCGCGCGTCGCCAAAACCTGGGAGGCGGTCGATCGCAACATGAAGAACGCGCCGAAACCGCGACTCGTTGCCGAACATGTACTGCGACTCATGGATTCAACAAGTCCGCCCCCGCGGATCACGGTCGGCGATTTTTTTCAAACGAAGGTCGCACCGTTCATTTTCCGATTCTTGCCCCAGCGTGTGCGAAACTGGGGATTGAAAATGTATTACGGAATATGAAATCGCGGATTTCGGAGGCGGTGATCCTGATGGCGGGATGCGGCTCGCGATTGCGCGGCGCCGATGAAACATTTTTGAAGCCGCTCCTACCAATCCACGGCCGCCCCCTTGTTTCCTACACCATTGAGGCTTTGGCCCGATCCGGCATCGGCAAAATCGTGGCCATCGTCGGATTTGAAAGCCGCCGCCTGGGCCCGGCTTTGAAAAAATTAATTCCATCCACGATGGAGTTGGATCTGGTCGAAAACCGCGATTGGCAAAAGCAAAACGGGATCTCGGCTCTGGCAGCTCGAAGACACGTGAGTGCCCCGTTTCTTCTGACCATGTGCGATCACCTCTTTGACCGGCGAGTTGTCGATCTTCTGATCGAGCATACCGAGAATCGCGCTCTAAATCTGGCGATCGACAAGAAATTGGATTCGGTTTTTGATCTCGAAGACGCGATGAAAGTGCAAACGCGCAATGATCGCGTCACCGCCATCGGAAAAGACCTGCAAGATTACGACGCAATCGACACCGGCTTGTTTGTTTGCCCTGAAGAATTTTTTGATTATCTCGAGCACGCCAAAAAAAATGGCGATTGCAGCCTGTCCGATGGCGTTCGTTTGATGGCCGCGGACGGGAAAGTGCACGCCATCGACATTGGCAACGTCTGGTGGCAAGACGTCGATACTCCGGCGATGCTGCAAAAGGCGGAGCGCAGCCTTCGGCAGGCCAGCTAGCGCCCTACTTACCAGCCGATAGCGCGACCGCGGGCAAGAGTGGCTCGGCAGATTCGGGGAGCGCTTGCGGGCGCCAGTTGTCCAGCTGACTGGAAGCGCGCGCACAGCCGATCGTACAGGTAGCGTGACAAGATTTGTATCGGTAAAACTGTTCCCGGAGATCGGTCGGCGTGTACTCCATCAAATCCTTTGACCAAGCCGTTCGCGTTTGTGAGCACCAGTTCACTTTGCCGAATTCGTCAATGTAAAGATAACGGCTGCCCGCCCGGCATTTGAACGGCGCGATGCCCTTACGCACGAGACGGTCGCGATAATCGGAGAATTCTTTCCAAGTCTTGGGAATCTTTTTCACGATCCGTTCGAACAAGCTCACCTCTTCGCGGCTGAGTTTGAGTTGTCCATTCGAGTCGTGGATCAACAAGACTCGCGGTGTAAATCCCATCTTGCTTGCGAACGCGATTACTTCCTCGACTTCCGCCGGAGGAGCTGCACCAATTACGCCACTGACCACGACTTGAAAGCGCGCATGCTCTCGTAACGACTCGAGACGTTTTTTGAGGTTATCGAGCACCTTTTCGGTTGTGACGTTGGCGTGGACTCCGTCGATCGAGATTTGCATTTCCTGCAGGCCGGCTTCGTTCAGCGCCTGGATCAACTGCGGTCGCAAAAGAAGCCCGTTTGAAATCATGCCAGTCCGCAAAAATCCGAGCTGACGGCATTTGCGGACCAGCCGCGGAAGGTCGGGATGCATTGTCGGCTCGCCACCGGTGAGCGAAATGCCGAACGTGCCGAGACCCTTTAGTTTTCGGAGGCGTTGCTCCAGAATTTCGAAGGCGATGGGACTGCTCGTTTTGTCGTACTCGGTGCAATAACCGCAGGCGAGATTGCAGCGGCGAATAATAACCATCTGCGCCAGGAACGGGCTGTAGCGAAGGCGGGAAAGAAGGGCAGGCTCGTCATTAGAATCGGGCCGGACGGGAGAGCTGCTTAAGACCGAACCGTTGCTCGCAGTCACAAGGCCGGAACTTTAGCAAGGTCGAGCGTGAGAGCGAATCAATTGTGACTCGGCGAGGGTCATGCCGCGGCTTGCTCCGGCAAAAGCCATCCGGTATCCAATTACAGGCGAAATGATCGATGAATGCCTGATCATAACCGAAAACGCCGGTGCGTTGATGGAGTTATGCGGAATCTCAGTGCTAGACCGGCTCTTGCGCACACTCCAACGCTGTGGGTTCCAGTCTGCGACAGTTTGGGCAACCGAGCCCGATGCGATCCGAACAGCGCTCGCCCGACCATCGCAATTCCAGAATCAAATCGCGATCAAAGTGCGAGGCCGAGAAAGCGGACCGCTGAGCCTGAAAGAGATTGTCGATCTTTCGGCGGGTACAGGGGAACTCTTCATGGTTGTTAAAGGCGACATGATATTCGACGATCGCTTGCTGCGTTTGCTTGCGACGCAAACGACAGCAACCGCCTTAATCGATAGCGCGCCCCCCGAATCTCTTCAGCAATTGATTGCGGTACCGCAAATCGACGGCGGATCGTTTTGCGGCGCGGCGGTCCTCAACAAAAAATGGGCGGCAGCTCAGGACAGCTTGGTTGAAGAAAGCATTCGCAAAGGATTAGCAGAAGGAGCAATCACTGTAGTCGATGTTGCGGCGCAGCCGACGTACTCGCCGGAAATGCGCCGGCCGTTACGGCCTTTCTGGTTTCCAGCGCCGCCTCCATCGGAAAAACTGTTGGCCGAGCAACTCATTCTTCGTTCGGCGCAGAAAGGTGCGCAGGATCTTCCCGCCTGGGTCCATGCGCCGATTGAAAACTTCCTGATCTCCTGTCTGTGGAGGACGTCAATCACGCCAAATCAGCTTACGATTTCTTGCAACGTAATCGCGTGGATTGCGACGGTTCTTTTTACCACGGGTCATCTTGCCTGCGGATTGGCGCTTGCCCTCCTTGTCGGCGTACTCGACGGCCTGGACGGAAAACAGGCCCGGGTGAAGATCGAAACAACCAGCGGCGGCAAACTCGAGCACTGGTTTGATGCAGCTTTCGAATGGTCGTGGTGGATCGCGCTCGCGTACCACTTGCAAATTTCAGGAAAATTACCGGCAGCGTTTTGGTACTTGTTTCTTCTGCTGCTCGCTGAAGCGGTCGACGGTATTGCTAAGGGAACGGTCCTTTTCAAAACCGGAAAATTGATTGATGAACTCAGCCTTTTCGAGCGAGTGGTCCGTCTCTTTGGTGGGCGCCGGAACGTTTACGTTTGGATTCTGACGATCGGCCTCTTGTTCGGGGCGCCGGCCAAAGCGTTCATCGTAATGGCCTGGTGGGAGGTAGCGACTGCGATTCTGCATCTACCGCGCGCGGCATGGGTGCTTCTTGGCCGGGAAAGATCGTAACCACGTTAACCGTGATCGATTCGGCGCCGATAAATACGGTACGTTTTGTACTTGGCTGCGCCCAATGCTTCGAGGAAGCGATTCATCAACAAATTGTCTTCGAGCGTCATACTTAGCTCGCCAGAAAAGCCGCGCCTTGCTCCCTCTTCCATTACTTGCAGAACCAGCATCTCGGCAATGCCGGCGCGCCGGTACTTTTCCACAACACCCAACGCAACAAAACGCACCGTGCGAATTTTGGAACGACGGTAAAGCAACTGAAGCAATCCAATCGGTAGTCCAAAGCGCGTCAACCGCCCGTTCACGTGGCGCAAAGCGACGTTAATGTCCGGCACGCAAATCACGAACGCGACCGGCGCGTCGTCGACCTCTGCGATCAATGTCATTCGTGGATCGATGACGGGGCGCATCTCTTTCGCCATGTGTTCCGCTTCGGCCTCGGTAAACGGCACGAAACCCCAATTGTTTTTCCAAGCTTCGTTAAACACGGCAGAGAGGCGGCGACTGTCGTCAGTTAAATGGCGAAGATCAATCGGGCGAATCTTGACCAAACGTTTTCGGGCGCGCGCTTTCGCGATCGGGCGCAAACGTTCCAGCGGCGGAGTCGTCGGCACAAACCACCACGCGTACCAATCTTTTTCCTTTTCGAAACCACACGCTTCGATCAGTCGCGCATAATAAGGCGGATTGTGCGCGGTCAGCAGCGTGGGCGGGTGTTCAAAGCCATCAATTAGTAATCCGCAGACATAGTTCGTTGAATAATCGATCGGGCCCATGATTTCGCTCCGACCTCGGCGGCGTAACCAGTCCGCGGCGCTATCGAACAGT
>WNFA01002142.1_pt1 | contig 16198 bp, 13 predicted proteins | sample 5400481 | NCBI WGS metagenome assembly WNFA01 (sample SAMN13153340, study PRJNA577476) | soil metagenome | isolation source: 120 cm saprolite under Douglas fir tree site 2 hole 1 replicate 2 | place: USA:California | collected 2015-04-18
TCACCAGGAGGACGATGCCGAGCGCCTCGATGAACGTTTCAACGAACTCCGACACCGAATGCTCGACGATCCTCGGTTGGTCGGCGATCTGCGTTACCTCGATGCCGACCGGAAGCTCGGCAAGGATCGCATCCATCGCGGTCTTGAGACTGTCGCCCAGCGTGATGATGTTGGCGCCGTCCTACATGGAAACGCCAAGGCCGAGTGCGGGCTTGCCGCCTTCACGCACGATGAAGGTCGCCGGGTCCTGGTAGCCGCGTTTGACCGTCGCGATGTCGCCGAGCCGGAAGACGCGGCCGTCGACCTGCACGGGCACCGCGGCGATCGCATCGACGCCCGAGAACGCCCCGGTGACGCGCAGATTGATGCGGTCCGCCGAGGTGTCGACCGAGCCGCCCGAGGTGACCGCGTTCTGCCTGGCGACGCTGTCGAAAATCTGCTGCGGGGTGATGCCGAGCGTCGCAAGCTTGGCGTGGCTGAGCTCGATGAAGATTTTCTCGGGCTGCTCGCCGATGATATCGACCTTATTGACGTCGGGCACGCGCAGGAGCCGCTGCCGAATATCCTCGGCGCGCGCCTTGAGCTCCGCGAGGCTCAAGCCGTCGGCGGTCAGCATATAGATTGCCGAATAGACGTCGCCGTACTCGTCGTTGAAGCTCGGGCCGACGACGCCGGCCGGCAGATCGCCTTTGATGTCGCCGACCTTCTTGCGGACTTGGTACCAGAGGTCTTTCACCTTGGCGGGCGGCGTCTTGTCGATGAGGTAAACCTGGATGAAGGAAACGCCCGGCTGCGAATAGCTTTCGACGCGATCGAGGTACGGGAGCTCCTGCAGCTTCTTCTCGACCTTGTCGGCGACCTGGGTTTGCATCTCGGTCGCGGTGGCGCCGGGCCATGCGACGCTGATGACCATGGTCTTGATCGTGAAGGAGGGGTCTTCGGCACGCCCAAGGCTGAAGTACGAATAGACCCCTGCCGCGCCGAGAACGAGGATCATGAACAGAACAAGCGCCCGATGCGTGATCGCCCATTCAGAGAGATTGAATCGCGTCATGGCCCGGACTCCTGTCGATTCTTCCCCCGCTGGATCCCGGTCGGGGAGTCAACGCTGATCGATCGCGCGAACCCTTTGACCGGGGTCGAGCTTCTGTACGCCGAGCGTGACGACGCGCTCGCCGTCGCTCACCCCCGAGGTGACGAGCGCCACGTCCCCGGTGAAGGACGCAACCGTCACCGGCCGCAGCTCAAGCCCGCCCGACTGGTCGACCACATACACCGACGGGCCGGCCCCACGATTCAAGATTGCCGCGAGCGGAAGCTTCGCGAATGAAACGTCGGCGGCGTGCGACAGGGTCACGGTTGCGGTCATCCCGAGCGCGACTGCGTCGTCGGGATTTTCGATGGTGAAGCGCGCGGCGTAGGTGCGGGTCAGCGGATCGGCTTGCGGCGACAGCTCGCGCAGCCGCGCGGTAAACCGCCGCTCCGGCCCCGCCCACAGCTTGACCGTGGCATGCGATGCGCGCGCCTCGCCGAGCCACGTCTCCGGAAGCGCGACCACCGCTTCCATCGCGCCGCGGTGCGCAAGCCGCGCCACGGCTTGGCCGACGGCGACGACTTGGCCGGGTTCGGCGAGGGTCGCAGTGATCACGCCGTCGGCATCGGCTTTGAGCTCCGCATAGGCGAGCTGATTGCGCGCGAGGTCGAGCGCCCGCTGCGCGCGTTCGAGCCGGCCCTCTCCCTCGTCCTTGGCCGCCTTCTTGCGTTCGTAGTCCGCGACCGCCGCGTAGCCGCGCGCCCGCAGGGTGGCGAAGCGCTGTTCATCGGCCGTGGTCTGCGCGAGGCTCGACATGGCCGCAGCCAACTCGGCCTCCGCGCTTGCGACCTGAAGCTTGAGGTCCTGCGGATCAAGCCGCGCAATCACGTCACCGGCGCGGACTCGATCGCCGACATTGACGATCCTGGCCGTGATCTTGCCGGCGACGCGGAAACCGAGATCGGTCTCGTAGCGGGCCCGCACGACGCCGACAAATTCGCGGCTCGCATCCTCCGATCGGAAGGCGATCTGCTGAACCTGCACCGGACGTTCGGGCTTGTCGTTGGCGGATATTGCCTGATCGCCGCACCCGGCGAGCAAGGGGAGCAGCGCTGCGATAGCCGCGAATTTTGCGATTGAAGCGTGCATGGGTAGCGCTCCTTCACCAAATTGTGATGTCTGACGAAAATCGTATTTCGTCACTTTTTAGACACGGGTTGGGCGTCGCCTGGCTGCAACATTGGATTAACGGCGGGGAGTGATGGCGCGCAGGAGGAAGCGGACCGATGCCCGGGCCTGAGCCTCGAGGTCGTCGCCCTCCTCCAGGCATTGACCGACCACGAGCGGATTGGTGAAAGGCACGAGCGAGCGCATGATCAGCTCGGCGGTCTCGCGCGGGTCGACCGGCTCGAAATCGCCGGCATCGATGCCGTCGCGCAGGACCAGTTCAATGACGTTCCGCATGACATCCTTGTGCGCGCGGATGGTGTCCCAGCTATGCTCGATCGCCGCCACCACGAGCTCGTTGACACGGTGCTCGGTAACCAGGTTTTCCTTATGATACGCCAGGATCTCGAGGATCAGTCGCTCCATGCGTTGCGCCGCCGGCGCCTTCGAGCGCGCAACGGCCCAGGCCCTCTCCTCGACCGCCGACAAGCATCGCCGGCAGATCGCCTCGACGATCGCATTCTTGGAGTCGAAGAAGCGATAGATGTTGGCGGGCGACATGCGCAGCTCAGCGGCGATGTCAGCGACCGCCGTTTTGGCGAAGCCCAATCGCCGGAACAGCGCCTCCGCGGTCGCCATGATCCGCTCGCGGGTGTCGTCGGGCTTGGTTCTGACCTGCCGATTCATCTTGCCGTGGCTCGGTTTTCCAGCCATGTGATTAGTGATGAATTTAGTAATTCATCACAGTCGCGATGTCAATAGGCCACGCCTGCGATCAGCGTGGCCGCGGCTCAAGATCACCGGCCGGGGACGCAGACTGCCGGAGAGCATCGCGCCGGCCTGAAAGCGCGCCCGCCTTCCTGTTGCGAGAACCAAGACAGGGGGGACTCATTCATTACGCGCCGAAAATCTTGCGATAGCGTGCCTTGATTTCCTCTCTCTGCGCCTCCATCGCCGCTGGATCACTTTTCATGAGCTTGATCGTGGACAGCGGCCTGCGTCCGGGCTTCTCCTGCACAAGCGCATGAAGTGAGCACATAGCGGAGGCGCCGACCAGGATCTGCTGCGCCTCGGCACTGAACAGGTAGCTCTGGAACAACCGTGCCGCGTTGGGATTGGGCGCGCTCTGGAAGACACCGCTCGGAGCGCTAGCCACCGGGGTGCCCTCGGTCGCATAGACGGCCTCTACCGGCGCGCCCCGCTCCTTCAATAGCAGCAGGTTGGAGCCGGCGCCGTCGGCTTGCACGGCGCTCTCGCCGAGCGCGAGCTTATGTGGCGGATCGAGCGCCGACTGTACCTGTATCACCTTCTGCTGGGCGAGCTTCTCGAAATAAGACCAGCCGAGATCGCGCGCTATTTGAAACGTCGCAGTGAGGATCGTGCCGCTATAGTCCGGGTGACCCTTGACGATCTTGCCCTTCCACCTGGGATCGAGCAGGTCGGCGAAGCTCTTAGGCGCATCCTCAGGCTTGACCAGATTGGTGTTGTAGCCGATGGGGCTGAGCATGGCGAACACGGTGGCGTACATGCCGTCCACATCGACCTGCTCGGCCGGCAGGTGCCTGGCTACGTCCTCCGGCACGTAAGGCGCGAGCAAGCCGTCGCGCTTCCAATGGACGAAATGTGCCGCGTCGGTGCTGCAGACGACATCGACCTCATGGAGCCGGATTTCCTCTTCTTTGCCGATGCGCTGGAACACCCGCTCTGCGCCGGATCGCTTCACGCGGACGGCAATGCCGGGATACTTGGCTTCGAACGTCTTGCCGAGGCTTTCCGCGACCGGAATGTCCATTGCGGTGTAGAACGCGACCGCGCCTTCCTTCCGGGCGGCCTGGATCAAGGCCGGGCTGACGGCGCTCGGCTCCGGCGCGGCGGCCTTGAGCGGCTCCGGAAGGACGGCGCCAGCGGCCAGCACCGTCGATGCCTTGAGCACGTCCCGTCTGGAAAACTTCCCACCTCGCATGGCGTTCGCTCCCTAAGCGCGGTCGCGCGCGAGCGGCCCTGATTTATGCACCAGCCAGCCAGCTTGCAACTGCCCGACAAGCGATTCGCTGCCTCGAAGGGAGAGTATCGTTCGGCTCCACGAAGCGCTTGTGATCGTCGTTGCCCAAATGCTCTCGAGAAGCTCACATCTCGGGGAATACATTGATCCTCAATCGCGGACGATGAGTCGGGATCTGCTGGACAAAACCGCTGAAGTGCGACAATTCCGACCAACATCATAGCGAGCGTTTTGCGCCGCCAGGTCTCGGCCACCGAGACCGCGAATTCGCAGTTGAGCCCATCGGGCGCCACCGCATAGCGCGCTTCGCCGATCATTGTGCAAGCGCCGTCGACGATACCCTCGGCGATCAGAGCCGGATGCCTGCAACGATCGCCGTGCGTCATGCCATGGAGCTCGCTCGAGGATATCTCGTTCAAGGCACCCAGAAACCGATTGCGCCGCGAAGCGGGAGAGAGGCCGCGTATGTAGGCCTGGATCATGCTCGTGTCCTGCGGGCGCGCCGGCCGGACCGTCACCTTTTCTCCACCCGGCAAATGCACCGCTCGAACCGGGTCGGGCTCGTCAGGCAAAACATCGATCGTCATGACATGGACTCCCGCTTCATCACTGCCCTTGACGAATGCGTATATGCACCTATACAGGCGCATATACGCGCAATGTCAATCCCGAGGACAGCCGAGAATTCGTCATGTCTTTGAATGCCATAGGTGACGGTACGGGATTCCCGAAAGAGCGCCCTGCCCTGCGGGCCGTTCCGGTGCAGTTCGATCCGCGAACGCGGCAGCTGCCGCCGATCGCAACGGAAAGATGACACCCAAGGAGAAATACATGGGCAAGCTTGAAGGAAAAATTGCGCTCGTTACCGGCGGCAATAGCGGCATTGGCCTGGCGACGGCGAAGCGGTTTGTGAACGAAGGCGCGTACGTCTTCATAACGGCACGCCGTGATCCGGAGTTGGCCGCGGCGGTAAAGGAAATCGGAAGAAATGTAACCGGCATACAAGGAGACGTGTCGAACCTTGGCGATCTTGATCGCCTCTTCGCACAAATCGAGCGGGAGAAGGGCAAGCTCGATATCGTGTTCGCGAATGCCGGCGTTGCGAAGTATGCCTCCTTCGGCAAGATAACCGAGGAGCTCTATGACTCGATCTTCAACATCAATGTGAAGGGCCTCCTTTTCACGGTGCAGAAGGCGCTTCCCCTGATGCCGGATGGCGCCGCTATCATCCTGAATGCGTCCATCGTGGCCAGCAAGGGGTTGTCGTCGAATAGTGTTTATAGCGCCACAAAAGCCGCGGTGCGTTCGTTCGCGCGGACATGGACAACGGACTTGAAGGACCGCGGCATTCGCGTGAACGCCGTGAGCCCAGGCTCCATCGACACGCCGGGACTGAGTGACCTGCTGGCTTCGTCAGAAACGGGCCAGCAACGCTTGAAGATGATTTCCAACGCTGTTCCGCTCGGCAGGCTCGGTACACCCGATGAGATCGCGAAGGCCGTGGTGTTTCTCGCATCGGACGACAGTAGCTACGTCACGGGAACGGAATTGTTTGTGGATGGCGGATTCGCACAGGTTTAGGCCGTCAATAACGGAGCGACGCGGCACGGCGGGCCAACATGCCATTCTTTACCTTCGCCAATATCTTCACTGCCCACATAATAGGCAACTCGTGGTGGTCGCGGCTGCCATGCGTGCGCCCCGAGCTTGGCGCCGGCCCTGGCAATTCCTATCTCTGTGCTCGCTCGCGCGAGTGTCGGGCCCGCGTGCTCGACTGCTGAAGCAAACCACTTCCCATCACTGCCGCTGGAGAGAGACGGCCCAACGGATGGAAGGGCCGGCAATGAGCGGAAAGGCGATATGGGACGCCATTTATCGCCGCAATGTCCTGATCGTGGGCGCCGGTACTGTCTTGCCGACGGCCTGACACCCCGAGGTCAAGGCAGGGATGTAGGCAGGCACGCTCACCGATCTCGGTCAGTCAACGCAGGAGGAACCACGGATGAATACCAGGACCGCCAAGGCATTGCGGACCGCTCCGCTCCACACGCCGACCGACCTGAAGCCCAACGCCGTGCAGGATATTTCGGGCGCGCTGAACATTCTGCTCGCCGACATGTTTGCCCTGTACTTGAAAACGAAGAACTTCCACTGGCACATGTCGGGCCCGCACTTTCGCGACTACCACCTCTTGCTGGACGAGCAGGCCGAGCAGATCTTCGCCACCACCGATGCAATCGCCGAGCGTGCGCGCAAGATCGGCGGCACGACGCTGCGCTCGATCGGCCATATCGGCCGTTTGCAGCGCGTCCTGGACAACGACGCGGATTTCGTCACGCCGCTGGACATGCTCGCCGAGCTGCGCGACGACAACAAGCAGCTGGCGGCGTACCTGCGCGAGACCCATGGCCTGTGCGACGAGCACGGCGATGTTGCGAGCGCAAGCCTGCTGGAAACATGGATCGACGAGGCCGAGCGGCGCGCCTGGTTCCTGTTCGAGTCCACGCGGGCGGCCGATGAGCCGGGCGGCCGCGCGTGAGATCGGCCCAATCGATGCCGCGGCACCATTGCCGGCCGAAATATGAGGTCGCTGTTCGGAGCGTGCCATGATCACCGTGAGGCCCGCCGCGGAGCGGGGAACCGCCGATCTCGGATGGCTGGACAGTCGCCACACCTTCTCGTTCGGCGATTACCACGATCCGAAACAGATGGGCTTCGGCCCGTTGCGCGTGATCAATGAGGATCGGGTCCGCCCCGGCGCCGGATTCGACACCCACGGGCACAAGGACATGGAGATCATTTCCTACGTTCTGGAAGGCGCGCTCGAGCACAAGGACAGCATCGGTACCGGTTCGGTGATACGGCCGGGCGACGTGCAGATCATGTCGGCCGGGACCGGCATCCGCCACAGCGAATTCAATCACTCGAAGACCGAGCCGGTCCACTTTCTGCAGATTTGGGTCCTGCCCGACCGACGGGGCCTGGCACCGAGGTACGATCAAAAAACGTTTGCCGAGTCCGAAAAGCGCGGACAGCTGCGGCTCGTCGGCTCGCCCGACGGCCGCGACGGCTCGATCCTCATTCATCAGGACGTGGAAATCTACGACGCGCTGCTCGGCATGAGCAACACCGTCAGGCATCCGTTGCCGACTGGCCGCAAGAGCTGGGTCCAGGTCGTGCGGGGAGCAGTCGATGTCAACGGCAAGGCTGCGGGTGCGGGTGATGGCATAGCGATCGAAGGCGAAGCAGCCCTGACCATCACGTCACGTGCCGACGGCTCGGAGATCCTGGTGTTCGACTTGCCCTAGCAGTCGATCGGAACCGAGCCGGCGATGGCCGCCATGTCGGCTCTTGGCCTACGGAAGCGGCGAAAGTTCAACGACGATCATGAAAGGATCATCTCCCATGTCAAAACTCGAGATGCTCGCCCCGCAAAATAGCGCGATTGCTCTCATCGACTATCAGCCCGCGATGTATCAAGGCGTCCAGTCGCATGACCGGCTCGTCACTTTCAACAATGTCCAGATCCTGGCGAAAGCTGCCAAGCTGTTCGCTATCCCGACCGTCATTTCGACGGTCGCCAAGGACTCGTTCTCCGGCCCGTTCATGCCGGAAGTCACCAACCTGTTTCCCCAACACGTCGTCATTGACCGCACCTCCATAAACTCCTGGCTCGATGCGAATTTCCGCAAGGCCGTCCACGATACCAAGCGCAAGAAGATCGTCGTGGCGGGTCTGTGGACGGAGGCCTGCGTGCTGTTTCCGACGCTCGAGCTGCTGCAGGAGGGCTTCGAGGTCTACATCCCCGCCGACGCCTGCGGCGACGTTTCGCTGGAGGCACACAATCGCGCCATGGACAGAGTGGTCCAGGCCGGCGCGGTCCCCATCACGTCTCTCCAGTACCTCTTCGAGCTGCAGCAGGATTGGGCGCGCTCGGAGACTTACGAAGGCGTGATGGAGATCCTGCGGGCGCATTCGCCGTACGGCATCCAGGTGCGCTTCTCCAAGTGGGCGCTCGGCGAGCATGCCTCCGAGGCCGGTCCGGCGCCCAAAGCCGCCTGATAGGCACGCTCATGAACGGCGCGACAACGACGCCCGATCTCATCCTGCATCGCGGATCGTTCACCACCCTGGACCGTTCCAACCCGACGGCAAGCGCCGTCGCAATCGCGGGCGGCAGGTTCGTCGCGGTCGGTCGCGATGAAGACGTGATGCCGCTTCGGGGATCGCAGACCCGAATCGTCGACCTGAAGGGTCGCCGCGTGCTGCCCGGGCTGATCGACAACCACCTGCACATCATTCGCGGCGGGCTCAACTTCAACATGGAGCTGCGCTGGGACGGCGTGCGCAGTCTTGCCGACGCCATGGCGATGTTGAAGCGGCAGGTCGCGGTCACGCCGCCGCCGCAATGGGTTCGGGTGGTCGGCGGTTTTACCGCGCATCAATTCGAGGAGAAGCGCCTGCCGACGATCGAGGAGATCAATGCGGTCGCGCCCGACACGCCGGTCTTCCTGCTGCACCTCTACGACCGCGCCCTGCTGAACGGCGCCGTGCTGCGGGCGGTCGGCTACACCAAAGATACGCCCGACCCTCCGGCGGGCGAGATCGTCCGCGACGCCGCCGGCAACCCGACCGGGCTGCTGCTCGCCAGGCCCAATGCCGGCATCCTGTACGCGACGCTGGCCAAGGGCCCGAAGCTGCCGTTCGAGTATCAGCTCAACTCGACCCGCCATTTCATGCGCGAGCTCAACCGCCTCGGCGTGACGGGCGCCATCGACGCCGGCGGCGGCTTCCAGAACTATCCGGAGGACTATGCCGTCATCCAAAAATTGAGCGAGGCGGGCGAGCTCACCGTCCGGCTCGCCTACAACCTCTTCACCCAGAAGCCGAAGGCGGAGAAGGCGGATTTCCTGAACTGGACGAAAACGTCGAAATACAAGCAGGGCGACGATTACTTCCGTCACAACGGCGCGGGCGAGATGCTGGTGTTCTCGGCGGCCGACTTCGAGGACTTCCGCCAGCCGCGTCCGGACATGCCGCCGGAGATGGAGGGCGAGCTCGAGGACGTCGTGCGCATTCTCGCCGAGAACCGTTGGCCCTGGCGGCTGCACGCGACCTATGACGAGACGATCGCGCGCGCGCTCGACGTCTTCGAGCGCGTCAACCGCGACATTCCGCTCGCCGGCCTGCCCTGGTTCTTCGATCATGCCGAGACGATCTCCGAGCGGTCGATCGACCGCATTGCGGCGCTCGGGGGCGGCATCGCCGTGCAGCACCGCATGGCCTATCAGGGGGAATATTTCGTCGAACGCTATGGCTACGAGGCGGCGCAGGCGACCCCGCCGGTCGCCAAAATGCTGCAGAAAGGGATCAAGGTCTCGGCCGGCACCGACGCCACCCGTGTCGCCTCCTACAATCCGTGGGTTTCGCTTGCGTGGCTGATCACCGGCAAGACCGTCGCCGGCATGCGGCTCTATCCGCAGCGCAACTGCCTCGATCGCGAAACGGCGTTGCGCATGTGGACGGAGTACGTGACATGGTTCTCCAGCGAGGAAGGCAAGAAGGGCCGCATCCAGGTCGGCCACCTCGCCGACCTGATCGTCCCCGACCGCGACTATTTCTCCTGCCCGGAGGATGAGATCGCCGACACGACTTCCGACTTGACCATCGTCGGCGGAAAGGTCGTCTACGGCGCCGGCGACTTTGCCCGCTACGACGAAGGCGCGCCGCCGCCGGCGATGCCGGACTGGTCGCCGGTGCGCAGCTTCGGCGGCTATGGGGCCTGGGGCGACCCGAAGGGCGCCGGACAGCCCGCGCTTCGTCGCCAGCTCGCCATGAGTTGCGGTTGCGCCAACGCATGCAACATCCATGGACACGATCATGCCGGCGCCTGGTCGCGCAAGCTGCCGGTCGAGGACCTGAAATCGTTTTGGGGCGCGCTCGGCTGCGCCTGCTGGGCGGTGTGATATAAGCGGCATCGAAGACATCGCGGCTCGTTCGCTTCGCCGTTGGTCCAGAGGCCTGCAGCAGGGGGACGCTTGATTCCGCTGCGCATGCGCAAGCCGGCAAGACATAAGTCCGCGGAGGGTTGCAATGGAGATGCCGACGCCTGACGCTCGGACGGAAGCCGCGCAGCCGAGGGAACCCGCGCCCGGGCGGCCGAGCGAAGCACCGAAGGACCGAGCGCCTGCGCCTACCCGTATTCCGGCGATGATCGTCGGCGTGGTGGTCGCCGCCATCGCCGTCCTCTCGATCTGGTATCTCGTGCGGGGCGAACCCCTGCTGGTGCAGGGCGAAGTCGACGCGACGCGGCTCGACCTCGCGGCGCGGGTCGACGGGCGTGTCGCGGACATTCCCGTTGCACGCGGCCAGAACGTCGGCGCCGGCGCCGTGCTGGTGCGGATCGACAACCCCGAAACGCTCGCAAAGAACGAGCAGGCGCTGGCCGCCAAGGTCGTCGCCGCGGCGCAGCTCGCAAACATCAAAGCCGGCACGCGAGCGGAGGTCATTGCGGCGCGCAAGGCCGCATACGAGCGGGCGCAGGCGAACGTGGTCCTGGCGCAGAAGACCTACGACCGCGTCAGTCAGCTGGCCGAGCACGGCAATGCTCCGCAGGCGCGGCTCGACCAGGCGACCGACGCCCTGCACGAAAGCGAACGCGCCATGGATCAGGCCAGATCGGCCTACGAGCAGGCGGTCAACGGCTATACGGCCGAGGAACGTCAGATCGCCGAGGCGAACGTGCAGAAGGCGATCGCCGACATCCAGGCCGTTCAATCGATCGTCGACCAGATGGTGGTCTACGCGCCGGTGGCCTCGCAGGTCTACAAGCGCAACGTCGAGCCGGGCGAATACGTTTCGCCCGGCGTGCCGCTGGTGACGTTGATCGATCTCGACGACACGTGGATCCACTTCGATCTGCGCGAGGACCTGGTCAAGACGCTGAAAATCGGCGACCGCTTCGGCGTGCGAATTCCGGCGCTCGCCGACCGCCGCATCACCGTCGAGGTCAAGCTGATCGCCACCAAGGGCGAATATGCGAGCTGGCGCGCCACCCGCGCCACCGGCGATTTCGACCTGCGGACGTTCGCGATCCGCGCCTATCCCGTCGACAAGGTGCCGGAGCTGCGGCCCGGCATGAGCGCCTACTTGGACTGGCGGGCGCGCGGATGAGGCGGGCGCCGAAGCCCGGGTTCTGGCTGGTCGCCAGGCGCGAATGGCGATGGCTGCTGCACGACCGCGTGGCGGTCATATTGATTTTCGGCGTGCCGGCGTTCGCCTTCGCGGTCCTGACCGCGGTTTTCAGTCACCCGGTGATCCGCGGGCTGGGGGTGGTCGTCGTCGACGAGGACCGATCGGAGACCTCGCGCGCCTTCGTGGAGCAGGTGTCCGCGTCTCCCAGTCTCAGCATCGTCGCGCGCACTGCAGACCTCGCGTCGGCGTCGCGGGCGATCCGGTCCGGCGATGCCATTGCCGCCGTCTACGTCCCGGCCAATTTCGAGCGCGACCTGAAGGCCGAGCGCCGGCCGCAAGTCGTCGCGTTCTATAACCAGCAGTTCCTGACGGCCGCGGGCGTCGCGTCGCAGGGCCTGAGCGATACCCTCGCCGCCGCCGCCAGCAGCGTAGCGCCCGCGGGGAGCGCGGCGCCTGCGGCTTCCCGCATCGGGGGGCTCGTCGCCGAGACGATCGTGCTGGTCAACCCGCAGAAGAACTACGCGCAATTCCTGCTGCGCACGCTGCTGCCGATGGTCGTCCACGTGGTCATCGCGCTCGCCGCCGGCTATGCGGTGGGCTCCGAGTTCCGGCGGCGCAACGTGCGTACCTGGCTCGCCTGCGCCGGGGGCAATCCGATCGTCGCGCTCGCCGGCAAGCTTGCGCCCCTGTTCGCGATCTTCGTCGTCATAATGCTGGTGGTGCCGGTGATCTTGGAGGGGCTGTTCGAGATCTCGTTCAAGGGCAACGTGCCGATGGTGGTCGCCGCGGGAACGCTGCTGATCATCGGCTACCTGGCGCTTGGAGCGCTGCTGCAGCTTCTGGTCCGCGACCTCGCGACCGGGCTCGGCCTCACCGGCCTCGTCGTCTCGCCCGCGTTCGGCTATGCCGGCGTGGGATTTCCGATCCTGGGCATGAACGCGTTCGCGCAATCGTGGGGCGCGATCCTGCCGTTGCGCTGGTACATGGCGGTGCTGCTCGGGCAGGCGGCGCGCGGCCTCCCGGTGCACGAATCCGCCCGCCCCTTTGCCGCGCTGGCCGCGCTCGCCGCGCTCTACACGCTGCTGGCGTTCCTTCGCCTGCGCGCCCTCGGCGCAAGCATGACCCGCGGAGCCGCCGCGCCGGAGCCGGCGGCGTCGCCCGCCGCGCCGCGCGGAATCGGCGGAGCCTTCGCCGCCGAGTGGCGGCGCGTGCTCGCGATCCGCGGCGCCTTCATCCTGCTGGTCCTCGCCCCGCTGTTCTACGGCGTCTACTACCCGCAGCCGTACCTGACCCAGATCCTGCGCAAGATCCCGGTCGCGATCGTCGACAACGACCTGAGCGAGCTGAGCCGCAGCGTCGTGCAGACACTGGACGCCAGCGGCGCGGTCAGCGTCGCGGTCCGCGCCGGGACGCTCGCCGAAGCGCGCGCGGCGCTCGATCGCGGCGAGGCCTTTGCCGTGGTCGGCATTCCACCCGGGACGGAGCGCGACGTCCTCAAGGGCAGCACCGCCCACATTCCGATCTATGCCGACGCCACCTACCTGTTCATCTTCCGGACGATGGCGAGCGGCATCGCCGTCGCGATCAATGCGTTGTCGTCCGAGCTCGCCGCAGGCGGCGCGCGCACGGACGGCAGCCTCGTCAAGGCGAAGCTCGCCGCCGCGAGCCCGGCCGACATCCTGCTGCAGCCGATCTTCAACCCGGTCGGCGGCTATGCGAGCTACGTCGTGCCCGCCGCCTTCGTGCTGATCCTGCAGCAGACGCTGCTGATCGGCGCGGCAATGCTGACCGGCCCGGCGCTGGCGCAGGCCGCCGGCGGAGCGTTCGCGAGCGTGCTCGGCCGCGGCATCGCGCACCTGACCATCTATCTGCCGGCGCTCGCGCTCTACTTCATCGTGCTGCCGCGCTTCTACGGCTTTTCCGCGCTCGGCCAGCCATTGCAATTGTTCGTGCTGGCGTCGCTGTTCATTCTCGCGACCAGCTTCATGGGCCAGGCTGCGGGCGCCTGGTTCAAGCGTCCGGAGACCCCGACGCTGATTTTCCTCGCCACCAGCCTGCCGCAGTTCTTCCTGACCGGCTTCTCCTGGCCGCGCGAAGCGATCCCCAAGCCGGCGCTCGCCGCGGGCTATATCTTCCCGGCCGACTTCGCGATCGACGGCATCGTCCGCATCGACCAGCTCGGCGCGAGCCTGTGGGAGGTGGCGCACGACTGGCGGGGGCTGTGGTGCCTGGCCATCGCCTATTTCGCGCTCGCGGTGATTTCCGCGCTTCTCCTCGAGCGGAGGCAGGCGAATGGCTAGCCGCGGGCACCGCCGCATCATCGCGCTCGGCCTCCTCCTGGTCGCGGCCGGCACCGGCGCGTATGTCCTGTGGCACCCCGGACAGTCTGCGCCGGTTGTCGGCGTCGTGCGCGCGACCGAGATCCGCGTCGCGCCCGAGGTCGGCGGCCAGCTCGCGGCCATCAAGGTCCAGAAGGGCGCCCGCGTCCGTGCCGGCGACGTCGTCGCCGAGCTGTCCGCGCTCGAGCTGACCGCATCGGTGGCGCAGGCGCGCGCGGCCCTTGCCGCCGCGACGGCGGACCGCGACCACGTCTATGCCGGCGTGCGCGCGGAGGAGATCGCCGCGCGCGCCGCCGAGATCTCCAAGGCGAAATCGCGGCTCACCTATGCGGAGGCGCAGCTCGCCCGCGTCGCCTACCTGGCGCGCGGCGACATCGCCTCGCAGCAGACACTCGACCAGGCTCAAAACGACGCGGCGAGCGCGCGCGCCGACGTCGCCGAAGCCGAGGCCAACCACGCCGCCGCCGAAGCCGGGCCGACCCGGGAGGAGCGCGCCATCGCCGACGCCCAGGTAGAGGCCGCGGCGTCCGCGCTCGCGGTGCTCGAGCGGCGGATGGAAAAGACCATCCTGCGGGCGCCGGCCGATGGCGTCGTCAGCGTAATCGTCGCCGAGGTCGGCGAGGCTGTCCGTGCCGGCCAGCCGGTGCTCGCGATCGAGGAGACCGGCAAGCGCTGGCTGTCGTTCAACGCGCGGGAAGATCTGCTGCACGGCCTCATGGTGGGAGCGACGGTCGACGTCGCGCGGCCGGGCATGCGCGAACCGACGCCGGCCGTCGTCACCGAGCTCCTGCCGCTCGGGCCGTTCGCGACCTGGCAGGCCGAGCGCGCGGTCGGCGATCACGATCGCAATACGCTGCGCCTGCGCCTCGATCCGCAAGGCGATGCGACCGGATTCGAGCCCGGCATGACCGTCTGGCTATTTCGCTGAGAGACGGGCCAAGACCGTGACGGGACTCTCCGACGAGGAAACCCCGCGGTCGCAACGCAGCCGGACACGCAGCCGCCCGCGGCGGCGCGCTGGTGCCACGGGGAAGCGCAGAGCGGGGAGCAATTGTTGATGCCATGCCTTTCCGCTGTTAACGGCCTACCCTTGGGCGAAGCCGCCCTTTCCCTTGACAAATGCGTATATGCACATATCTCGACTCGATCAAAAGAGCGTGGCGAGGACGGCCTGCTCGGCATGGACGCGATCGCTGACCCATATCGGCAGATTCATCGTCAGCCACGCTCCGCCTGGCCACACGAGGTCGACCTTCGACCGTTCAGGGAGTCCTTCTGACAACGCTTCGATTGATTGGGCAACCGGTGCTGAGTAACCTTGCGGTAAGGGAGAACCTTGATGCCTGGTCGTAAGAGCTCCCTCGGTTGGAAATCCGCGATTTGCGCGCTGACCTTCACGGCTGCCTGTGGCGTCGCCGCCGCCCAGACCGCCGCGCCGCCGCCGGCCGTTTCCGTGACTCCGGTGGTGAGCCGCCAGGTAACGGAAACCGGCGATTACATCGGACGGGTGACGGCAATCGACAAGGTCGACATTGTCGCGCGGGTGCCGGGCTTCATCGAGGAGCGCAAATTCACCGAAGGGCAGCAGGTCAAGAAGGGCGACCTGTTGTTCCGGATCGAGCAGGCTACCTACAAGGCGGCCGTCGAGCAGGCGCGCGCCACACTCGCCAGGGCCAAGGCGACGGAGGTCAACGCAAAGCTGCAGCTCGAGCGCGGCAAGGAGCTCCTGCGCAATCAGAACATCCCACAAGCCACGGTCGACCAGCGCGCCGCGGACGAGGCCGCGGCGCAGGCCGGCGTGCTGGAGGCGCAGGCCTCGCTCGACCAGGCCGAAATCAATCTCGGCTACACGGAGATCCGCTCCCCGATCGATGGACGGATCGGACTCGCCATTTTCACGGTGGGTAATCTGGTCCAGCCTTCGTCCGGAAGGCTTGCAACGATCGTCAGCCTGGATCCCATTTACGTCATCTTTCAGGTCAGCCAGCGCAATGTTCTCGACTACAGGCGCCGGGCCGCCGAATCGCCGGAAAAGAACACGCATGCGACCATTCACATCAAGCTGCCCAACGGCAGCGTCTATCCGCATGCCGGCCTCACCAACTTTCTCGACGTCCAGGTCGACGCCACGACGGATACCGTCGCGGTACGGGCGCAAGTTCCGAACCCGGACGGTATTCTGATCGCCGGTGGAGTGGTCGGCGTCACGCTGGAGCGGGGTGCGCCGCAATCGGCGCTGACGGTTCCGCAATCCGCCGTCCTGCTCGATCAGGCCGGCCGCTATGTGCTCGTGGTCGACGCGGCGAAGAAGGTCGAGCAGCGCCGGGTGACGACCGGGGTCGAGCAAGGTCGGGACGTTGTCGTGACCGAGGGCCTCAAGGAGGGAGAGCTGGTCATCGTCGAGGGGGTCCAGAAGGTGCGTCCCGGCCAGGTCGTGACGGCGAACGTCGTGCCGGGAAATTG
>WNFA01003246.1_pt1 | contig 16194 bp, 19 predicted proteins | sample 5400481 | NCBI WGS metagenome assembly WNFA01 (sample SAMN13153340, study PRJNA577476) | soil metagenome | isolation source: 120 cm saprolite under Douglas fir tree site 2 hole 1 replicate 2 | place: USA:California | collected 2015-04-18
CAGGCCCAGGCGGAGGTCGAGGCGCGGACCCGGGTGCTGCCGGCCGACCACGTGCCGCTCGCCGAGGCGGGAGGGCGCGTCCTCGCGAAGCCGGTCGCGGCGGCGCGCGACCTTCCCGGCACCGACATATCCATGATGGACGGGTATGCGCTGCGCGCCGGCGATGCGGCTTCTGCGCTGCGCGTCGTCTACGAAGTGGCGGCGGGCGATGCGCCGCCCGCGCGCGCGCTGCAGCCCGGCGAGGCGGCGCGGATCTTCACGGGCGCGCCGGTGCCCGCGGGCACCGACTGCGTGGTGATGCAGGAGCACGCGGCGCGGAGCGGGACCGAGCTGCGCGTGGGACTTTCCCACGCACCCAAGGCCGGGCAGCACATCCGCCGCCGGGGCGAGGAGGTGCGCGCGGGCGCGACCGTGCTGCCCGCGGGGACGCGGCTCGGCGCCGCCGAGCTGTCGCTCGCCGCGGCGTGCGAGGCGGCGCGGGTGCAGGTGTACCGCAGGCCGCGCGTCGCGGTGCTGACCACCGGCGACGAGCTCGTGGCGCTGGGCCAGGAGCCTGCTCCGGGCAAGCTGGTGGAGACCAACTCGCACGCGCTGGCGCAGCTCGCTCGGGAGGCGGGAGCGGAGCCGCTGCTCCTCGGCATCGCGCCTGACCGGGTGGAGGAGATCGCGGCGAAGCTCGGGGCCGCCGAGGCTGACGTGCTGGTCACCACGGGCGGCGCGTCGGTGGGCGATCACGATCACGCCCAGGCGGCGCTGGAGCGGCTCGGGGGCGAGCTGATCTTCCACACCGTGGCCATCCGGCCGGGAAAGCCCATCCTCTTCGGCACCGCCTCGCGCGGCCGGCTCGTCTTCGGCCTGCCGGGGAATCCCGCCGCCGCGATGCTGGGATTCGAGCTGTTCGTGCGGCTCGCGCTGCGCATCCTGTCCGGCGATCCGCAGCCGCGGCGGCCGCGCGCGCGCGCCGAGCTGCGCGGCGGGACGCTCTCGCGAATCCCCGGCCTCACCTTCTTTCCGCGGGGCCGCGCCTCGGTCGACGCCGGCCGCCTCGTCTTCACCGCGGGCGGCCAGCAATCGTCGATGCAGATCGCCTCGTGGTCCGCGGTCAACGCGATCGCGCAGATCGAGCCGGGCGAGGGGAAGCTCGAGCCCGGCCAGGGGATCGACGTTCTCCTGCTGGGTACTCCGGGAGCTGCTTGACGAGCTTCGCCGGTGCGACCGCGCGGTAGCTCTCCTCGATCCAATCGAGCAGCAGCGGGACCGGGACCTTCTGCTTTCCCTCGAAGGTCGCGGTTACCCAGCCCGAGGCGCCCAGGCCGTAGCCAGTGGCTTCGGCGAAGGAGAAAGTGGAAAGCGCCGCGTCGAAGCTGTGGGGCAGCTTGCAGGTGACGTGCAGCGTCCTGTCAGCGAGGCCGAGGAAGACGAAGATCTTCTTGCCGACCTTCACCACCGTCTCGCCCCACGGGTGGTCCTTGCAGGCATCCGGGTAGGCGAGCGCGGTCCTGAGCAGCTTCTTCTTCGCTTCCCCGGCGGTCATTCCCGCTCGTCCAGCCACCGCATCTGGATCGCCTCGAGGATCTTCTCGCCGGACTTGTTCGGGTCGTCGGAGAAGCCGGGCAGCTCGCGCACCCACTTGTGCAGGTCGGTGAAGCGGACGCTCAATGGATCCACCTCGGGGTGCTTCTCGAAGAGCAGGATGGCGATGTCCTCCACGTCGGTCCATTTCAGCTGCTTGGGCATGGCGGACCTCACTTCCTCGGCGGCCAGAGGCCCTTCGCCTCGGCCTCGTGCCGCTCCTTGGGGTGCTCGTCGTACCACGTCTTCTCCGATTCCTCGGTGATCTGGTACTCGACCTCGGCGTGGTCCAGCTCGGCCTGGCAGCCGAGGCGGGAGTACGGCTTCACGTCGAACGCCTTGTCGAGGATGTCCAGCTCCGCGTCCTCGGGCTCGCTGAGCGAGTCGAATCCCTTCTTCACCCACACGTGGCAGGTGGAGCACGAGCACACGCCGCCGCAGGCGGAGCCGTGCTTGGCCCCGAGCTCCGTGGAGGCTTTGAGAAGATTGGTGCCGGCGGGGACCTCGCCCTGCGCCTCCAGCTTTCCGCGCGGATCGTAGATCGTGACCTTCGGCATCAGTCGTCCCGCAGGGCGGAGTAGGCCTTCTGCGCGTGCGGCGACAGCTCGCCCTGGTCGAACTCGCCCACCGAGTGGCCCTTGAGCGCCCGCTCGATTCCGCGGTCCATGACGCGCTTGGCGAACTCGGCGCTGACGTGGTCGAGCCGCTGGATCGCGTCCTGCACCGCGCGGTGATCCTTTCCCGCGGCCGCGTCGCGCAGCGCCTGCATGGCCGCCTCGATCGCCTGCCTCTCCTCGGGCGCGAGGAGATCGCCGTTGCTCTCGATCTGCTGCTCGGCCGCCTTGAGGATCCGCTGGGCCTCTACCCGCGCGTCGATGAGCAGCCGTGCCTGCACGTCCTCCTCCGCGTGCTCGATGGAAGCGAGCAGCATGCGCTCGATCTCCTCGTCGGTGAGCCCGGCGGAGGGCTTCACGGTGATGCTCTGCGACACGCCGGTGAGCTGCTCGCGCGCGGTCACCGAGAGGATGCCGTCGGCGTCCACCTGGAAGGTGACCGCGACGCGCGCCAGCCCGGCGGGGAGCTGTGGGATGCCGGAGAGGCGGAAGCGCGCCAGGGACCGGTTGTCCTGCACCAGCTCGCGCTCGCCCTGCAGCACGTGGATGTCCATGCCGGTCTGGGCGTCGGCGAAGGTGGTGAACTCCTGCGTGGCGCTGGTGGGGATGGTGGTGTTGCGGTGGATGAGCTTCTCGACCAGGCCGCCCATCGTCTCCAACCCCAGGCTGAGCGGCGCCACGTCGAGGAGCAGCACGTCGTGCTGCGGCTTCTCCGCCGTACGTACGCGCGCACCGCCGGCACGCGGGTGGAGCCTCCCACCAGGATCACACCGTCGAGAGTGGTCGACGCGCCGGAGGCGCCACCTTTCGGGGCCCCCTGGGGGGCGAGGCCCTTGCCTTCGGGGACGCCGGCGTCCTTCAGCGCGCGGCGGCTGGATGGACCGGTGCGCTCGATCAGCGGCCGGATCACCTCGTCGAGTTGCGCGCGCGTCACGGTGCGCGTCCTTCCGCCCAAGCTGACCTCGACCCAGTCGCGGCTGGTCAGCGCTTCCTTCGCCGCCTTGGCCGAGTCGATCGCCTCGCGGACGAGGCGCGGGGTGCGCTCGGTCTGCAGGCCGGCGAGCAGCGACTCGGCGAGCGCGCGGTCGAAATCGTCGCCGCCCAGCGCCGAGTCGCCGCCGACGGCCTTCACCTCGAACACGCCCTCCACGAGCTTCAGGATCGAGATGTCGAACGTCCCGCCGCCCAGGTCGTAGACGGCGAAAGTGCCCTGGCTGCGCTTGTCGAGCCCGTACGCGAGCGCGGCGGCGGTGGGCTCGTTGAGCAGACGCAGCACGTCCAGCCCTGCCAACCGCCCGGCCTCCTTGGTGGCCTGGCGCTGCGCATCGTCGAAGTAGGCAGGCACGGTCACCACCGCCTGGCGCACCTCCATGCCGAGCTGCTCCTCGGCGCGGACCTTCAAGGCGCGGAGGATCTCCGCCGACACCTCGACCGGCGTGACCGCGCGCCCGCGCACCTCGAATCGCACCGTGCCGCTCTCGCCCTCGACGAAACGGTAGGGCGACAGCCGCCGCGTCTCCGGATCGGCGGAGGTCTTCCCCATGAAGCGCTTGACGCTGACGATGGTGTCCCGCGGCGCCTCCGCCGCCAGCCTGCGCGCGGCCCGCCCCACGATCGGCGCCTTGTCGCCGGTGTACGCGACGACGCTGGGGAGCAGCGTCGAGCCCTCGTCCACGGGAAGCGCCCTCGGCTTGCCCGCTCCGGTCTCCGGGTCGGGACGGACCACGGCCACCAGCGAGTTCGTGGTGCCGAGGTCGATGCCGACCGCGGCCGTCGCGCAGGCTTCCTTGGCGCGCGCTTCGCCAGGTTCGGCGATCTGGAACAGCGCCATCTCAGATCTCCGCCGCGCGCCCCTCGACCTCGTCGAGGTAGCGCGCGTAGTACCGCAGCCGCGCCAGCAGCTCCGCGGTCCGCTGCAGCTGGGCGTCCGTGGGGCGCTGCTCGCGCAGGGCGCGCGCGATCTCCTCCATCGCCTCCTGCCGCTTGCCGCGGACCCCTTCCGCCAGCCGCGCCACCGCCTCCGGCCCGCCTTCCATCTTCGCTTCCAGCAGCTTCTCGCGGTCCTCGAGCGCCTGCTCGAGGAACTCCTGCGGCATCGCCGCGCCGCCGCCCCGTTCCTCGCCCGCGACCTTCACGCCGCGCAGCGCGAGCAGGTGCTCCGCGCGCCTCACCGGATCCCGCAGCGTGCGGTACGCATCGTTCAACAGGGTCGTCTGCTCCAGCGAGAAGCGGCGCTCGCGGGGCGTGGCCCGGGCGAAGCGGTCCGGGTGCAGCTTGCGCGAGAGCGCGCGGAACGTCTCCTCCAGCGCGCGCTCGTCCACCTCGTACGAGCGCAACAGGCCCAGCACGGCGAACTTGTCCAGCACGCCTTGCGGCGGAGGCGGCGGCTGGACCTTCCCGCAGGCCGGGCAAAGCGCGTCCGTGGGAGCGCGGGCGCCCCCGCAGCTCCAGCAGATCGGATGGCTCTCGGGCATGAGACCTACTCCCAGCGCTCGACTCCGCCGACCGTGATCTGTTGGGGGGTCGAGGGGGGAGCGAGCTCCCCCCTTGTGGAGGCGCCGTAGGCGCCGGATCGAAGAGGGTGGGAAGCTGGCACAGCGATCAACTCAAGCGAGGGCTCGGGTCAAACCGAGAAGGACTCGCCGCAGCCGCACTCGCTGCGCTGCTGCGGGTTCAAGAACTTGAAGCCCTTCTGCTGGAAGGTGTCGACGAAGTCGAGCGTGGTGCCGTTCAGGTAGAGCAGGCTCTTGGGGTCGACGTAGACCTTCGCCCCGGCTTCCTCGAAGACGCGGTCCTTGGAGCGCGGTTGGTCGCAGAACTCGATCACGTACGACAGGCCCGAGCAGCCGCCTCCCTTGACGCCCAGCCGGATGCCGCTTTGCGGACCCGCCTGCGGGCGCTGGGTCACCTGCTCGCGGATCTTCTGCGCGGCCTTGGGGGTCAGGTGGATGGCGGGCTCGCCCATGCCTACTCCGCCCTCCGCTCCTGGGGCTGGGCGGCGGCCGGCTCCTGCTCCGCGGCGCGCTTCTTCTTCCAGTCCGCGATGGCCGCCTTGATGGCGTCCTCCGCCAGCACCGAGCAGTGGATCTTCACCGGCGGGAGCGACAGCTCCTGCGCGATCTGCGTGTTCTTGATGGTGAGCGCCTCGTCGACCGACTTGCCCTTCACCCACTCCGTGACGAGCGAGCTGGAGGCGATCGCCGAGCCGCAACCGAAGGTCTTGAACTTGGCGTCCTGGATCTTGCCGTCGTCGCCGATCTTGACTTGAAGGCGCATCACGTCGCCGCACGCAGGCGCGCCCACCAGGCCCGTCCCCACGTTCGGGTCGGACTTGTCCAGCGTCCCGACGTTGCGCGGGTTCTCGTAGTGGTCCAGCACCTTGTCGCCGTACGCCATGGTTCGCTCTCCTAGACCCCGAAATCTAGCAATTTGGATGCATCCAGTCCAGATTGGATGCCCGGACGGACGTTCAGTGGGCCGCCCACTCGATCTTCGAGAGGTCGATCCCTTCCTTGGCCATCTCGTAGAGGGGGCTCATGGCCCGCAGCTTGTTCACCTGGTCGACGACGTACTTGCCCACGAAATCCACCTCGGCCTCGGTGTTGAAGCGGCCGACCCCGAACCGGATGGAGGTATGCGCCAGGTCCTCGCTCACCCCACAGGCGCGCAGCACGTAGGACGGCTCGAGCGACGCGCTGGTGCAGGCGGACCCCGAGGACACAGCCACGTTCTTGATGGCCATCATGAGCGCCTCGCCCTCCACGTAGGCGAAGCTGACGTTCAGGTTGCCCGGCAGGCGGTGCTCGGGGTGGCCGTTGAGCTCCAGGTGGTCGAGGTGGCTGAAGAGGTAGTCCTGCAGCTTGCGCCGCAGCTTGCCGGTGCGCAGCCCCTCCTCGGCCATCTCGCGCTGCGCGATCTCCGCCGCCGCGCCGAACCCGACGATGGCCGGCACGTTCAGCGTCCCGCTGCGCATGCCGCGCTCGTGGCCGCCGCCGTCGATGATGGGCGCGATGCGCACGCGCGGCTTGCGGCGCACCCAGAGGGCCCCGATGCCCTTCGGGCCGTAGAATTTGTGGGCGCTGATCGAGACCAGGTCGACCTTCATCTGCTCGACGTCGAAGGGCAGCTTGCCGATGCCCTGCACCGCGTCGCTGTGGAAGAGGACGCCCCGCTCCTTCACCACCGCGCCGATCTCCGCGATGGGCTGGACCGTCCCGATCTCGTTGTTGGCCCACATGATCGAGACCAGGATGGTCTTGTCGGTGATCGCGTTGCGGACCTGCTCCGGCGAGACGCGGCCCTGCTTGTCCACCTCCAGGTACGTCACCTCGAACCCCTGCCGCTCCAGGCGCTTGCAGGTGTCCAGCACCGCCTTGTGCTCGGTGCGGGTGGTGACGATGTGGTTGCCCTTCTCCCGGTAGAATTCCGCCACGCCCTTGATTGCGAGGTTGTCGGACTCGGTGGCGCCGGAGGTGAAGACGACCTCCTTCTCGTTCCCGCCGATGAGCCCCGCGATCTGCTCCCGCGCCTTCTGCACCGCCTCCTCGGCCTTCCAGCCGAACGCGTGGCTGCGGCTCGCCGCGTTGCCGAACTCGGTGGTCAGATAGGGCATCATCGCGTCGAGCACGCGCGGATCGAGCGGCGTCGTGGCGTTGTTGTCCATGTAGATGGGGAGCTTCAGCATTTCCTCGCCTCGAGGTCCCTGATCAATCTGGACCGGATGAGTCTATTATAGTCCGTCAGATTGGGCGTCAAGGCGCCGCACTGCGTCCTGGCGCCGCGCTTGTTAGAGTGGCGGGCGCCCTGCGGAGAGGTCGGCACGGATGGCGAACAGGAAGTGGGTGGTGCGGATCGTCCTGGCGCTGGGCGCGGCGGCGCTGCTCGTAGGGCTGCCCGGGCTTCTGACGCGAAGCGTTGGTCCGGACGCCGACCTGTCGGGCAGGCTCGGGCTGGCGGGCGGCGTCGGAGCGGTCACCTTCGCGGTGCTCTTCCTCGCCGGAGTGCTGACGAGCCTCACGCCGTGCGTGTACCCGCTCATTCCCATCACGGTCAGCGTGTTCGGCGCGCGCCAGGCGGAGCACCGGGCGCGCTCGGTGGCGCTCTCGGCGACCTACGTCGGCGGAATCGCCGTGACGTATTCGGTGCTGGGCGTCTTCGCGGCGCTCTCCGGGAAGGCGTTCGGCTCGGCGCTGTCGTCCCCCTGGGTGGTGGGGGTGCTCTCCGTCTTCCTGGTGGCGCTGGCGGCGAGCATGTTCGGCGCCTTCGACCTGAACCTCCCGCCCTCGGTGCAGCAGAAGCTCGGGATGGTGCGCGGCACCGGGTTCGCGCACGCGCTGGGGATGGGCCTGGTGGCCGGCATCGTCGCGGCGCCCTGCACCGGCCCCGTGCTCGCCGGCGTGCTCACGTACGTGGCGACGCGCAGGTCGGCCGTTCTCGGCTTCTGGATGCTGTTCAGCTACGCGCTCGGCATGGGGCTGCTCTTCTTCGTGCTCGGGGCGACCTCGCTCAAGCTGCCGCGCTCGGGCGCCTGGATGGAGACGGTCAAGAGCGTGCTCGGCGTGGCGCTGGTCGCGGCGGCGCTGGGCCTCGTGCTCCCGCTCCTGCCCAGGCCCGAGCAACTGCCGGTGGGCCCGCGCGCAGTGGCGATCGCCTCGGCGGCGCTGGCGTTCGCGGCGGTGATCGCGGGGGCGCTCAGCCTGTCGTTCCACGCCGGCCGGCGCGAGCAGGCGCTCAAGGCCGCGACGCTCGTGGTGCTGCTCGGCGCCGTCGGGCTGCGCCTGGGCTGGTTCGGGAAGGCGCACGTCCCGGAGATCCCGTGGTTGCACGACGAGCGCACCGCCGTGGAGCAGGCGCGCGCCACCGGGAAGGGCCTCCTGATCGATTTCTCGGCGGAGTGGTGCGCGGCGTGCAAGGAGCTGGATCTCCACGTCTTCTCCCATCCGGCGGTGAAGGCGGAGGTGGCCGACAGGTTCGTGCCGCTGAAGATCGACGCCACCGAGGAGACGGACGAGGTCAGCCGCCTGGAGGCGAAGTACGGCGTCCCGGGGCTGCCGACCGTCCTGCTCATGGCGTGCAACGACCCGCCGCCCCAGCAACGCGAGTGCGCGGTCCCACAGGACGGCCCCGGCCGCGTGACCGGCTTCATCCCGCCCGACGAGATGATCGAGCGGATGAGGCGAGTCCAGTGACGGCTCGCCGCTCGCGGCTTGCGGCTTGCGGCGTTCTCGCGACGGCGCTGGCGTGCGGCCGGGTACCGGAGCAGGCGTTGCGCGACGAGCAGGCGCGCGCGCGAAGGTACCGCGACGCTTACGAGACCACCGCCGCCGAGCTCGCCGCAGCCAAGGCGCGCCTCGCCGAGGTGGAGAAGAGCTGCTCCGCGAAACGGCAGTAATCGGGCAAAGAGCCGAACGCGGAGACGCGGAGGCGCGGAGATTTTTTCTCAAGCGCACGATTGGACGTCGGCGCCCGCCCGCACACCAACCGAAATCCTCCGCGTCTCCGCGCCTCCGCGTTGATCGTTTAGTCCGGATTTCCTTGGGTCGTCGGGCGGGTGGAGAGGCAACGGCGGACGGCGGCGAGCAGGTTTTCGGGCGCGAAGGGCTTCTCCACGAAGCCGTCGGTGCGCAGCTCGCGCGCCGCGGCGGCCACTTCCCGGTCCGCCGAGAGGAGGACCACGCGCGGGTCGAGGCCCTGGCGGCGGACCTGCGCGAGGACCTCGCGGCCGTCGATGTCCGGCATGCGCAGGTCGAGCACCAGCACGTCCGGCTTCGGACCGCGCTGGATCTTGTCGAGCGCGGCGCGCCCGCTCCCGGCCCAGTCGGCACCGACGCCGTGCTCGGCGAGATATTCGGCCAGCATCCGCGCGATGGCCTCGTCGTCGTCGACCACCAACACCCGACCGCCGGCGCCGCCGCTCTTCTGTGCCGGCTGGGCGCGGACGGGGAGCCGCAGGACCAGCGCGTCGGGGTCGGCGCGCAGCTCGCCGCTGTGCAGCGCGATGCAGTGCCGCGCGATGAACAGCGCCATCCCCAGCCCCTGCCGCGCGGGCTGCGCCTCCTCCCAGCGAGGCTCGAACGCCTGCGCGCGCTCGTGGCTGGTGAGCCGGGCGCCCGCCCAGGTGACGCGCAGCTCGGCGTGGTTCCCGTCGCGCACGAGCCGGAGCGTCAGAGGAGCGCCGAACGAGCGGGCGCGCAGCAGTAGAGCCGCGATGGCCCGCTCGACGCGCTCGCGGTCGGCGCTGAGCGGCAGCGGGTCCGCGCCCTCCACGCGGATCTCGTTCTCCGCGCCGAGCCGGCGCACCGAGCGGAGCGCTGACTCGACCAGCTCGCCCATCTCGCAGGGCTCCTGGTGGAGGACGAAGCGCTGCATCTCGAGGCGCGAGACCTCCAGCATCTCCTCGAGCAGCCCGTGGAGCCGCTCCGCCTGGCGCTCGAGGATCTCCACGGTGCGCGGGTCGGCCGTCTCGCCCTTCTCCATGCGTCGGGAGAGCGAGTACGCGAATCCCTTGATGCTGGTCAGCGGAGTCTTCAGCTCGTGCGCGGCGAGGCTCAGGAAGCGGTCCTTGCGCGCTTCGCGCTCGGCGGCCGCCAGCACCGCGCCGGCGCGCAGCAGCAGCGGCTCGAGGGGCTTGAGCGCCACCGGCTTGTCCGGCGCGAACCGCAGCAAGAGGGCGCCCACGACGGTGTTGCCCATCCGCAGGGGGATGCTCACGGCGCGCGCCACGCCCTCGCTGCGCCGCTCGGACGAGTTGCTCTGCAGCGAGCGCGCCGCCAGGTCCGCGGCGGGGACGCCGCCGTCGTGGCCGAACAGTACGGGACCCGCGGGGCCGCGGCCGAAGACCGCCGCCGCCTCCGCGCCGGACAGCTCGCGCGCGATGTGCGCGATGCGCGCCGCGAGCTCGGCCGTGCTCTCGCCGGCCAGGGCGGCATCGGCGAGCTGCGTGGCCGCTCCCGAGGCGTGCCAGGCCAGCTCCAGCCGCCGCAGCCACAGCCCCCGGCGCAGTCCGGGCGATCGCCACGCCTTGCGCAACAGGCCGCGCAGGACGAGGGCGCCGTCGCTGAGGAAGGCGAGCAGGCTCCCGACCCGCGCCTGCCGGAGGCGTCCCCTCGGAACGTCGCGCAGGTCCATCGGCTCCCGGGTGGCACGGGTCCCATTTCGAGACCCCCTCTCAATCTGGGCAGGCCGCCAGGCCTCCGGGAGTGGGAAAAATCCCGGAATTCCGCGTGAGATGACGCGGCACGGCGCCTGCAACCGGGCGGCGGCGTGACCGGGATCGCCCTCCTGTGCGCGGCCGCGGCGCTGGTCGAGCCCGGCTTGCCGGAGGCGCAGGCGGCCGCCCAGCGAACGGCGGGTGGGACCGCGGCGGACGACGCGGCCCGGACCGCCCGGCTGCGCCGCTCGCACTGGGCGCCCGTCCTCCGGGGAGAGATCCTCCGGCGCGACGAGCTGCGCGAGCGCGTGGGCGAGCTGCGCGGGTATCCGTTGCAGCAGCAGGACTCGGGCGCCGCCGCCACCTGGTCGGTCACCCTGACCTGGGACTTCGCGCAGCTCGTGTATGCGCGCGAGGAGTCGCAGCTCGCGCTCGCCCACGTGCACCTCGCGCGCGTGCGGCGCGAGGCCGCGGACCGCGCCGCCGCGCTGTGGGTCGAGCGGCGGCAGAAACGCGCGTCGATGGACGCGCTGAGCGGCGCCGCCTGGCGGGAGGCGGCACTGGAGTTGTTGCGCGTGACCGCGGAGCTGGACGCGGTGACGGGGGGCCTGTACCGCGACCTGCTCGCGCGCGAAGAGGCCGAGCTGGCCGGGGAGGGGCGATGAGGACTTTCTGCCGGGCGCTCGCAGCCTGGGCCCTCGCCGCCGGATGCGCGCGGGTCGAGCTCCCCGACGAGGCCGACGGGGGCACCGCCGGCCCGCCGCGCATCGCCGACCTGCAGCCCCCGCCGGGCGCGGTCGAGCCGGAGGCGCTGTTCCACGTCGTGTTCAGCGAGGCGATGGACGAGGGAGTGCTCCTCGCCTCCACCGGGCGCAGCGAGACCGTGGTGCTCGCGCCGGACGCGCTGGTGGAGCGGGCGGCGGCGGCCATCGAGCATTCGCGCCTGTCGGCGGAGGAGAGGTCGCTCTTGGTCGCGGCGCGGGCGTCCATCTCCGCCGGGGCCGCCGAGTTGGACCTCGCGCCGGAGAAGCCGCTCTTGCCCGGCGGCTACTGGCTGCTCGCCTCGACGCGGCTGAAGGACGCCGCCGGGCACCACCTGCAAGCGGCTGCCCGGTTCCACTACTCCGTCACCGCCGCGCCGGCCGTTCCGGCGCTGATCGCGCCGCCGCCGGGCTCGACGGCCGCGGCGAACCTCTCGCGGGTCCGGATCTCGGTCCCGGAGGGCGGAGGCGCGGTGAGCGTGGTTGGCCCTTCGGGAGCGATCGCCTCGGCCGCGGCGACCCGGGGCGTCGTCGAGCTCCCGCTCTGCCCCGCCTGGGCCGGCTCGGGGTGCACGGCGCTCAAGGCGGGGGAGACGTATTCGCTCGCGCTCGACGGCAAGGCGGTGCCCGGCGGGAGCTTCACCGCCGGGCAGTGCCCGCGCCTCGACCCGCCGAGCGCCGTGGTGCGCGTCCGGCCGCGGGACACGTCCATCGTCGCCGACGTGCGCCTCGACTGGCCGGCCCGGGTGGCCGTGCAGATCGGCACCTGCCCGGGCCCGTTCTGCGGGGTGGACGAGGCATTCGCGAGTTGCGCGCCGGACCCGTGCACGCCTCCGGCCGATCCGGGTTGCGCGGTCTCGCTGCGCGTGGACGGCCTGCTGAAGTCGACCCCGTACGCGCTGCAACTCCTCCTGGAAGACGACGAAGGCCACCTGGTCCGGGGGCCCGTGGAGCAGGTCATGACCACCGGCGCGTTGCCCCGGCTCGTGCTCTCGGAAGTGATGGCCTCGCCGCCGCTGCCGGCTCCGCGCAGCGACGGCGAGTACGTCGAGATCCTCAACGCCGGCACCACGGCGGCCGACCTGTCGGGGGTGGCGCTCGAGGGCGGGGACGGCATCGTGCGCCCCGTCGCGCCGGGCGCGACCGGGGCCATCGTGCTCCTCCCCGGCACCCGCGCGCTGGCCGTCGGCGCCTCGTTCGACGCCGGCCGGTATACGCTTCCCGCGGGCGTGCCGGTGCTGCGCGCTTCCACGCAGCGGCTGCTCGGACGCGGGCTCTCCGACGAGTCGCCGCCGCTCATCGCGCTGCTCGCTTCGGACGCGGACGGCGGCATGGCCGAGGTGGACCGCTACCCCGGCGCCGAGCCGAGGTGTCCGGTCGGGCAGAGCATCGAAGCCGGGGCGGGCGGCGCCTTCGTCTGCGGAGCCGACGGGGGCTCGCCGGGCCGGCCTCCCTGAACGTTTGCCGCGCCCGCTGGGCGCGTGCTAGATGCGCCCTTAGCGGCAGTCGCGGAGCAGCCATGTCCGGCCACAACCGATGGACCAAGATCAAGCGCAAGAAGGAGGCGATGGGCGCCAGCAAGGGAGCGCTCTTCACCAAGCTGATCCGCGAGGTGACCGTCGCCGCGCGCACCGGAGGCGGTGACCCCGACCACAACGCCCGGCTCCGCTCCGCCGTCCTCGCCGCGCGCGAGGCGAACATGCCCAACGACACCATCACCCGCGCCATCAAGAAGGGCACGGGCGAGCTGGAGGGCGTCGCCTACGAGGAGATGACGTACGAGGGATACGGTCCGGCCGGGGTGGCACTGGTGGTCGAGGTCTTGACCGACAACAAGAACCGCACCGCGGGCGACGTGCGGGCCATCTTCGCCAAGGCCGGCGGCGCGATGGGCGCGCACGGATCGGTGGCGTTCCAGTTCGACCGGAAGGGAATCGTCCCGGTGAAGAAGGGGCCCACCGAGGACCAGGTGGTCGATCTCGCGCTGGACGCCGGAGCCGAGGACGTGGTCGCGGACGACGAGGGTGGCTTCGAGGTGCGCACCGAGCCGTCCGCGCTGATGCAGGTGCACAAGGCGCTGGAGGCGAAGGTGCCGGTGGGCGCGCCGAAGATGGTCTTCCTGCCCAAGAGCACCGTGCAGGTCTCGGGAGACGCCGCCGAGAAGGTGCTGCGGCTGATCGACAACCTCGAGGAGAACGACGACGTGCAACACGTCTACGCGAACTTCGAGGTGGACGAAGGCACCATGGCGCAGCTCGAGTCGCGCGCCTAGGGAGGAGACCTGCGCGTCCTGGGGATCGACCCCGGCTCACGGTTCTGCGGGTTCGGCGTGGTCGAGGACGCCGGGGGGGCGCGCATGCGGCACGTCGACCACGGCGTGCTGGCGGTCGGCGAGGACGGACCGGTCGAGGCCCGGCTGGCGGCGCTCCACGCCGGGCTCTTGCAGGCGCTGGACCGCCACCGGCCGCAGATCGTCGCCGTCGAGGAGGTCTTCCACGCGCGCAACTCGCGCTCCGCGCTGGTGCTGGGCCAGGCGCGCGGGGTGGCGCTGCTCGCCGCGGCCCAGGCGGGCGCGCAGGTGCGCAGCTTCGCGCCCTCGATCATCAAGCAGGCGGTCACCGGGACGGGCAGGGCGGACAAGGACCAGGTCGGGCGGATGGTGTGCGTGCTGCTCGGCATCGCGGTGCGCGAGAGGATGGACGCAACCGATGCGCTGGCGGCGGCCATCTGCGGGCTCCTCCGCGCGCGAGAACCGGCCGCGCCCCCCGGGCAGCGGACTGCCCGCGACTGGCGGGCGGCGATCGGGCGATCACTTCGGGGACGGCGGTGATCGCGCGGCTCTCCGGGACGCTCTTGGAGAAGCGCGGCGACGTGGCGGTGGTGGACGTCGGCGGCGTCGGGTACCTCGTCCACGTCTCGCTGCAGTCGATGGCGCGCCTGCCGCCTGAGGGCGGCCAGGTGCAGTTGCGCACGTACACGCACGTCCGGGAGGACGCGCTGCAGCTGTTCGGGTTCGCCACCGAGGACGAGGAGCGGCTCTTCCTGCTCCTCATCGAGGTGAGCGGCGTGGGGCCACGGCTGGCGCAGACCATCCTCTCCGGGATGCCCGCGCTGGAGCTGGCCGCGGCGCTGACGGGCGGGGAGATCGCGCGGCTCACGCAGATCTCCGGAGTGGGCAAGAAGACCGCGGAGAGGCTGGTGGTGGAGCTGAAGGACAAGCTGAAGACGTCGGGGCTGCTGGGCCGCGCAGCGCCTGCGGCGGTGCCCCTGTCCGGCAGCGGGGCGCTGGTCAGCGCGCTCCTGAATCTCGGCTACAAGCCGGCCGCCGCGGAGCGCACGGCCGAGGCGGTGCGGCGCACCCTCGGGCCAGCGGCCGCGGTGGAGGATCAGTTGCGCGAGGCGCTGAGGCTCATCTCGGGCGCGCCTTGAAGCGGTCGAGGTCGAGGTCGGGGTCGGCGGCGCTGGAGATCCGGGAGCTCACGCCGGAGCTGTGGCCAGCGTTCGAGAGGTTGTTCGGCCCGAACGGCGCGTGCGCCGGCTGCTGGTGCATCTGGTGGCGCGTGCCGGAAGGCGAGCGCTTCAACGACATCCGGGGCGGGGAAGCGAAACGGCGGCAGAAGGACCTGGTGCTCGCCGGCAAGTCGCGCGGGCTGCTCGCCTTCGCCGGCGGCGAGCCCGTCGGTTGGTGCGCCTACGGCCGGCGCCCCGAGTTCGAGGCGCTTTTGCGCTCGCGCACGCTGGCTTGCGGGGATGCGGAGAAGGTCTGGTCCTTGCCCTGCTTCTTCATCAAGGCCGGCTGGCGCGGCCGCGGCGTCGCCCGCGCCCTGCTGCGCGCCGCGCTCGCTTCGCTGAAAGGCCAGGGCGCCCGCATCGCCGAGGCCTACCCGGTGCGCCCTCCCTCGAGCAACGCCGGCGCCTTCACCGGAACCGTCCCCTGGCTCGAATCGGAAGGCTTCCGCATCCTCACCAACCGCCCCCGCGGCCGGCAACGCGCGCGGAGAACGCTGTGATAGCGTAGCCGCGCGATGCAGGAAGCGAAGCGCAGTCGCGAGGTCGAAGCCGAGCAGCAGGGGGACGACGCGCGCTTCGACACCTCGCTGCGGCCGAGAAACTTCGACGAGGTGGTCGGCCAGAGGGCGCTGCTCGACAACCTGAAGGTGTTCGTGAAGGCGGCGGGCGCCCGGCGGGAGCCGCTCGACCACGTGCTCTTCTGCGGACCGCCCGGGCTGGGCAAGACGAGCCTCGCGCACGTGATCGCGAACGAGATGGGAGCGCAGATCCACGTCACCAGCGGTCCCGCGCTGGAGCGCAAGGGCGACCTCGCCGGGATCCTCACCAACCTCGCCCAAGGCGACGTCCTCTTCATCGACGAGATCCACCGCCTCAACCCGGCCATCGAGGAGAACCTCTACCCGGCCATGGAGACGTACACGTTCGACATCGTGATCGGCGATGGTGCCGGCGCGCGGGCGATCAAGCTGCCGCTCAAGCCGTTCACGCTGATCGGCGCGACGACGCGCACCGGCCTGCTCACGGGCCCGCTGCGCGACCGGTTCGGCATCGTCAACCGGCTCGACTTCTATCCCGCCGCCGAGCTGCAGGAGATCGTCCGCCGTTCCGCGCGCAAGCTGCAGGTGCAGGTCGACGACGCAGGCGCGCACGAGATCGCGCGCCGCGCGCGCGGCACGCCGCGCATCGCGAACCGGCTGTTGCGGCGGGTGCGCGACTTCGCCGAGGTCGAGGGCGACGGGCGCGTCACCCAGAAGGTCGCGGACCGCGCGCTGCAGCGGCTCGAGGTGGACGCGGCGGGGCTCGATCCGATGGACCGGAAGATCCTCGCCACGCTGATCGACAAGTTCGGCGGCGGTCCCGTCGGCGTCGACACCGTGGCGACCGCGGTGGGCGAGCAGCCGGACACGCTCGAGGACGTCTACGAGCCCTTCCTCATGATGGAAGGCTACCTGGTCCGCACTCCTCGCGGCCGGGCCGCCACTCCCCGAGCCTACGAGCACCTCGGCCGCAAGGTTCCCACCTCCCTCCAAGGCTCCCTCCTTTGACAAAACGATTGCGCCACGGAGCACACGGAGATCACGGAGAT
>WNFA01008696.1_pt1 | contig 16193 bp, 13 predicted proteins | sample 5400481 | NCBI WGS metagenome assembly WNFA01 (sample SAMN13153340, study PRJNA577476) | soil metagenome | isolation source: 120 cm saprolite under Douglas fir tree site 2 hole 1 replicate 2 | place: USA:California | collected 2015-04-18
CCGGAAATCGTGGCGGAGAGTGGCGGTGGCCTCCTGTTCCGGGACGACGCGAGTCTGCGAGGTGCGATGGAGCGACTGCGAACCGACCCGGCTCTGCGCGATGCGCTTGGTGAAGCTGGCTATCATTCGTATCGATCGCGGTGGACGGAGGAGGTTCACTTGGACCGCTACCTTGGGCTGATTCGTGACCTCCGCGCCAGGAAGGGCATGGCCAGTGAGTCCTGACCAACGGGCTTAACCCTGGACTCTCTCGAAGCTCGTTGGTACGATCCAGATCGTCCAGTGGCCCGGGCACGGCGGGGATTACGCGCCTTAGCCTGAGCCCATTCAAGGGAAGCCGAGATGCCGCAGTATTCGCATGCGACGAGGCCTCAGAACAGGGATGTCGGTGAAGGGACCTGCCGCACTTTCGTGCAATCGGGGTGTCTTTAGATTTACGACTTTAGATTTACGACTTTCTCGAGAGATTCTACTTCCACACGGCAGATCCTGAAAAACAACGCCTGGCAGATGGGTTCATGCGACAAGGCGAGGAGGTTAGTTCCCTTGCTTTCTTGCCAGTGAGTGGGTGGAGCTAGAGGGCTGAGAGTGCGGAAAAAGAAGCTACTTGCTACTTCCATTTTGCTGATACTCTAAACATCCAGATCGCCAATATGAGTCCCCCTGTCCCGCCGCGATTTGGTCTTTTGCTCTCACGCCAATTCGGAGGCCGCGAGGCAGGTGACTTGAAAGCGCAGGCGGGGGAAACTCATGAGCGGCTTGTCGTCGACGAGGTGGTGAGTGGCGCGTCGAACCGGTCCTTCGGGTTTACTTTTGCGATCGGTTTCACGATTGTTGCCCCCTGGCCCCTGATGTGGGGCCCGTCGGTGCGCGGCTGGGCTCTGATCGCCGCGGCCGCGTTCTTGTTGGCCGCTCTGGCCCTTCCCCGCGTGCTGGCGCCCCCTAGATCTCGAGCGAGATCATGTTTGACTGTGTGAGAGCTGACATTCAGGGGGCGACTCGCGACGAGACGACTCCGAGGAAGATCGGCCGACTGCTGTTCAATCAAGGGCTTCACGCCGTTCTGCTCTACAGGGTAAGCCGGTGGTTCTTCGTTCATCACATGCAACCACTCGGGGTTTTCGTGAGGTACCTGAACTCGATCCTGACCGGCGCTGACATCTCCCCCCACACGGCGATCGGGAAGGGCTTGCGGATCCCTCATCCTCAAGGAATGGCGATAGCCGCGAGAGTCATCGGGGAGTACTGCACCCTGTACCACGGAAACCTGATCGGCGAGCTTCGCGGAAGCGAGGACAGACCACATATCGGGCATCATTTCTTCGCTGGAACCGGGGCGAAGGTTTTGGGGGACATTCAGATTGGGAACCGTGTCACCGTCGGGCCCAACGCTGTCGTGGTCACCTCCCTGCCGGACGACGTGACGGTCGCAGCGTCCCCTACCAGGATGATCAGGCGTGCACCAGCCTCGGTCGAACGCACGCGCGCTCGAGCCACGCAACTTCCAGTAGACGGTTCGCGGGTCGCGATACTGAGGCGATTGGTGCCGCTGCTTCCGGCCAGCATGAAAGGGTCGGGGGAAGATCTCAGTGAGGCGACGGTGCTGCTAGGCGGGGGGATGGACCTGGATTCCCTCCGCTTGCTGATTCTGATCGGGGCCATCGAGGAGGAGTTCAGCCTGACGATCGACGACGAGGAGGTGCAGCTGCCTGACTTCGAGACGCTGGGATCTCTGGTGACCATCGTTCAGGAGAGGCTCGGTGGATGATCGGTAATCGTGCCCTCTCGGATGTCTTCGACGGCGTCTGGAGCCGCGAGGCGAGTCGAATCGCGATTCAGGAGAGCGGCCGCTCGCTGACGTACCGCGATCTGCTCCGCTGGTCCGAGGAGATCTCGCGCACGCTCGCGCCGGCCGTTCACGAGCCCGGGCAGCGGGTTGGTCTGATGCTTGCCAACTCGGCAGCTTTCGTCGCCGCCTTCTTCGCCATCGCGCGCCTCGGCGGCGTGGTGGCCCCGCTGGCCGCGCACGCGACCTCGCGAGAGATCGCGTACCACCTGCGCGCTGTAGATGCCGCGGCCCTGGTGACCGGACCAGCTTTCGCCCAGAAAGCGCTGGAGATCGTGTCGACCCTCGAGAGCGCCCCGGCCCTCCTCGACGTCTCAGAACCCGCGGAGGTGCGCGTGGTTCTACGGGGCCACCCGGGGTCCCGGCGCGTGCCGACAGGGGTGTCGGCGGCCCTCCTCCAGCTCCACACGTCGGGGTCGACGGGCGTTCCCAAAGCAGTCGTTCGGACACACAGCGCTCTTCTGGCCGAGCTGGACGCGCTCAGGGACACGTTTCAGGTGGCCGAGAGCGACAGGTTTCTCGGCGTGGCTCCCTTCTCGCACGTCAACGGCCTGGTCCGCACGATGCTCACGTCGATGAGCGTCGGCGGAACGTTGTATCCGATGGCCGAATTTCGGCGCCGGGAACTCGTAGATCTGGTGACCCGGGCTCGGGTTACGTTCGTCGGCGGCGTTCCCCGGATGTTCGTGGTCCTCGGTCAAACCCCCTTACGCGGCGCGGTCGATTTCTCGTCCGTCCGTGTCCTGTTCTCGGCGAGCGCTCCGCTGCTTCCGGTGGATAACCGGCGCTTTCAGTCACGTTACGGAGTCTACGTCCGGCAGCTCTACGGGTCGACCGAGACGGGAACCATCAGCTTCAATAGGGCCTCGGCCCTCGAGTCCTCGCTTGATTCGGTCGGGGCGCCGCTGGAAGGCGTGCATGTCGAGGTTGTGGACGACCAGGGACGCCCCCTTCCCCAGGGCGAGGAAGGAGAGTTCGCTATCCGGAGCCCCTTCGCGACGGCGGGCTATCTCGACAACCCGGCCGCGACCAGTGAGAGCTTTCGAGGCGGCTTCTACCTGTCGGGGGATATCGGACGAAAGGACCGCGGCGGAGCCCTCACGATCACCGGACGGAAGAGCATCCTGATCAATTGCGGCGGGTTCAAGGTCAACCCCTATGAGGTGGAGCAGGCGATCAGGGAGCACCCGAAAGTTCTCGAGGTGGCGGTCTTCGGCTCGCCGTCCGGCCACGGTGACGATGTGGTCTCGTGTGTCATCGTGCCAGCCGGGCCATGCTCCGCGGAGGAGATCCGGTTCCACTGCCGCGATCGTCTTGGAGAATTCAAGGTTCCCTACCACATCGAGTTCAGAGATGCCCTTCCTCTGAGCCCATCCGGGAAGATTCTTCGGGCCCGGCTCGCCGGGGACGTAGAGCGTGCCGAATAACCCCTTTCGCATCGAGTACCCGCTGCCGATCCTGCCCTCGCGGCAAGAAACGAGCCGGGTCCGATGCTGGATAATCGGCCCCGACACCGTTCCGTGCGGCTACATCAAGGTCGAATGAAAACCACACACGTGTCCGAGGCACGATGCCTTGGAGTTCGATCCGGGCGCTGATCTCAGAACGGATCTCATCGAGGACCGCCGACTGGGGCGCGCTATCCGTAATCTCTGCGACTTCCACGCCAACAACCCCGTCCAGCGCGGTGGATGCTATGACGTCCGGCCGTTCGGAGAGTCGCAAGTCACCTGACTGTTGAGTGAAGGCCAGGACCCTTGCGACGGCGAGTACCTCGCCAAACTTCTTGGAGGGACGGTCGTCGTTCGCGTGCGGGGTCCGTGTCCGGTGCGGTTCGGCACGCAGCGAGCGTCCGTCAAGCCTGATGTCGCCGACGCGCGCCCAATGAGCGGCAAGGTTCCCACGCCACCTGCCTTCCGCAAGCCAGGCCGCGATGCTCGATGCTTAGGGATAACCATCCAATGCTGCAAGATTCATTTTGACCCTGATTGTTGGGCAGGATGTACGGTCCGCTTATGGCTGCACCACGGGACGTCGTCGAGTCAACGGTCGTTGACGAGTCTAGACCGCGAGCTCTCCCTGCTTGCTCACTTGTCACCGGCACCCGGGACAGCAGGTCGTCAGGTCGCCGACGAGAGCGACGGCGCGTTCGCACCTAAGCCGCGTGAAGCCATGGACCAGGGCTCCGCACGTGAGGAGCTCGCGGAACTCCTGCTCGACGAAGCGGGGCAGGCCGTGTCCGTCGCCCCGGTCGGAGGCTTCCCGCAGGAAGGGCTCCAGATGTTTGCGGATGACGGCGTGGAGGACAGAGTGCTCGGTGTCGCGGGGCTGATACGTGCGATGGGGATGCGCGACGCCTTGGGGTATCCCGTGGCGGCAATGCCCAGCGATGGATACACAGTGTCAGTGCTAAGGGGCGCGCCCGGCTGCCGATGGTCGGCCCCGGCCACTTCTCAGCGGCCGAGTGGTTGTGGATCGTCGGGGTTGTGGGAACTGCATGTTTTAGTCGCGTCGTGTTCTTGAGGGGCAAGTGCTCTTCAACGTGCCGAGTAAGATAGCGACAATGTGGTCGTGACTGAAACACGGATTCCCCTTTAAAACCGGAGCCGGCATCGAGACCGTAGGCAGCAGCCCCGCCGGCATTGTCTGTTCGGCATCATCCTCGAGCAGCATCATGGTCACCGTTACGACTACCCGCTCATCTGGTTGGGCTTTCATCTGAGACGGCGGCTGTAGGGGGACCGGCCCGTGTACCACGGCCAGCGTCCATTAGGCTGCGAGGAGGATCGCCCGCGCGGAGGCAGGCGGAGGAAACATGTCAGAGGATGGACACGGCGTGTCGAAGTGGCGGCCCAGTGACGGGTCGGAGGGGATTTTCGTTGGACGGACGCCATGTCGGGCTCCGCTAACTGCGTGTTTTTTTGAAGGTAGGGGGCGATAGACCTCATGCAGGGAAGCGCAGGCGCGGGTTTCGCATAGAGGTGCCTTAGCGCGGAGACCTTCCCGATAAGGGCAAACTCACCGCGAGGTGGGGACGCAACGCCACGGGTCAGGCGATGGGCTTGACGGCCGGGCTACCGAAGGAAGGCGAACTGGCTCGCCGGGAAAGCGGTGGTCTTCCGCAACACGGGAGGAGCACTGTGTTCCCAGCAAGGCATGTCCTCGACACATTCGCGCGGCTCTGGGTCGGGCGAGCGCGCCCGCTCCTCTTGTACGGTCTCGTCACCCTCGGCGTCGTTGTGGGGCCGTCGATTGCCCTTGCCCAGCAACTCAATCTGAGTTGGGTCGATAATGGGGACGGCCAGGCGAGTTTCATTATCCAGAGAGCACCGGGTACTACCGGAACATATACGCAGATCGCCCAGGTCCCGGTCGGAGTTGTATCGTACACGGACACGACAGTCTCGCTCGGAACGACTTACTGCTACCAAGTGGCGGCAGTCAACAGTACGGGGATGTCCGCCTTTTCCAACGTCGCCTGCGGCAGCCCAAGCGGAGGGTTCACCCTCACGGCGGCGAAGGCCGGCAGCGGAGCGGGGACCGTAGCAAGCAGCCCTGCGGGGATCGACTGTGGCACGGCCTGTTCCTACACCTCCGTGAGTGGCAAGGTGGTCACCCTGACGGCCACTCCCGCGTCCGGATCGACGTTCAGTGGCTGGTCCGGTGGCGGCTGCAGCGGGACCGACCCGTGCACGCTGGCCGGAAACGGGTCAGTGACCGTGACGGCGACGTTTGCTGCTGCGGGGGTCCCCGTGATGGTCAACACCGTGACACCGAATCAGGGGACACCAAGAGCCGCGGTACCAGTAACGATCAATGGGTCAGGATTCGCGACGGGCGCGACCGTGAGCATCAGCGGGACTGGGGTCACGTCGAGCCGCGTCACGGTCAGGTCGACGACGCAACTAACGGCGACCCTGACAGTCGCCAGCGGAGCGGCGCACGGGACCCACAATGTGACAGTGACGAACTCGGGTGGCGGCTCTGGGACGCTGCCTGGGGGATTCACGGTGATGAGCGCGACGCCGGCGACGCTGACGCTGGCCTACAACGGCAAGTTGCGAGACCGGGTGGGGCAAGGCAATACGGCGCTAGGTCATGACGGGGCGTTGGACGGGACGCTGACTGCAACGCTGCGCGCGAGCGGGGGACGGACCGTGACGGGCCTGCGACTGGACAGCAATGCGCCGGGAGTCTGGGACACGACCAGCGCGACCGGGTACTGGGTGCTGGCGGTGGCGCCGACGGTGGACGGGGCGGTGCTAAACGCACCCGGGACGATGGCCGTGAACTTCCCGGTGGCCGACGGGGGGAGCTTCGTCGTGTTCGCGTCGGACTATCAGGGCAGGGAGTTCCAGCCGGGCAGGACGCTGACCCTGACGGCGACTTTTGCGGATGGCTCGACGGCGACGGCCGCGACGACGGTGCCCTAGCCCCGAAACATTTCATCGCAGAATTTGGTTGGTCACGGTCCGCAACGGTTCAGCATTTGAACAGGGTGATTTTCGTGACGGCAAGATTCAACAAGGGGGAAGAAATGAGACCGGCATCTCAGATATCAAGCCGTTCCGCTTGGAGGAAGACAATGGGTCTTGCGCGCGAAGAACGGCCGAATCGAAGAGGAGCGAACGTGGAATTGAAGGCCAGCGGATTGAGCCTGCTCCTCGTGAGCGCGATCACCTGTGGCATCGCGCTGTGCCTCTCGGTGGGTGGCGCCGTCGAGGCACAGGCCGCGGTTCGATATGTTGACGGTTCTCTCTCGGCGCCGTGTAGTACCTATTCCGTGCAATCGCGAAGTTGCTCTGGGATGGATGGCAACGCATACCCGACGATTCAGCAAGCCGTCACGGCCGTTAATCCAGGCGACGTCGTCTATGTACGCGGGGGCATATACAATCTGGCCTCGCGCCAAGAGATTCTGCTCGCGACCCTGTGTACGCGCGGCGCGCCGTGCGTGCTCTCAGGCTATCAGAACGAAGTCGTGACGATCCGGGGGCCGGTGGGCTACCCGGCCGCCGATGCGAACAACGGTCGGGGGCAGGCCATCGGCCCCGTCGATCCCAGCGATCGCGCTAAGCTGCTCCACGTCACGGGGAATTACTGGACCATCACCAAGCTCATCCTCGAAAACGGCGGATGGTACGGCTGCGAAGTTGGCGGGTCGAATAATCTCCTCACCGAGCTGGTCGTGCGCCACAACTGGGCGACGGGGTGTCAGGTCGTCACTGGTGGGCACAACAACACGTTCCGGTACGTGGCCGCGCACCACACGCGGCACGGCTCCGGACTTGAGGTCACGGTCGCAAGTGACGAGACCGGGACCGCGACGGGGAATCGCTTCGAGCGGAATCTCGCGTACAAGAATGGACGAGATGGAGCGGACGTCAAGGTCCTGAACTATCCGGGTCCTGGGGGAGAAGGGAGCGATCCAGGGAGCGATCCAGGTGGGGGCAACTCCGATGGCATGGGGACGGACAAGGGCTGCGCCGACGCGGGGGCGCTCCCCAAATCGACGAACGCGTGTCAAGGCACGGTGTTCCTAGAAAATCTTATCTGGAAGAACACCGACGATTGTCTCGATATGTCCGCTAGCAATTCCTGGGTCATCGGCAATTTTGTGAGTGACTGCGGGCCCGAAGGGAATCGGGGCTTCAAGCTGTTCTTCCAGGCGCCGGGGGTCGTCTATTCCGGCAATCTCTGTTATCTGTCGCAGGATACGTGTTTTGATCCCCAGGCCCTCGACCCGATCACGTACATCAACAACGCGGCGATCTCGACGCCGGGCTATGGCTTTCGTGTATCGCCCCTCAATGCCCTGCGGACCTCGGTGGCCGCGAACAACATCTCCTTCAGTAACGGGCTGGACTACGACTGGGCGAGCATTCCCACCGTCGTCGGCAATCTGAACACCGACCCGGGGCTCGTGAACCGGGCGGTCGCGCTGGCCTACAGCGCGGTCGAGAACGACGCGGGCTTCCCGGCGACCACGATTCAATCGCGGTGGCAGAGTCTCTGGAATCAGATCGAGGGCGCCTTCAAGCCAGCGAGTGGCACGTCCGCCGTCGTGAACGCTGGGACTGTCGTGCCCGGCTATCACTGCCCTCTCGCCGACGACAAAGGCCAGGACGTCAAGGCAGCCTGCCGACACTGGATGGGCTCGGCCCCGGACATCGGGCCGTTTGAGTTCGGGATCACCGGAAATCCGGACCGACGATTCTCGACCACGGGCGGATCTCCGACCACCGGGCCACCAGCCGCCCCGGCGGGCCTGACGGTCAAGTAGCCGCGGTTGGTGAGGGCAAGCAATTACCGCCGCGCTCTGTGGTGTGGATTAGACGCGGATTTCAACGCTCGCGGCCCACGGTGCGCCGGCACGATCGTTTGACCGAGGTACGTTGCTGAGCTTGGCCGACAGTTAGCGTCGGGCAGTCAACGAACCACTCAGGACCGGCGCGACCTCACAAGCGCGCCGGTCGTCTGCCTCAACCGCGAAGTTGGGTCCGGCATTGCTCTCGTAACATTGATGACCGACCTGACGATTAACCCAAGAGACTGAACCTCAAGGCGCGAAACTGGTTCAGGTCGCCACACTGGCCCCACGGGCGGCCCTACGTGGCGTTGATCGAGCGGGCCTTGACAGGGGCGATATACGAGTGTCAGTCAGTACACGTCGGTCTGGGAAGTCAGTTTTCCACGCATTGCTCTGGTGACAGGCTGCGGCAATCTCCTGGCCGATCAGGAGAGGATGAATCTCAATGATTATCGTGTTCAACGACGGTGGAAAGGTGGGCGACGTGGTTGACAATACGGCTTCAGAACCCTCAACGTCGATCACCATCGCGGTTGGCTCCATTCGATGCTGATCGCAGATTTCACGAGCCGTGCACCAGCGGGCCTCAACGCGGTTCTCGCTGTGGCTCGCGCTCGCCATGCCCCCCAGATTGTTTTGGCTGGGCGCGAAGCGTTGATGGCGCACGGCGTCCGGAACCTCGTCACGCCAGATCGGGCAGCCCAGGACCTCGATCCATTCCCCCTCGAGATTGTTCACTTTCATCTGCCGTTCAAAATACGGGCGCAGTTCAGCATTCGCTTCGACGCTCAAGACGCGTCCGCGTGGGCCGACTGTCTTCCATAGGATGGAGGACAGGATCCCGATGGATGCCCCAAGTTCCAACACGTGGTCGCCTTCCTTGATCAGGCCCGCCACGAGACGCCGCTCCGCACTTTCGTAGCCGCCACGCATCAGATGGCGACGCATCCGCGAGGACAGCGGCGAGGCTCGGATTGGCACGAGAACGTTATCGAGAGCGGCAACCCGGGGCCAAAGCCCGAGAAATGGGAGTCGCGTGAGAAGGAAGTCCACGGCCTAGGTGCACGACTCAAGGAAGCTCATGATTGTCCCCTACGGCAACGTGTGGAGTGATTCGAAAAGTCAGCAGTCCTGGGCGGCCCAGTATACCGAGAATTGGGTCGCCAGTTGCGCAAGAGGGGTTGGAATCTCTGCGGTGGCGGAGGGCGAAGGAGAGCCCAAGGCATGTTAGCTCCTCGATCGGCATCGGAGGATGCGGTCGTATCGACGCTACCAGTCCTAGGGCGCTCTCTCAACTTGTGGTAGATCGGACACTTCCAAGCCCAGACTTTTGCTGCAAGTTCGCCCATTGGTCACGGCCTACGAGACGTTGTGTGCCCGGCACCAGAATTCGAGTACGAGCAAGGCCCAGATCTTGTCGCTGAAGTCTCGCATCCCTCGTTGATGCACCTGAGCGACGGCCTGCACGGCTTCCGAATCAAGCCACGTAAAGATTCGACAAGACGAGGAAGAGAGCACCTCGCGAGGGTAGTAGGAGAGATGATCACGGAACCAGCGCTCGATCGGGATACCAAACCCCTTCTTCGGACGGTCTATGGTGGTGTCGGGCACTAGATTCTTGATCATCTGTTTGAGCAGGCGCTTCGGGTTTCCATGACGAAGCTTCGCCGACGTCGGCCAGGCGTTGACATACTCGACGACGTGGTGGTCGAGGAATGGCAGACGGAGTTCCAGGCTGTGGCGCATTGACATCCGGTCCGCCTTGACGAGGATGTCATCCGGAAGATAGGTCTGTTGATCTGTATGCTGCAGTCTCGCCACCAGGTCGCGTCCGTCACTGGCCCGGAGATGGGCCTCCACGAGCCATGGCCGCTCGGACACGAGCCAACGATATTCGGGCCGAAAGAGAGCAGCACGCTCGTCGGCGCCAAAGAGAGCCACAAGGCTATGGTAGCGTTCTGCCTCATCGGTGGCGAGACGGTGAAGAAGGCCCTTGCCGAAGACGTGTGCCGGCAACGCGGCTGACGCGGTGCCGAAAATGAGGCGGCGAGCCGACCCTGGTATGAAATCGATCCAGCGATAGGCAGCGGCCTCTCTGTAACGCGAATAGCCTGCGAAGAGTTCGTCTCCCCCATCACCCGACAGGCAGACTTTGACGTGTTTCCGTGCCTCCCGACAGAGGTAGTAAGTCGGCAGCGCGGATGGGTCGGCGAGCGGCTCGTCCATCGAGGAGGCTAATTCCGGCAGCAAAGTGGCATCAGCGACACGGGTCCTGATCTCGTAGTGATCGGAGCCGACCTTCTGGGCGACCTCTCGAGCAAAGGCGAGCTCGTCCCAATCGGCCTCGTCGAAGCCGACAGTGAACGTCTTGACGGGTTTTGCCGACACCTCGGCAGCGAGGGCTGCCACAGTGCTGGAGTCCACGCCACCACTCAGGAACACACCTAGCGGCACGTCTGATCGCAGACGCATGCGCACCGACTCGCGAAGGAGATGCCGGAGATGCACAACACGATCAGCGTCTGACTCCGAGTTGGCGCCAGAGAGAGAAACGCCCCAGTATTGTTCAACGGCGAGGGAGTCGCTACGCCAGACAAGGTGGTGTCCGGGTAGCAACTTACAGACGCCGCTAACGATAGATTGAGAACCGGGCACATATCCATAGGTGAGGTAATCGTCCAACGACTTGAGATCTATGCGCCGGATGATCGCCGGATGCTTGAGAAGAGCCCTGAGTTCGCTTGCGAACACAAGTTGACCATCGACGTGACAGTAGTAGAGCGGCTTCTCCCCGAGGCGATCTCGCGCAATGAAGAGTTGCCGACGCTTGGTGTCCCAGATCGCGAAGCTGAACATGCCATTGAGCACCGAGACACAACTCGTTCCGAGATCCTCATAAAGATGCACCAGCACTTCGGTATCCGAGGAGGTCGTGAGAGCATGCCCGCTTGCCGCAAGGCGCTCGCGCAGCTCAAGGTAGTTGTAAATCTCACCGTTGAAGACCACAACGACGGAGCGATCTTCGTTGAACATCGGTTGTCCACCGCCCTCCACATCGATGATACTCAGGCGACAGCTCCCCAGCCCGATGCCGGGATTGATGAAAGATCCGACTCCATCGGGCCCACGGTGCGTGAGAGTGCGTATCATGGCATAGAGGAGATCTTTATCCACGCGATTGCCTGACGAGAGGGCAATGCCCGCGATTCCACACACGGATTAGGACCTTGGTGGTCTAACGATGATCATTCGTGTATTAATCACTTGGGCCTCGGCTTCCGCTTCCAGGGCCCAATCTGCCCTTTTGGCTCGGCCCCGCCGTGGGAACTCATGACCACTTAATGTTTTGTACAATAGATTGAGTCGATACACGCTGGGAGAAGTAATCGAACTGCACGGTGGCGCGCTGGTGAATGGATTCCAGCGCGGCGAAGGTCAAGAGCATACTAGTTCGCGATTGTTCATATCGCAGCGGATGCTCGGCCTCGCCCTTGAGGAAGGCAGCCCAAGCCTTCATCTGCTCTGCATGGCCCTTGGATGTATAGGAGAACGACTTTCGCCGGCGCCCCGAGTACAAAAGCAGCTTCTGGAAATTCGTGAGTTCAGCCACTATATCTGCAGCAATTACAGTCAAGGTCTCTTTGGGTACGCCCGGGTCGCCGTCGGCAGTGTAGATGAGATGAGCGCAGGACCCGTCCGCGAAGGCCACTTGCGCTGCGACGCCGTCCGGGAAAGGAAGGCGATCGGTGGCGGGTGAGATCATCTCAGCGGTTACGCGTACCGGCACGGCATCGAAAAGAAAGCTGAGAAGGTCGAAAAAGTGGCACGCTTCTCCAAGAATCCGGCCGCCACTTTCAGCATAGTTGGCATACCAGTGCTGCGGATCGAGGCGCCCCGCAAGGACGCGGTACGTTGCCGTCTTGGGCCCTGGCGAGCGGGCGATGCGCCTTTTGAGTTCGACGGTCGCCGGAGCGAATCGGCGGTTGAAGCCAACCTGGAGACTGCCCTGGCTCCCGGCGAGGGCCGCATCGATGTCTTCGAGTTCCTCCCTCGTGAGGCACAGGGGCTTCTCGACAAACACGTGGCGGTTCGCGAACAGTGCTGCCTTCACCAAGGGGCCGTGCAAGTGATGGCGCGTAGCGATCAGGACCGCCGCCGCCTCTTCTCCCGACAAGACCTGGGTATAGTCAGTCGCGGCATGCCGAAATGCAAACTTACTCTGCACATGGTTCGCGCTGAGAGCGGTCTGGTTTACCACCGTGCCGAAGGCAATCCTTCCCTTGAGGTGAGGCAGGAGCATCGTGCGGGCGAAATTGCCCGCACCGATGACGTCGAGGCGGGTGACCGGTTTCGCCAGCCGGGAGAACGGTGCGGCACTTGGTGGCTCTAGCGGAATGTGTCTGGAGATGCCGGATGCCACGGTATGCTTCTCTTCCGTTCCGTACTCCAGCACCACGCCAACGTCTGTTCCATCTTGGGTCAGCAGATCGTGGTATACCTTGGGGGCGTCAGTAAATGGAACTCGGCGCGTCGTGATTGCATCCAACTTGAGTCGTCCGGTAGCCATCAAGTGCAGACACGCCTGGAAGTTTCGCTGTTCGGTCCAGCGCACGTACCCGATCGGGTAGTCAGAGCCTGCCCATTCGTACGCCGGATCGTAACGCCCGGGACCGTAGGACCGTGAACAACGCACATCCAGTTCCTTCTCGTAGAAGGTATTCCAGGGCAGGTCCATCCGTGTAATACCCACGCCGACTAAGCGACCGCGGTCGCGTAGCGATTCGGCCGCCTGTTTTACCGGGGTGTTGTCCGACGACGCCGCGCAGATGACGGCGACGTCCACGCCGGATGCGTCCGTCCAAACGCGCACCTCCGTGGACAGATCTTGCTCGCCGAGAATGACCACTCTCTCGGCACCCATCGCTTTCGAAAACGGTGCGCGCGACGCCTGCACGTCCACTGCCAGCACTCGCGCACCGGCGAGGGACAGCATATGTGTGATAAGCAGGCCAATCAGTCCCTGGCCGATGACCAGCACCTGAGCCCCCAGACTCGGCTCAGTCTGATGAACGGCATGTAGTGCAATGGCGGACAGGGTCGTGTAAGCCGCCTGCCAGTTCTGGACGCCTTCAGGAACGCGCGCAACGAGAAGGTCAGGCAAGGCCAGATATTCCGCGTGAAAGGCGCATTCGGCGCCGGCACAGGCCACACGGTCCCCGACGCGGAAGCGCGTGTTCCCCGGATGAACTTGCACCACGACGCCGGCAGCGCTATAGCCGAGGGGGGTCGGGGTTTCAAGGCGATTCCGCACTTTCTCCAGGGCGCTGCGCCAGCCCAGGTTTCTCGCCGTTTCCAATACCTTCCGAACCTGGTCCGGCCGCGCCCTTGCCTTCTGGAGGAGATTCATTCGGGCTTGTTCGAGTTTCATCCTCTCAGTGCCGACACTGATTACCGAGTGCGTAGTCTGTACTAGCACTCCACCTGGCGGTGGCGTAGGCATTGGCACATCCTGCAACTCGAGACGCCCATCTTGATACTGCGCGATCTGTTTCATCGTTGGCGTCTCCGGGGGGCGGCAGTATCACGCTCACCGCGCTGAGAGCGCCATTTCCGTAACGTCTTCGAGCGAGCCAATTCGTGGCATTGCTGGACCACAGTCTCCAAAGCAGCGCCGACGGCCGCTGGACTATGATGTAGTCCCACGTACCGCCTTCCCCTCTGCCCGGCGCCTTCCCATAGTGATGGGTAGAGTTGTCGTTCCTGCAGAATCTGCTTCATTTGCTGGTACTCCGCAACAACCTTTCCGAGCCGAAAGTTGGTGACGACGCCGCCGGGGTCGACAGTGCTGAGCACAGCTTTTCCGTGGGACCATGCTTCCAGGAACACGTTGGGAAAGCCCTCTGCTTTGGAGGTGGACAAGAGCAACTGGGCCCGCTGATAAAAAGGACTCATGTTGGTGTGCGCAACGTAACCGGGCCAGCGAACATTCGGCAAAGACTGAAATTGCCGGACCACATCTCGCGCATACGTTGAGTCGACGTTGGAGTGCCCAACGACTTCGAACTGATGTTCGGGCAGCTCGCGGGCTAGGCGCGCGACCCAGTCAGGCCGCTTTTCCTCGCTGAATCGACCGGCCCACAGGACCACTCCGAAGCCATCCACTCGAATGTCTTCAGTCGAAGAATCTGCAGCAGCCGGCGGCAAAGAACAACAACTTCTAACCACAGTAGAGGGCAGCCCAAACATGTCAAGAAGAGCGCTTTGTTGTTGAAGCGTTTGCGCGAGGACCACATCAGCGTTACGCAGTCCGTACCGAAACAGCAAATATTCTAGTGAATTTGGCCAGAATGTGGGACGGGCCATTTGGCGGACATCATGTGAAATGGCGAAAATGAAGCCGCGATGATGCCGGCGGCACCAGTTTGCGACGACACCGGTGTCCGAGTCCGCCCCACGCTGGTAGTAGACGTCTGCTCCAGCACGGTTCATGGCGCCCAAGAGACCCGTCAGCCGAGGATGAAAGAAGCGGAATCCTCGCGGGCCACGACCGCTTTCGTAGCACTTGAAGAGTCGAATTCCTCTGATGTCCTGTCCGTCCGGCTGACCGTGATCAAGCACAACGAAGCTGACCGAGAGTCCCCGCCGAATCAGCGCGTCTGCGAGGAGGACCTGTTGTCGCTCCGCGCCTCCAACATGAGCTACGTCAGGACGTCCGGACAGCGCCGCATAGGCCCGCGGTGCAACGAAGCATACGGATCGAACGCCTGTCATACGAGGCATCTGCGTGGAAGCAAGTTCGCGAGCACTGGTCAAGCTCGTGAGTAGACTGCGCGGGAAGCGCGGTGTGCCCGAACTATGTCCAACCGGACACCGAGAATTGATCCAGCTAGGAGGCGGGCAGTCCGCATCATCACGGCGCCTGCCACCGCCGACCCTTGTCATAGAGTCCAGAAACCATTGCCTCAAAGTCACTCCGTTTTACACGCCGGGATATGGCAAGTCGAAATAGCCGATAGAGATCGAGTCGTTCGCCCGCCTCGTTGAGGCCTGGAACGGTCGTGACGGCAACCGGGACGTTTAGCATCTGAAGAATATGGGTATCGTAGTCGCTGAAGTCTACGAGCCTCCCATTAGGATAGGCAAACGGAACCGCCTCGGTGCCTGACCAATCGCGCACCCGCCCGACGCTCTCTGCAATCTCGTCCCGGCGGGCTGAACTATCGAGGTTTGACAAAATCGCATGATTCACGGTGTGTGCTCCCAATTCAATACCATTGCGATGCATCTGCGAGACCTCATCTGATGTCATGAAGCGGATGCTGTCGAGCATGGTTGGATCGATTTGCTGGGACGCCCATTCCCACGCTGGCGATACGCAGGCATCGAATTCGTACAAGGGCTTATGGAGAGTGTCGTCGGATGCAAGTATCGTCACGTAGCTTCTGAGTCCGGGCTTCTCCTCCAATAACTTTGCTAGGAGCAAACGTCGAGCGGCCTTTGGGACAGCACCGCCGGCGTCGATTAGCGCGGTGGAGAGGAACACAGTAGCGGGTACGCGATGGGAAGAAAGGATCGGCAGACCCAAGGATAGGTTGTTGTAATAGCCATCGTCTAGCGTGATGACGTAGAGGAGGTGGCGGACAGTCCGTTTGCGAGTCAGGACTTCGACGGCTTCTGGGAGAGAGACGATGGCTCCAGCGGGGCGAAGCCAGGCGAGATGGCGGTCGAGCGTTTCCTCCGTGACGAAATAAGGAGGAATCCAAGGCCAGGCTTGGTGGGCGGCGCGGCAGACGACGTGATAGGTGAGAAGACGGACTCCACCGGCCTGCCTACTTCGCATGCGTGGATATTGTCCCAGACGAGCGTAAGCTTGCACGCGAGTCGACCAGACAGTTCGTTTGATTCCCAGTACAACGGTCGCAGGGGGCCCTTGAGTGACTCCGAAATCTGGGCAATGCCTGACCGGGACCTTGTGGACTCAGCGGCCGCGATTCCGTTTGGAGCGACCAAAGAGACTATGAACGGATACTCGAGAAG
>WNFA01002766.1_pt1 | contig 16187 bp, 18 predicted proteins | sample 5400481 | NCBI WGS metagenome assembly WNFA01 (sample SAMN13153340, study PRJNA577476) | soil metagenome | isolation source: 120 cm saprolite under Douglas fir tree site 2 hole 1 replicate 2 | place: USA:California | collected 2015-04-18
TTTTCATGCTCCTTTTCCGCCATGGACTTCTCCGAATGTTTCATTGCAAACGCAGGCAGCGCTACGTTCTTTGCCGAATCCTCCGCTGCGTCAAATTGTCCTGTTGGAGGATCAACCACTCTCATCTCAGGAGTTTCGGAACACTTCTATCCCGGTCCATTCACTCCACTGAGAAAGCCGCCCAGGTGTCCCGTCAGTGTGACGATGACTACGGCCACAGCCTCGATCGGCAAGCGGTATCCGGGCAGGACCTCTTCTTGTTTCCGTCGGGTTCTCCTATGGATAAGCCACACCACCCAGATCAGGACGCTTGACACGCATCCCATCACTAGATGCATCAAAAGGATGCCTTTCAGTTTCTGCCCCTCGAGTTCCCACTGCCACGCGAGAATTCCGGTGAGTACCACGGGTATGGTTGCGATCGCCGCGACAAGTAAGTTGTAGTAGGCTGCCGCAGCCAGCAGGCGTTGCGTCTTCCATTGCGCAAGAAAATCAAAGAGGACGCCGATGATAAACAGCGCGATCGGGAAATGAATCAGCACGACGTGTTGCGCATGCTTTGCGAAAACTACTGTTTTTATGTCGAACGGATGCAAGGTCGCTCCTCGCTCACTGCACGATGACTTTGCCGGTCATCTTCGGATGAATCGAGCAGAAGTACGGATAAGTCCCCGCTTTGCTGAAGGTGTAAGAGAACTTCTCGTCGGTATCCAGCACCTTGGACTTGAACACTTTGTCCGTACTCACCACTGTGTGGGGAATATCGTCGCGATTCGTCCAGGTCACCGTCGTTCCCACCGGCACCGTCAACTCCACCGGTCCAAAACTGAAGTTGTCGATCTTCACTTCCATCGTCGACGTCTTCTCCTGCGCGCTTGCTACATAACTCTTCTGACCTGTGCCGAAACCTAGCGTTCCCAGCACCAGTGCCGCTGCTAGACCTGCAATGGACACACTTCTCCTCATGCTTTTTCTCCTTTTTTTATCTATTTCAAGTTCGAATTGATTTCTGAGTGTGGCTACGTCTTGCTCAAGCGAGCGAAGAGTCCACCACCGCCAGCGCGTGTTGGCCTTGCACGTAGTTCACGTCCGTGATCCCCAGAACGCTTCGCAGTTGCTCGGCCGGCACCTTCATTGGCCCCGGTGAATCGGCCTTGCCCGGCTGTGGTTGTGGAAATGCCGTTGAGGCCGCGGTGTGAAACGTCACGTTGCCTTCAACCTTTTGCATGGTCTGGTGAATGTGCCCGTTCAGCACCGTGACTGAGCCGAATTTCTTCAGATACGCCAGTGCCTGCGCGCTATCATCCGTGCCCCAACCCCACTCCGGATACACGCTCCACAGCGGAATGTGCGCGAACACCACGATGGGCGTGCTGTGCTTCAAGTGCTTCACGTCATCTTCCATCCATTCAAGCTGTTCGTGTCCCAGCGTTCCCAGCCCACCGGCCTTTAAATTCATCACGTTCACTAGCCCAATGAAATGCACGCCTTTTTTGTCGAAGCTGTACCAGCCCGCGCCCTTGCTGCCCTTGCCGTAGCGCTCTAGAAATTGTTTTCCGTCATCGTTCAAGACATCGTGCTCGCCGGGCACGTAGAACACATCCTTCGGCTTCGCGCTCTTCAGGATCTGATCGACGGTATCGAACTCTTCCGGCTTCGAAAGGTGGCTAATGTCGCCGGTATGCAACATGAATTCCGGCGCCGCCGTCAGCCCATTGATCTTGTCCACCGCGGCTTTCAGTGTTCCCGCTACGTCCGGATTGGCCGGCTTGTTGAACCCCATATGGCTATCGCTGATTTGCACAAAGCTCAGCTCGCCCTTGGCCTCGGCCGTGTTCAATTCAGAAAGACGGCTCAGACTGTACGATTTCAATACACCGCCTTGCATCACGCAAAGGGCGCCGGTTCCTGCCCAGGCCATGCACTTTAGAAAACCGCGGCGGTTGACTCCATCGTTGTTGTGGTCGTGCAAAAGTTCATCTTTTTTCTTCTCGGACATTCTCACTCTCCTGGTAAACCACTTTCCCCATCCTTCTTTAGGTGTGCCTTTGAGAACGGCGGCGCGGGATTGGGGTTCCCGCGCTCGGCATTCCACGTGCTTCGTCTATCAGGACCGACGCACTAGCCCATTTATTCCAGACTCACGCGCACACTTGTCATCCGTCCGCTCTTCATTGGCGGGCGACGAGAGAGAATAAAATCAGGCTTGAAGCGGTTACCGCTCATGAGGTCTCACTGTTCGGAGTGAATTGTGAGTGAGCTGGGTGTCGAAGACCGTGCGCGCTTTGAGCAACTTGTGCTGCCCCATGTCGATGCCGCTTTCAACCTCGCGCGTTGGCTGTTGCGCGGGCGCACTGATGCCGAGGATGTCGCTCAAGAAGCCCTGCTCCGTGCATGCCGTTTCTTCCGCGGTTTTCATGGTGGAGATGCGCGCGCCTGGCTGCTGCAGATCGTGCGCAATACTTGCTACACCTGGCTGGAAAAGAATCGTCCCATGGAGCTAAGCATGGAATTCGACGAAGAGTTACACCTGCAGACGTGCGCCACGCCTGAAACCCTCGCTATTGCTAGCGATGATCGCAAGCGCCTCATCCTGGCCCTCGAGACCCTGCCGCCGCGCTTCCGCGAAGTTCTTGTCCTTCGAGAGCTCGAAGGCTGTTCCTACAAGGAGATCGCTGCGATCACGTCGATTCCCATTGGCACCGTCATGTCCTCGCTCTCCCGTGCTCGCCGCCAGTTGTATTCCGCGCTGACGAATTCCGGTCACAAGGAGGCCGCCCGTGAGGTGTGACTTTGCCGACTCTCTGCTTCAGGGCTATTTCGACGGTGAGCTGAGTGGCCGTAGGGCTAGCGAATTCGAGCGTCACCTGCGACATTGCGTCCACTGTGCCACTGAGCTCGTGGACCTGGATTTGTTGCGCGATAGATTGCAACTCGCTCAACTCTATGAGCCTGCCACCGCCTCGCTGCGGCGGAAGATTAACGCACCTCTCCACGCAATCGCACCCACGACTGCTGCGTCGCAGCCTCTCCTTTGGCACTGGCTGGCAGCTGCGGCCGCACTACTTTTCGTCGCGATCGTACTGGGGAGAGTGGGTCCCCGGCTTCACATTGACGATTATCAAGCCGAACTTGCCGGAGAAATTGTCGACGCGTACGTGCTCTCGCTACAACCAGGCCACATGAACAGCATCGCCTCCAACGATGAGCGCGTTGTCAAGGGATGGTTCGACGCCAAACTTAAGTTTGCTATCCCTGTCCGCGATTTCGCGAACGACGGATTCGCGCTGCAGGGTGGGCGCCTTGACGTTGTGGAAGGCCGCTCCGTCGCGGTGCTCGTCTATGCGCGCCCCGGACATCTAATTAACGTATTCATCTGGCGCACGCGAGAACCGGACACTTCAGCGCACACAGGGTCCCGGCAAGGCTTTCAATGGGTTGATTGGCGAAAGGGGAAAATGGAATTCTGCGCCGTCTCTGACGCAGATCGTGTGGACCTTGAGCAGCTCCACCAGCTAATCGATTCTTCCGCGTAGGCAAGCCGCGAATAAATATTACGCAACTCCATTTCTACGAACTGGAAACACAAAATCAAGCAGTCACGCGTTCGGCTTTGTCCTTCATCTTTAAGCGACGGCACTCCTCACAATGTGGAATAGAACACTGGTGACACAGGTATTCAGAGATGAAGGCAATTGAAGTACGGAAGGGATCAACAATGTTCAGGACAACAATCGTGATATGGCTTGTGCTACTGGTGCTGGCTCTAAACGTAGTCGCCTTCGTGACGCGCTTCATTGAAAAATGCAGACTGGCCGATCGCTTATCAAAATCCTCAGAAAAAACCATCTCTATCATACAGAGCAGTGAACCGGCGATGTTGAAGCATCAACAGAGCCAGCCGACACACCAGTAGGCTTTGTCTGCTTTACCTGAGCCGATATTGTGGCATCCACGATCCGGAAACCGTGGAACAGAACGTGTGGGGGAATAAGTGTCAGGGATGGATGCAGAAGGAGGTACGAGCATGGAGAAACGGGCCAGAAAGAGTAGCAACAACTGGGTGATTACGGTCGAAAGCAGAAACGAACAACACCAGGAGATCATTCTGTCGACAATCGCCAAACGTGCTTACCAGCTTTTCGAACGGCGTGGTTGCGCACATGGCTTTGACTCGGAGGACTGGATCACTGCCGAGAAGGAACTTTTACAGAACGACTTTAATGGGAACACCTCCCGATTTGATTTCTTTATTGAGTCTCCGCGAGATCCGGAGGTGACCACGATTCTTAGCATGACAACTCATAGCATGATTGTTTTTCGCAGCCATGCTCGACACAACGGAGAGATCGATCGTGGGCCAGATGTAGTATCTGTCCACGTCTTTCCAGAAGAAATTGATACAACTCAGGCTGATGTGAATCGCGTGGATGGGCTCCTGCACGTGCAGGTTCCAAAGAAGAACCATAGAAGTGCAACCTGACCTCGCACCTTTTTATCAAGCAGCAACAAACAAGGATCAAGCAACATCTGGCGAAACGACTCGACGAAGGCATCCGGAATTAGGATTCTTTATGAAAATCTTTCAAGGAAGAGTCTGTAAGCAGGCCAGTCTGATTAGGTCAGTAGTCTTTTGCCTGGGAGTACTTATCGCATCTTCGCCGTTAGCGGCGCAGTCCAGCAAGGCATCCACCTCGGTTCAGACCAAAAACTCAATTTTGGACAACAGTTTTGATCCGCTTCTCCAAGTAAGCACATCTCTGCAGTTGCTGTCGAAACGAGTTAGCCCCGGTGTTGTACAGATCTTTAGCACGGGCTACAACCCAGATAGCGACCGCGAGCATAGAAACACGGATCTGTTGTCGCGTGGCCTGACCTCCGGATCGGGCATCATAATTGCCTCCGATGGGTGGATCGTAACAAACGCGCATGTCGTGCAAGGAGGACGTCGGATCCGGGTTCAGCTTAATCACGAAGCGGCGTTATCTGCACCAGACAATGGAGGATCACGCCACGCTTTATTCGATGCCAAGCTGGTAGTGGCTGATCGTGACACGGATCTTGCATTGCTCAAAATCGACGCAACCGATCTGCCAACACTGGAATTGTCTGATTCGAGCGATCTAAAACAAGGGCAATTAGTATTGGCCTTTGGCAGCCCCCTAGGTTTCGATAATTCTGTGAGTATGGGGATTGTAAGCTCCGTCGCGAGACAACCAGATCCAGACAGTCCGACGATCTATGTGCAGACAGATGCGGCCATTAATCCGGGCAATAGTGGAGGACCGCTAGTAGATACCAGCGGTCGCGTCGTCGGAATTAATACGCTTATTCTCACCCAGTCAGGCGGCAATGAAGGGATCGGTCTGGCTATTCCCAGCAATGTAGTTCGTAGTGTTTACAACCAGGTTCGAACTGAAGGCCACGTGCACCATCATCAGATCGGTGTTTCTGCGCGTAATATCACGCCCGGTTTGGCATCGGGATTAGGTCTCGACCGCGAAGACGGTATCGTAATTGAGGACGTGATTCCAGAGGGCCCAGCGGCGAGCGCCGGTTTGATGCCCGGTGACATCGTGCTATCGGTGAATGAAAAGCGAGTTCAAAATATCCGTCAATTCGCGCTAGCTCTCTATCCTTTTGCCGTGGGCGAGAAGGCCACACTCGAAATTCAGCGCGGCAAACAGAATATCTCTTATCAAATACCCGTGAGCGAAAAACAGGACGTGCAGGAACGCCTTGCCGACCTGGTAACAAGGGAACAGGCCAAGATTCCGCAACTCGGAATTCTGGCTCTCACTCTCGATGAGAAGCTTGTGCCGATGCTACCGCCGCTGCGCAATCGATTTGGAGTTGTCGTTGCAGGTAAAGAGACCTACGGAGCTTACCAGGGCGATGGGCCACTCCCGGGAGACGTAATCTATTCCGTGAACGGAATGCCCGTGGACAGTATTGACTCGCTGCGTTCAGTGCTGGACGATCTCAAGACCGCCGATGCAATAGCGTTGCAGGTTGAACGGCTCGGTAGCCTCCATTATCTCGTTCTCGAAGCCGATAAGTGAGCTAAATCATACATTTCTCTCCTTTTTTAGTTGAGGGTCAGACTCCGAGCGGCGGAGCACCCTTGATCGAGATGACTCGTCCTGGTCCGCAGTTCCAGACTGTGGTCATTGTGTTATTTCCTTTCTTCCTGATTGTTGCGCCTCTCCTGCCAGCGCGCAGCACGTTACCCGCACGGTACAGACACTGTAGCAAGCAAAATACTTCATCCAGATTTTTGTCTTCGCGAGCGGAATAAAAAGGATGGGAGTTCAGTCGTTATCGTCGAAGTGCAGCGATGTTTTTTGCGCGGCTAGCCCGTTTTGCGAAGAAACAGGCTGCAATCGAATCTGATTTGCTGCCATGCCAAGAAGCCACCGAACTCTCGGATTCGCGACTAGCCGGTCCATGGAAACTGCTGAAGGACCAGGGGCATGTCGTTGTGTTCAGAAGAGATATGTGGGATCAGCTCACGAATTTCCGCAATTGAAATTATTTAAGACTCAATTCTTGTGAAAGGGAGAAACCAATGGAGAAATCCGGAACTGGCAACAAGGAACGTGCGGCGCGTCGTTCATTCTTGAAGAAGGGAGTCTTGGGCGTAGGAGCGGCGGCGGTGGGCGCCGGGCTTCTGGCCAAAGAGTCACCGGCGTTCGGCCAGGATCGGGAAGAAGGAAGCCTCACTAGGGGAGACGTGGCGATTCTGCAGCTCTTGCTGGCGGCAGAGATTATCGAGACCGACTTGTGGCAGCAATACAAGGAACTCGGCGGGGTCGAAGCCGCGGCAAATAATCCTGTCGTTCAACCCTACGTGAACGGGCTCGTGCAGCTCGACGGAGACATGCCACAATACATCTCCGACAATACCGATGATGAGATCAGCCACGTCGCGTTTCTGCGCGCGTATTTGAAATCCAAGGGACACGAGCCGATCAATCTCGACAAGTTTGCCCACAACCTGCCGCCTAGCACCGTGTCAGGGGTGCCGCAAACGGGACGCCTCACCAATCTGAAGCAGCTGAGCGTGGACACGAGTTGGTGGACCCGCTACCGAAGCAAAGAAAATCTCGATCTCGGAGCACCGGCCTTCCCTCAAGCCGTCCCAAGCTTGAGTCAGGGACAGCATCCCGCCATTCCCGCAACCCCATCCGATCTGAACGATCCCAATCACATCCAGGCGATTGCCAACACCGCGGGATTTCACTTCGGTTTCATCGAGCAAGCTGGCACCAGTCTTTACGCCACGCTCAGTCAGCGGGTATCGAGCCCAGAAGTACTGCGCATCACCATCAGCATCGGCGGGTCGGAGATCTTGCATTTCCAGGTCTGGCACGACAAAGCCGGCAATGCGGTTCCGCTAACTGACAATCAGCCCGGCGGGACATTAACGTTTGTCAACTTGGCCATAGGCCAGCCGGAGTCGCTCCAAGCAAACTTGATCATGCCGGAGCCAACAGACTTCATCAAAGGCCTGCCGGAATGCTCCATCATCCGTCCAACCGGTGCGGGGCAGCTTGATGCCACGGGAGCTATCAATGGCTTCATTGCCGACGGACTCTTCATCGGCCAGCCGAAAGAGCTCCAGCAATTTCTCCTGCAGCTGGCACGGGAAGCGGATGAGGCCCGACGCGAATCGTGAGCGAGGACAACTACAACGGTATTTGCAAACCTGTGGTTGGTACAACCGCTGCACGGGACACGACGTAAACACCATGGACAGGTTCAGGGGAGATTCACGAGCGTTGGTTTCAGCCCGCGTCACTCGAAGTATCAGGAGGCTTGATGAAGGGAATTGCGATCCGTGCTCTGGTGCCTACTCTATCGGCGTTTTCCGTGGCGCTCGCCTTTTGTCTTCCGCAACCCAGTCCAGTCGTGGCACAGGATAAAAAGGCGCAGGTCATCGAACTGATAGCGAAGAAGTACGAGTATTCGCCCTCGCCGGTTCATGTGAAGATCGGGACCAAAGTTCAACTCAAGATCACAGCCACCGACCACGATCATGGTTTCAAAATTTCGGCTGTTCCAGATGGCGCTGTACCGAACGGCGCTGGTGGATTAATTTTCACTTCGGCACAGGACTGTTGGCAGCTCAAGAAGGGAGAAACAACCACGATTGAGTTCTTGGCCCAAACGCCAGGCACGTATACGTTTAAGTGTTGCCATACGTGTGGTCTTGGCCATAGAGGGATGAAGGGCCAGATAGTTGTGGATTAGCGGGTGCACGCGAGCTCACGAAAGAGCAATGTGCCCTGGTAGCGGCGGAGCAATGCGTCATTAGCGCGCCTGTTCTTTCTCGTTCTCGTCATCAAATTCCCTGGTTCAACGCGGGAGGCCGATACGGCGCACAAGGTTTTGAAAGCGCGGATCTGAGCGGAGAGGATCGAAGCCCGGCCGCAGCAGGACGCCCGGGTTAAATCGCTCTTCGTAGCTTTTTTCGAGCCAACTCATTGCTTGATCCGAATCCCCAAGGGATGCATAAATCACGGCAATCTCCGAAGCACGCGAATAACCGGGGCTTGAGCGCTTTTTCAGATCGTTCAGTAGCTTTACCGCTTCGTTCCTTTTACCGGATCCTGCGTAGGCGCGAGCAAGATTAGCTATGACTGTCGGGCTACGCCCGGAAAGCTGGGCCGCTTTTTCCAGTTCTGCGACCGCCTCATGGTTCATGTGTTTTTGGAGGTATGCCTGCGCGAGTTGATTATGTGCTAGAGCGAAATTAGGATCCATTTCGATCGTCTTGCGGCTCTGTCGGATCGATTCGTCATAAGAATGCGCAAGGACAAGAAGCTCCGCCAAATCGGCGTTAATGATGAGAGATAGCGGATCCAGGTTTTCCGCTTTTCTCATTTCCGCGATCGCTTCGTCATATCGGCCCAGCAGACTCAAATGCCAGGCATACCAATGGTGAGCGGTTGCGTAGCCTGGGTTCAGTTCAATGGCCCGCCGGAATTCTTTCCCGGCAGAGTCAAAATCCCAGTCGAAGCCATCCAAGCAGAATGCAAGCGAGTTGTGGGCTTCGCCGAGCGCGTTGTCCAATTCCAGAGCTTTGATCGCCGCGGCCTTCGCTTTGGGAAGTGCCTCCTTGGGAGTCATCACCGCATACTGCCAGTCGCCCAACAAAGCATAAGTGTCCGCTAAGCCAGAATAAGCTTGGGCGTATTTCGGGTCCTCGTCGATTGCCTGGTTGAAATAAGCCAGGGCAACCTTCAAACCATCCGCCGTTCGCTTATTCCAGAAGTAGCGCCCTTTCAGAAAGGACTCGTAAGCTTGCGGATCAACAACCTTTACGTTTTTCAGCGCAGCCTGTTCGCGTGGATTCAAATTGATCCGAATTTGATCTGCAATGGCTCGTGCCACCTTGTTCTGGAGCGCCAAGGTATCCCGCAATTCACCCTCATAGCTCTGGGACCATAAGTGCTTGTCCGTGGAGGCTTCGATCAACTGCGCCGTGATGCGGACCTGGTCTCCGGAACGGAGCACGGTGCCTTCCACCACGGCGTCCACGTTCAGTTCACGAGCGATCTGCGGCAGGGGCTTGCGCGCGTGTTTGTAAGCCATCACTGAGGTACGCGAGATCACGCGCAAAGCGCTAATCTGCCCGAGATCCGAAATCAACTCGTCGGTCATTCCATCAGCGAAGTAATCCTGAGACGCATCGCTCGAGAGGCTTTCTAACGGAAGGACGGCCAAGGAGTGAATGACCGGGGACGGGCGGTTCCAGGAATGTAGCTTCCAGGTGGCCAGAGATGCCATCAGTAGGAGCAGCACGAACGCTGATATCTTCCACGCAAGTGACGGCAGAAGATGTTTGGGCATTGCGAGTGTGCCAGCAAGAGCCGGGCGATCACGAGCCTCTGCCGGGGGATGAGGCTGCGTTGCGAGTTCCGGGCTGCGAACAGGGGCTGCATCGGCAACTTTAACCTCCGCGAGGAAGCGGTAGCCGCGACGAGCAACGGTTTCTACAAAGCGGGGACTCTCGGCGGAGTCGCTGAGGGCCTCACGGATTTTGCTGATCGCTTTGTTGAGCCCGTGGTCGAAATCCACGAAAGTGTCCGCGGGCCAGAGTTTTTTCTGAAGTTCCTCGCGAGTTACGACCTCGCCGGGATGCTCCAGCAGCATCGCCAGGACTTGGAAGGGCTGTTCCTGAAGGCGAACTCGCAGGCCGTGCTTGCGCAATTCGCCAGCGCGAAGATCCAGTTCGAAAACGCCAAAACGGAGCCGCACGCCGAGGTGAAGGTCTTCTTGCACGGAGAGCTGAATCCCAGGGAAGGTGAGTGTACCACCTGGCAGAGTTCACGGGAATCCAAGACGGGGACATCTTCCTGTATGTCCTTTATAGAGTCGGAGTTACCAGGGGACCGCCATTCCAGTGGGGAAGAACTGCCCGTCCATTGAATCGATCCCAAGTGCGAACCATAGTGAGGCCGTCAAGCGAAGGGGTAGGACGCAGTACCGTCGCAGGGAGGCTTCAATGTTCGAGCACAATCAGCTTCCGAATTTTGAGCAGGCTGTCTTGCCGCATCTTGACGCCGCCTACAACCTGGCGCGCTGGCTGACGCGCAATGGGCAGGACGCGGAAGACGTTGTCCAGGAATCCTACTTGCGCGCTTTCCGATTCTTTCCCGGTTTCCGCGGCGGCGATGCGCGTGCATGGCTCATGAAGATTGTCCGTAATACTTGCTATACCTGGTTGCACGCAAACCGGCCACTGCAAGACGCCGTCGAATTTGACGAGAACTTTTTCCCACCTGATTCTCGCGTTCCCAATCCAGAAGAAGTTGTACTCCAAAACGACAGCGCCGCTCTGCTGCGAAAGGCCCTGGAGAAGCTCCCGCCGAATTCTCGTGAAGTCCTCATTCTGCGCGAACTCGAGGGGATGTCCTACAGAGACATTGCAGATATCACCGGCATGCCTGTGGGCACCGTGATGTCGAGCTTGTCGCGCGCGCGCGGCCGCCTTCGTCAAGCTCTCACAGGTCTTATGACCCGAGTAACGGCGCCGAGTTCACGGCGAATCGTGGATGTGAACGCATGAGTGCGTGGGCGTAAGCGGAAGCGGAAGCTTGCAGGTCTGTAGTCATTGTCGCTGCGGCGCGGGCCAACCTCGAGCTTATTCGCTTTTCGGTCTGAATTGATGGGGTCGGAACGCTTGATGAAGGGCAAGGACGGATAGAGACATTTCCATCAGTTCTTTCGCTACGCGGGTGCGCTGAGAAAAACGGTCATAACCTGGCGACCGAAATACTCACAATTTTATTCCCGCCTCCTAAACATCCCTGGATCGGGGAATTATCCGAGAGCATGCGGGGTCTTACACGGTGAAGACAATGAAATGTCTCGAAATTCCAAACCGCATCGAACAAGGAGATTTGAGATGATCTGGGCTCGACATTTGAAATTATTTACGAAGTTAGGCGTGGCTGCTCTTGCACTGGGCGCTTTGGCGACTAGCGGGAACGCGCAAGATTCGTACCAAGGCAAGTTCACGCTGACCGTTGAGACTCACTGGGGAAGCGCCACGCTGCCGCCCGGCAATTACACTTTTACTCTGCCATCCAACAGCGCTCCATACAGACTTTACATCCAGGGACAAGGAGTTAGTGCCATCATCCAAGCCACTACAGCCGATCAGAGAGTGGTTTCTGAACGCCCGCAGCTGAACCTCGTGGACATCGCAGATGTGCACACCGTCCAGACATTCGAGGCACCGGAGCTGGGAGTGACCTTTACCTACTGGACGCCCACACAAAAGCACATGGGACGCAAGGAAGCCCGTCAAAAGACGGTGCCACAGACCGCGCCTGCGTCGCAGGCCGGTGAAAACAAAACTTCCATCGAAGTCCACACTGCGGGTCGCTAAGGAAAGAAGTCATGCAAGTCACTGCAAACGCCAGGTGCAGAAAGATAGTGGTCGCATCCCTGACAAGGCCCACTGTAGTGAAGCGGCGTAGCCTAAATTGGGATGCGCGTCCCAGCGCGGAATGCATCTCGAAGAAGGCTGCGCCGCCAGTCTCTCCTATCGCCAGCGATAAGCTGAGCGAAGCGGAGGCCATCCAGCGAGCCCGGGACGGCGATCGGACCGTGTTTGAATACCTCTACCGGTTGCATAGCCGACGTGTGTATGCCGTATGCCTGCGCATGGTAGGAAACACGGCCGAAGCAGAAGATCTGACTCAAGAAGCCTTTTTGCTTTTGCTCCGCAAAATCCACACTTTCCGCGGCGAATCGGCCTTCTCTACCTGGCTGCACAGACTGGCGGTTAACCTCGTGCTGATGCGTCTGCGCAAGAAGTCTCCACTAATCGTCTCGATCGAAGCGACTCCCGATCCAGACGATGAAACCGGCTCGCCGAGCATCGATATTGCGGCGCCCGACTTGTTACTCGAGGGATCGATTGACCGAATAAATCTCGAACGCTGCATCGAGCGGTTGCCCGTGGGCTACCGCTCAATATTTGTCTTGCACGATATCCAGGGGTACCAACACAACGAGATTGCCGAGATATTGGGACGCTCGGTAGGTGATTCAAAGTCGCAGTTGCACAAGGCCCGCACGCGGCTGCGTGAACTGCTCCACGAAGTTCAGCGTGAAAAGACCCGCGATGAGCGCCTAGCAGGCCGCAAGCTGGGTTCCCGGTCCTGCACGGCCTTGCTCCCTTTGACGGCCAACAACGCTTGATATTGAAGGAGGACAGAAAGTGATAGTTCCAAAGTTTCTAGTACCGGTTGACGCCAAGTTGGCTGACACCCCGAGTGCCCAAGAAAAGTTGAAGGATGGCCCAACACGAGTGACTCCGCCTGTAGCTTGTGAGTCGAAGCACGCCAGGTTTGCACTTCGTAAGGGGTTGTTCGCGGAGGCGATGCTCGAGAATAGTCCGACTAAACCACTTCGCCGCGTGGGTGATTTTGTTGTTTCTGCAATGGCGCAAATCCTTTGCGTAGCCGCGCTGCTCTTGCTTCCGCTTTACTTCAGCGAAGCGATCGATGTTCATCAGTTTAATAAGACTCTGCTCGCGGCGCCTCCTCCCGCGCCAGCTCCACCGCCGCCACCCGCGTCTGCACGGTCGGTCGCGCCGAAACGGAGAATCTTGTCGGTGACAGGGAAGTTCGTGGCGCCGAGGGTCATACCGCACCAGGTCGCTCGTCTTAGTGAAGAGCCAGACGGAAACGATTTGGCAGCTGCCATTGTCCCGGGTGAGGGCGTTCCCGGTGGAGTACCCCGAGGACAGCCTGGTGGCGTGATCGGCGGAGTCCTTTCCGGCGTTGCCCCTCCAGCCCCAATCGCTTCGGCGGCGCCGAAGAGTCCGATTCGTGTCGGTGGAGGAGTAAAGGCACCTCGACTCATCTTTGCGCCCGACCCGGTCTTTCCCGTCCTGGCCCGACAGGCTAGGATCGGCGGCGCGGTTGTGATTGACGCTGTGATCGACACGCAGGGAAACGTAGTTGAAATGCGGACGGTGTCCGGACCACCGATCCTGGTATTGGCGGCGATGGACGCGCTCCGCCGCTGGAAGTACGAGCCCACGATCTTAGGCGGCGAGGCTTTCCCCGTTCGATTGCTCGTGACCATTACGTTCGAGAACGGTCGAGCATAGAAGAAACATGAAAAAGAGAAATCTCTCGTTTCCTGGAATGGTTTGGATGTTCAGTCTGTTCCTGACATTGCTTCCCTTCTCTGTCAAAGCGGAGGAGATGAGATCGTTCCTTAAATACGCAGCAATTTTGACTCGCTCCGGCAGTTCCGAAGCATCAGCTCGGCTTCTTCCGGGGCACTATGCCACAGTAATCAATACACAAAGCGCGAACGGCTGGCCAATCGTGACCGGCAAAAAGGTTGTTTTAGCTTTGCCGGCTACTAGCGCGCGGCCTGAGGCGTTGATCGTTGCGAACAACCGCAAGTGCTTGGTAAACGGCTCCCAGCCAATCACCTCCGAAGCCCAATTGCAAATACATATCGCATCGGACCACTCCGCAGCCAGCGAAGGGATCCCGCACTCTCACTCGATCTCGGACACCATTTCCGCGCCGATTTATTTTCAGCTCGCGGACAGTCTCATCTACATGCAGGCAAGCCTCAACGGCTCACAGCCTCTCTGGATGATGTTGGACACGGGTTCGAGTGTCACTGTCTTCGACGAGCCGGTATCGAAGACCCTGGGAATTCGGTTCCTTGGCGAAGGGAATGCTTATGGACCCGGGCAAGGGTCCGCCCAAAAGTTGGCATTCGCCAGCCACGCTACCCTCAGTTTTGCGGGGGCAGAGCTCGGCGATCAAACTGTGGCGACGCTGCCTCTAGAATGGTTCTCGCGTGAAGTGGGCCGAAGCACTGATGGATTCCTCGGCTCCAATGTATTCCGCAACTATGTTGTTGAAATCGATTACGCAAACCAAGTGCTCCATCTCCACGATCCGACAACCTACTCGTACTCCGGCTCGGGTCAGCGTTTGCCGCTCCAATTCATCTCGATCGAAGTACCAATGGTGGTGGCCGTAGGAGGTGAGTTAAGTGCCCGCGTCGGACGGGTGCCGGCCATTAGACTCGGAGGATTCGTGGTCTCTAATCCACTCACGCAATTTTCCCAAAATACTTCGGGCATTTTGGCCACACCTGACCTAGCAGGGATCATCGGGGCGCAAATGCTGCGGCGATTTAGAGTCATATTCGACTACCCGCACGGGGAGATGATTCTCGAACCAAACGAGCACTTCGGTGACCCATCCGAGTGAGAAAGAATTGCCCCTAGGCTCCCCGCTTGATCTCTGATTTTACTGCTGTGCATCAAACGAGCTATTGAGTTGAATTCCGCCGTCAGCGAAAACAAACCTCTCCGATGGCGCTTGCTTGACGATGCCTCATCGGTGCCCGTCCAGTGGTTGCGGACCACTACTTTGTCGTCCTCGGCGATCAGGTCTTCGATGTTTACGCGCAGGTCGGGAACTTTTTTGAGCGCGGCGCCGACGTATTGGATAGCGCCCGGAGGTCCCGCGGGCAGTCCCGCCGGGACGTCGGCGCCGTGATCAACAAACTCGGGCGCGAAGTTCACTTCGCCGATTCGCAGGTTTTTCCGGTTCACGAATTCCTCAAAATGATTGCGGATGAATTCCTTCATCTCCGGGTGTGTCATGCCTGTCTTGGGATTTCTGACTTCCGGCGATTGCGCCGATGTGCTCATCCTGGCTCCTCCTTTTCAGGCGGACGCGGCCTGATCTCGAAATTCCCGGGCATTCGACGTCAGATACTGATCGAGTGTCACGGGATCGCGTTCGATCAACGCCTGCAGCAGGCCATCCGTTTTCGCGGCCCCACCCTGCTTGTAATATTGCTGAAGTTCCAAGAGCGCCGTCACCTGCCACGCCGGCATGCCCATGCCCAGCATCGCCTCGCGCTGCGCGGATTCGGGAATGTCCACGTAATTCACCGTGCGGCCGGTAACCTTGGAAATTCGTCTCGCAAGCTCCTGGTTCGATATGGCTTCCGGCCCATTCAATTCATAGGTCTTCCCGGCGTGCGCGCCTCCTTTAAGCGCTTTCACAGCAACAACGGCGATGTCACCCACGTCCAGATAGCTGACCTTTGCGTCGCCCATGGCCGCGTAAAACGTGCCCTGCGCCCGAATGCTGGGAGCATTGTAGACAACGATGTTCTGCAGAAACCCATTGGGCCGGAGGATCGTGTAGCTCATTCCTGTCCCCTTGAGCTTGTCTTCAACCTTGCGGTGCCAGCTCGGAAACGATTTCCCGTAGTCTCCCGCTCCCATCGCTGAACTGAGCACCACGTGCTTTACGCCGGATTCCTTACAGACATCCAGCGAGTTGAGGAATCGGAGAACACACAACATACACGGACGTTACTCCGTCCAGAGCGTCTCGGAGACTCTGCTTATTCGCATAATCTGCCAGCACAGCCTCACTTCCCGAGGGTGCCTTTGCGGCCTCCTCTTTCGACCTGTACATGGCGCGGACCTTGGACTCCTTCCGGCTCGCTTCCTGCAAGACCGCTTTGCCGACACTTCCGCTGGCACCAGTTATAAGGATCATTCTTTTACTCCCATTTTGTGCGGCTCGCGGCGGCCGGCGGAATTTCGGCTGACTCGTGCGGGCCGAATGCTTCAAGGGCATGATATAACGGCCCTGTACTGCGGTGAAGTA
>WNFA01003857.1_pt1 | contig 16186 bp, 15 predicted proteins | sample 5400481 | NCBI WGS metagenome assembly WNFA01 (sample SAMN13153340, study PRJNA577476) | soil metagenome | isolation source: 120 cm saprolite under Douglas fir tree site 2 hole 1 replicate 2 | place: USA:California | collected 2015-04-18
CCCGGAATGACGAAGGTCATATCAGCGCGAGACCACTACCGTCGTGCCGACCGAGACACGCTGGTAAAGGTCGGTGATATCGTCATTCAACATGCGGATGCAGCCATAGGACACGAAACCGCCGACCGAGCCCGGCATGTTGGTGCCATGGATCGCATATTCTCCGCCGGCCAGCGTCATCGCGGCGACGCCCATCGGATTTCGCGGCGAGCCACCGGGAATGACGTCCGGCATCGACGGCTTGTCATGCTTCACTTCAGCCGGCGGCGACCATGCGGGTTCGAGATACTTGCCGTCGATCCGGGTGGTGCCGGCCCATTGCTTGCCGGCCTTGCCGACGCCGACGGGATAGCGCACGGCGTGGCCGTCATCGAGCACGAGATAGAGCCGGCGCTCATTGGTCTTCACCACGATCGTCCCCGGCGAATAGTCGCCGCGGAAGCCGACCATGTCCGGCCGCGCTTCGGCCTCGCTCGACATCAACATCCCCGCCCCGATGGTGGCTGCGAGCGCCACCGCGATCCTCAACGACATCGATCTCTCCACTTTCGCTTCAAGCACCCCGTTCGGGGCCGTCAAATTCCATGCAAAGCCCGTAATGCGCCGGTGTGCAGCCGGTTTTGCCGACGCATTTTTAACCGCTCGCGTTAACTGACAGGTTGCCACGCTGGCCTTGGGACTCATTTAGTCGGGGGCAAGAGAGGAAATGTTCGAAACAAAGTAAATGACTTGAAAACAACACTCTTTGGGAAATGTGCCGCCGCGGGCAGCTTGCCGCTGACGATCGCGTGAGTGTGTGTGGGGGCACCTGTCCGTGTCCCGGACGCGGCGCGGCACGAAGTGACGCGACGCAGAGCCGGGATCCACGAATCCCAAGACGACGACGTGTACGATGTGGACCCCGGCAGCGCACCACGCCGCAAGGCGTAGCGCGTCGAAGACACGCGTGAACGCGCTGATTGCGTTGCGCAGCATCCGGGGCACGGCACCCGCGCGTGGAGCCTTGTTTCTAAACCCCCGCGTCCTTCTTGTTCTGGCGGTGTGCGACCAGATCGTCGACCACGGCCGGATCCGCCAGTGTCGAGGTATCGCCGAGACTGCCCGGTTCGTCCTCGGCGATCTTGCGCAGGATGCGGCGCATGATCTTGCCCGATCGGGTCTTTGGCAATCCCGGTGCGAACTGGATCTGGTCGGGAGACGCGATCGGACCGATGTCCTTGCGCACCCACGCCACCAGTTCCTTGCGCAATTCTTCGCTGGGCTCGGCACCATCCATCAGCGTGACATAGGCATAGATGCCCTGGCCCTTGATGTTGTGGGGATAGCCGACCACGGCGGCCTCCGACACTTTGGCATGCGCCACCAGCGAACTCTCGACCTCCGCGGTGCCCATGCGATGGCCGGAAACGTTGATCACGTCGTCGACGCGGCCGGTGATCCAGTAATAGCCGTCGGCATCCCGGCGGCAGCCGTCGCCGGTAAAATACTTGCCTTTGTAAGTCGAGAAATAGGTCTGTTCGAAGCGAGCATGGTCGCCATAGACCGTGCGCATCAGCCCCGGCCAGGATTTGGCGATGCACAGATTGCCCTGGCATTCGCCGCCCAGAACATTGCCGTCGGCATCAACGATCTCAGGCTGCACACCGAAGAACGGCTCGGTCGCCGAACCCGGCTTGAGTTTGGTCGCACCAGGCAGCGGCGTGATCAGAATGCCGCCGGTCTCCGTCTGCCACCAAGTATCGACGATCGGGCAGCGCTCGTCGCCGACCACGCGATGATACCACTCCCACGCTTCCGGATTGATCGGCTCGCCGACGGTGCCGAGCAATCGAAGACTCTTGCGCGAGGTTTTCTTGACCGGCTCATCGCCGCCCTGCATCAGCGCGCGGATCGCGGTCGGCGCGGTGTAGAAGATGTTGACCTTGTGCTTGTCGATCACGTTCCAGAACCGCGAATTATCGGGATAATTCGGCACGCCTTCGAACATCAGCGTGGTCGCGCCGTTCGCCAAAGGCCCATAAACAATGTAGCTGTGGCCGGTGACCCAGCCGACGTCGGCGGTGCACCAGAAGATGTCGCCGTCGTGATAGTCGAACACGTATTGATGCGTCATCGAGGCGAACACCAGATAGCCGCCGCTGGTGTGCAGCACGCCCTTGGGCTGGCCGGTCGAACCCGACGTATAGAGGATGAACAGCGGGTCCTCGGCGTGCATATGCTCGCACGGACATTCCGTCGTCACCATCTTGGCCGCGTCGTGATACCAGAAATCGCGCGACGGATTCATGTCGACTGCGGCGCCGGTACGCTTGACCACGATGACCCAGTCGACGCCGCCGCTTTTGGCGATGGCGGCATCGACATTGGCCTTCAGCGGGACTTTCTTGCCGCCGCGCAGTCCCTCGTCGGCAGTGATGACGATTTTGGACTGGCAGTCGGTGATGCGCTGGGCGAGGCTGTCGGGCGAAAAGCCGGCAAACACCACCGAATGAATGGCGCCGATCCGCGCACAGGCCAGCATCGCGTAGGCGGCTTCCGGAATCATCGGAAGATAGATCGTGACGCGGTCGCCCTTCTTGACGTTGCGGGTGCGCAGAATGTTGGCGAATTTGCAGACCTCGTCGTGCAGCTGCCGATAGGTGATGTGCTTCGATTCCGAGGGATTGTCGCCCTCCCAGATGATGGCGGTCTGGTCGCCGCGCTTGTCGAGATGCCGGTCGATGCAATTCCAGGCGACGTTGAGGACGCCGTCCTCGAACCATTTGATCGAGACGTTGCCGGGAGCGAAGGACGCGTTCTCGACCTTGGTGAATGGTTTGATCCAGCCGATGCGCTTGCCCTGTTCGGCCCAGAAGCCGTTCGGGTCGCTGACCGAGCGCGCATACATCTGGCGGTATTTGGCCTGGTCGACCCATGCACGCTTGGCCCACTCCGCGGATACGTCGTAAATTTTCTCGGACATTTTTGACCCTCCACCCATTCGGCCAGTGAACGCGGACACTGCAAGCCGTCTTTGATTGTTATAACGATTATGCGTCGGGCCTGATGGCGCCGACAAGCGGAACAAATAGTACCTTTGGCGACGCTCCTCGCCATGCGCAGGATCAAACCGTTGGGCCAGACGGCGGGGGTCGCCCCGGCATCCGCCCAGCATCCAGCGCCATCACGATCGCGTTTTCCGATAACCAAAAAATCCCCAAACGGGCTAGCTTTCCTGCCGGGAGGTATCTGGAAACCGTCGCCCTCACTTCTTGGGCTGGCGCTTAAGACAATTACCCCCTAAATGGCCTCCCCTAGGTCAGGCGGTCTGCCGGAACTAAGGATCAAGAATCGGCATTACCGTGAGAACATTCGGAGCAAGGCGTCTAAGGTCATGATGGATCAGCAGAATTTCGTGGCTGCGCGGCCCGTTTCCGCCGATCCGCATGTGGCTGTGACGCCGGGACACCCGGCAAGCGTCGAATCGCTCGCCCGGGAACTGGGTTTGAAGCTCGGCGACCAGAACCAATTGACCATCCGCCGCGTCAAGCGCGGCAAGAACTATTCGTTCGTTCGCGCCAACGGAACGCCGATCCGCCACACCGGCACCATCAAGCGTCTCCACTCGATGGCGGTGCCCCCGGCCTATGCCGAGGTGCGCTACGCCCCCGATCCGACCTCGCACCTGCAGGCCGTCGGCCGCGATGCCGCGGGCCGGCTGCAATACCGCTACCATTCCGATTGGGAAAAGGTCCGCGAGCACCGCAAGGCGCATCGGCTGGCGCGTCTGGTCGCGGCCCTGCCGAAAATTCGCCGCAACGTCTCGCAGCATCTCAAGGGCGACGCCCCGACCCGTGAATTCGCGCTGTCGGCGGTGATCGAACTGATCGCGCGCACCGCGATCCGTCCGGGCAACGAATCCTACGCCCGCCTCAACGGCACCCGCGGCGCCACCACGCTGCTGAAATCCAATGTCGTGCTGGAAGACGACTCCGTCGTGCTGACCTTCAAGGCCAAGGGCGGCAAGGCCGTGCGCAAGGAATGCGACGCCGCCAAGCTGGTGCGCGCCATCGGCATCCTTCGCGGCGTGCCGGGCAAGCGGATGTTTCAGTACCGGGACAATTCCGGCAATGTCCGCGCGGTCTCTACCACGCAGGTCAACGCGTTCCTGCGCGAGATCGCCGGCATCAAGATATCGCTGAAGGATTTTCGTACCCTGATGGCGTCCGCCGTGGTGCTGGAATCGCTGTCGCGGATTTCGCCGGCGGCCAGCGCCCGCGGCCGTCGCAAACAGGTGCTGGAGGCCGTCCGCGCCGCGGCGGATGAGCTGTCGAACACGCCGGCGATCTGCCGCAAGAGCTACGTCCACGACACCATCGTCACCGCGTTCGAAGACGGCATCCTCGAGCGTTTCGCCGCGACCATGAAAGGCTATCGCTCGCAGTCCAAGCGCGAGCAGCTTTTGGCGCAGGTGGTGTCAGCGGCAGCGGCGGCGTAGCTTTCTTCGTCTTCCCTCTCCCACAAGGGGAGAGGGGAAGTAAGAGCTACATTCCCCCCATCTTGCAGACGATCTTCCACTCTTCCGCCGTCACCGGCTGCACCGACAGCCTTGAATATTTCACCAGCGCCATGCCGGTCAGCCGCTTGTCGGCCTTGATCGCGGCCATCGTCACCGGCGTCTTCAGGGGTTCGTCGGCTTTGATGTCGACGCAGACGAATTTGCCGGTCTTGTCGGTGGGATCGGGATAGGCCTCCTTGATAACTTCCGCGATGCCGACGATCTCCTTGCCCTCGTTGGAATGATAGAAGAAGGCGCGGTCGCCCTTCTTCATCTTCACGAGGTTCTGTCGGGCTGTGAAATTGCGCACGCCGGTCCAGGCTTCGCCCTTGGCGCCTTTGGCCACCTGTTGATCCCACGACCAGCTCGAAGGTTCCGATTTCACCAGCCAGTACGCCATGTCATCCCTCCGCCTTGAACGGGCGTGTCAGCAGACTTTCGATCGCTTCGTCGATCGTCGTTGCACCGCTCAGGATTGCCACGACAGCACTTGATACCGGCATATCGACATCCTGCGAAGCCGCCAGTTCGACCAGCACGGGTGCGGTGAATTCGCCTTCGGCCAACTTGTCCCGTGGCGGCCGCTCGCCACGTCCGAGCGCGATGCCGAGCGCAAAATTGCGTGACTGCGGGCTGGAGCAGGTCAGGATCAGATCGCCCAGGCCCGAAAGTCCCGACATGGTTTCGCTGCGCGCGCCACAGGCGCGCCCGAGCCGCACCAGTTCGCTGAAGCCGCGCGTGGTCAACGCGGCTTGCGCCGACGCGCCGAATTTCCTGCCGACCACGATGCCGGCGGCGATCGCCAGCACGTTTTTCGCGGCGCCGCCGATCTCGACGCCGCGGACATCTGTCGTGTGATAGGGCCGGAAGGTCGACGAGCCCAGCGCCTGCACCAGTGAGATTGCGAGCGCCTCATCGGTCGCCGCCAGCGTGACGGCCGTGGGAAGCCCGCGCGCGACGTCTTCGGCAAAACTCGGCCCCGACAGAATCGCGGGGTGCGCATCGGGTGCTGTTTCCGCGATCACCTCGGTCATGAATTTGTGGGTGCCGCGCTCGATGCCCTTGGCGCAGGCGATGACGGGTGTTGCTTTGGCGAGATGAGGCGCAATCGCAGCGACGGCTTCGCGCAAATTCTGCGCGGGCGTCGCGATCAGGATAACGTCCGCGGCCGTGGCAAGCGCGATCTCGTCCGTCACACGGACGCTTGTGTTTAACCGCGCGCCAGACAGTTTCGGATTTGCCCGCGTGGCCGCGATTTCGGCCGCGCTCTCCGCGTTGCGCGCATAAAGAACGACATCGCGCCCGGCGCGCGCGGCGACGCCGGCCAGCGCGGTTCCCCATGCGCCGGCGCCGATCACCGCGACAGATTTGAAAGACGGCATCCGAGGGCCTCAGCTCCGCTCGCTCGCCCCGCTTTTGCGGGGAGAGGTTAGGCTGCGATCGCGGCAAGATTTTCTCTTCATTGTGCGCCTCTAAAAACCTGCGCGCGTATTGGCGTATCCCGCTGGCGCTATCGCCTTTTCGTCGAGCGGCCAGCGCGCGCGGGGCGGGGCATCCATCGTATCGATCATTCCCATCGCCAGCCGTTCCGCGCCGGCCCAGGCAATCATGGCGCCATTGTCGGTGCACAGCGCGGGCGGCGGAATGATCAGCATGGTCTGCGCTTTCTCGGCGACATCCTGCAACGCGCCGCGGATCGCCTGATTGGCGGCAACGCCGCCGGCGGCGACCAGCGCGCGCGGCGGGCCGAACTGTTCGTGAAACAGTCTCAAGCCGACACTAAGACGATCCGCCGTCGATTCCAGCACCGCGGCCTGAAAACTGGCGCAGAGGTCGCTGACGTCCTGCGGTTCCAGCGGCGTCCGCTGAGTGGCCTCGTTGCGCACCGCGGTCTTCAATCCCGACAACGAGAAATTGGCGTCGGCGCGTCCCAGCATCGGCCGCGGAAATGCGAACCGCTGCGGATCGCCGGTCGCCGCGGCGCGCTCGACTTCCGGTCCGCCCGGGTAGGGCAGCCCCAGCATTTTTGCCACTTTATCGAAAGCTTCGCCCATGGCGTCGTCGACGGTGGTGCCGAGACGGACATAGTTCCCAACCCCGACAACGGCGACGATCTGGGTGTGACCGCCGGAGGCGAGAAAAAGGCAATACGGAAAATCGAGCGTGCCGGTCAGCCGCGGCGTCAGCGCGTGGGCCTCGAGATGGTTCACCGCGATCAGCGGCGTATCATGCACCATCGCGATTGCCTTCGCGGTGGTCAGGCCGACGATCACGCCGCCGATCAGCCCGGGGCCGGCGGCGGCGGCGACCGCCGCCAGCTGCGCAAAGCCAATTCCGGATTCCTTCATCGCATGGGCGACGATGCCGTCGAGCCGATCGACATGGGCGCGCGCCGCGATCTCCGGCACCACGCCACCAAAAGCGGCATGCTCTTCGGTTTGGGAGTGGACAATATTGGACAGAATCCGCCCGGTCCCGTCGCTTTGGCGCTCGACCACGGCGGCGGCGGTTTCATCGCAGGTGGTCTCGATCCCGAGAACCAGACTTTGCATCAGCATCGGCGTGTCGTTATCCAATTTGAGCCCTTGCGCTATCGGCCAAAGCGGCGTTTCCGTATCCGCCCGGCGCATCTGCGAGCCAGGCGTGCCCCTGGACTTGATCCGGCGTGGATACCGGTCCACGTAGGGTAAGCGCGTCAAAGCGAAAAAAGATGGGCACCTCGGTTCTGGTCCAGCGAGAACCGATCAGGCTCTAGCATTGCGAGGTCTCAAAGTGCAATCGTCCGTTGCCGCAGAAATGCTTTTGCCAAGGACTTGACGCATGGCTGTTCTCGTCACCCGCCCGCATCCCGACGCCGAGGGGACAGCCTCCGTGCTGCGCGCCAAAGGCCTTGAGGTTCTGCTGGCGCCGATGCTGCGGTTTGAACCGGTTGCGTTCCACGACGACGAGGATGCGCGCTATGGCGCGGTCATCGTCACCAGCGCCAATGCGTTGCGCGGCATCGAGCCTCACCTCGCCGGCAGCCGGCTGCTTAAGCTGCCGCTGTTCGCCGTGGGGGCGCACACCGCATTGGCCGCGCAAAGCGCCGGATTTGACAACGTGATTCCCGCGAGTGGCGACGCGGCAAGCTTGCGCGATTTCGTGCTCGCCAGCGTGAAGGCGAAGGAGCTGAAAAAGGCCAGCACGCTGCTGTATCTGGCGGGGGCCGACCTGGCGCGCGATCTGGCCGGCGAACTCGGCGAACGCGGTTTTACTGTCGTCACCCACACCACCTACCGGATGATTCCGGTCCCCAATTTGCCGCGCGAAGCCTGCGATGCGTTCGCAGCCAGCCGGATCGAAGCGGTGCTGCATTATTCACGGCGCAGTGCGCGTGCATTTCTGGAAGCGGCGCGGGCCGGCGGCGTCGAAATTTCGGCATTGGCGATTCCGCAATGTTGCATCTCCGGTGCGGTGGCCTCGGTGGTCCGCGATGCCGGGGCCGCACAGGTCGTGGTGGCGGCATCGCCCGACGAAATTGCGTTGTTTGAGGTGCTGGACCGTGCGTTGCGCGCGGTACCACGCTAGAAAGCGTTTTCGAGCAAAGCATGCCCTCGGACTTGATCCGGGGTGGACACCGGTTCGCGCAGGGAAAACGCGTCGAAACAAGAGATTAGGGTATCGCTTCTGTTCTAATCAGTACTGATACTCTAAGAGGACGTGCCGAATCTGGTAGGTTCGGCCACAGGAACTCGAGGAACCGACGCGATGGTCGAGGACATGCCTGAAGACGAAGGACCCGCGCTGGACTCGGGCCGCGCCAAACGCGCGCCACCCACCATCGACCTCGAAGCGTCAGAGGTATCCGGCGAGACCCGGAAGGCGGGCGATGACGCGCGGCCGGAACGCATTTCCGGGGAGCAATCCTCCGAGGCGCCTTCGTCCCGAGAGCCTCCGGCACGGGCGATTTCGGCTTGGGTCATCGCGGTCGTTTCCGGCGCCGTCGCCGCCGCGCTGGTGATCGGTGTGGGCTGGATGCTGGGATGGCCTGCGGTGCCGGCCACGCCAGCCGCGACCGAAATCAATGCCGCCGTGATCGGCGATCTCGGCGCGCGCGTCGCCGCCGTCGAATCCAAAACCAACAAGCCCGCAACGTCGGCGCCCGATCCGGCATCTGCCGCGCGCATCGAGGCGCTGGAGAAATCCATTGCGTCGCTGCGCGGCGAACTCGCAGGCGCGCGCGCGCAGTCCGAGAAACTGGCGGCCGCGCTCAACGACGTCAAAACAACGCCGCGCGATTCCTCTGCGCCGCTGGATCTCACGGACATCAACGCGCGCATTGCCGGGCTGGAAAGCGCCACCCGGGCGCAGAGCGCCGAGGCCGTACAGCAGAACGCAAAACCGGCAGATGACGTGCCACTGCGCCGTGTCGTGGCGTCAGCGCTGCTCGATGTTCTGGTTCGGATCGGCGAACCATATCCGGCGGCGCTGGCGGCGGCGAAATCGCTGGCGCCTAATCCGGATGCGTTGAAGCCGCTCGATGGTTTCGCGGCCAAGGGCGTGCCCAGTCCGGCGGGTCTCAGCCGCGAATTGCTCACGCTGGTGTCAAAACTGTCGCCGCCGGCGCCGGAGAATGCGACCACCGGTTCGGGCCTCGTCGAGCGTCTGCAGGCCGGTGCTGCGAAACTGGTTCGCATCGAGCGCACCGATACGGCCGGCAACGATCGCGGCGCCGTGGTCGCGCGGGCTACCGCGGCGGCGCTGCGCAATGAATTCAACGAGGCGAGGCGTGAGTTGAATACGCTGGCGCCTGCCGATCGTGCCGCCGCGCAAGCCTGGCTCGACAAATGCGATGCGCGCGACGCGGCGCTGGCGGCGTCGCGTCAATTCGCGGCCGAGGCCATGGCGGCACTCGCCAAACCGGCGCCTTAGGAATCCGATGATCCGGATCATTCTGTTCCTGGTGCTGATTGCGCTCGCCGCGGCGGGCGCGGCGTGGGTCGCCGATCAGACCGGCGACGTCGTGCTGTCGTCGGGCGGCTGGCGCATCGAAACCTCGCTGCCGGTCTTCGCGGTGGCGCTCGGCGTCGTCATCGTTGCGGCGGTGCTGGCGTGGGGCTCCCTGCGCGCGCTCTGGCGCACACCGCACCGTATCAGGCACGCCCGTCGCGAGCGCCGTCACGCGCGCGGCCGCCACGCCATTGCCCATGGACTGCTCGCGATCGGCCACGGCGATTCCACCGCGGCCCGCCTGCATGCCGACGTCGCGCGCCGCCATGCCGCGAACGATCCGCTGGCGCTGTTGCTGCACGCGCAGTCGGCGCAGCTCGACGGCGACCGCGAGGGCGCGCAACGCGCGTTTCGCGCGATGGCCGAACGCGAGGATACCCGGCTATTGGGCCTGCGCGGATTGTTCATCGAGGCGCAGCGCGCCGACGATCCGGTCGCAGCCGTCATGATCGCGGAAGAGGCGCTGAAGCTTGCGCCGTCATCGACCTGGGCGTCGCATGCCGTGCTGGGATTTCGCTGCGCCAAGGGCGACTGGAGCGGGGCGCTGACGATCCTCGACAACAATCTCGCATCGGGGCTGATCGACAAGGCGGCCTATCGGCGTCAGCGCGGCGTGCTGCTGACGGCGCGCGCCCTGGAACTGGAAACTGTCGACCGCGACCTGTCGCGCGAAAGCGTGATGGAAGCGATAAAACTGGCGCCGACCTTGGTGCCGGCCGCGGTGCTGGCCAGCAAATATCAGAGCGAGGCGCATCAGGTGCGGCGCTCGATGCGGATCGTGGAGACCGCGTGGCTTGAGCATCCGCATCCCGATCTTGCGGACGCCTATGCGCACGTCAAGCTCGGCGATTCCGCCCGGCAGCGGCTGGTCCGTATCGAGACGCTCGCCGCCAAGGCGCCCGGTCATCTCGAAAGCGCGCTGGCGATCGCGCGCGCCGCCATCGACGCCACGGAATTTACCCGCGCGCGCGAGGCGCTGGCGCCGTTCACGGAAACCCCCACCCAGCGGGTGGCGATGCTGATGGCGGAGATCGAGCGCACCGAACACGGCGACAGTGGCCGGGCGCGGGCCTGGACCTTGCGCGCGGTACGGGCGCTGCACGATCCGGTGTGGACCGCGGACGGATATGTCAGCGATCGCTGGCGGCCGGTGTCGCCGGTGACCGGCCGGCTCGATGCCTTCCAATGGCAGCGCCCGCTGGCGGCACTGCCGTCCGACAAAAATGCCGCGATCGAAGCCAAGGAATTCAATGAGGCGATAGCGGCGCCGCGCCGCGTCGAGCCGCCGCGCGACGCGGCGATCGATCTGGCGCCCATCGCGACGCAGGACAATTCACCGGTGTTGGATGCCGCCGCCGAGCCGGCCCCCGTCGCTGCCCCCGCGCCGTCACCGCCGCCGCCGCAACCCGAATCTCCGCCTGTGGCGGCTGCGCCGCCACCACCGGCAACCGAAAGCCCAGCTGTGACGGCGGCGCCGCTGTTCCGCGCGCGCCAGGATATCCCCAAGGATCACCCCAGGAGCATCCCGCCCAGCATTCTGCCGGTGATTCCCATCGTCCGGGCGCCGGACGATCCCGGCATCGACGACGAACCGGGACGCGACGAATTCGCGGAACAAATCGGTCCCGCGCCAGGCCAGGCCGGCGGCTGGCGCGGCTTTCTGTCCCGCTGGGGCGGGTGATTCGTGAGGTCGCGGGGCAGCGTTTTTCTTGCCAAGACGGCCAGTGCCCGATATCAGGTGCGAGCGTTTTCAGCCCCGTTGCCGAGCGCAGCCGTTGGTCCGCCGCAATAGCTCAGCTGGTAGAGCACGTCATTCGTAATGACGGGGTCACAGGTTCGAATCCTGTTTGCGGCACCAGAAATCCCTACAAAATCATATCTTTAATACGGTGGTAACGGGGCCTTCGCCTCACCGCGAAGGCTATGTCAGCGGCGTGTCAACGAAGATCCGAGGGTGCGTCAGTTCGACACGAACATCTTGAGCAGCTTCGCCCGCTTCAGCAGCCAGTCGCTCCAAAAGGTGAGGATCGATCCGGCCGATTGCAGATGGAAGATGATGCGCGCCCACCGCCGGCCGTGGACCTGTAACCAATGGTCGTATCGGCCGAGAAGGTTGTAGAGGACATCTTCGGCGCGATCGGGCGGCATGCACATATCGATCAACAACCCGCGGGGGGCAGCCTGCCGGTCGCTCGTCGATGAGATCCTGTCGAAAAGCTCTGAAACCGAGCGGAGTATAGCGAGGCGAATGGCTGATTTGGTTTTTGACGAAAGGACCTCTTCTAAAAAGCGCATCGCTATCCAGATCGCGCCAAATCCCGGTGCGATAATTGCCGCGCCTTTTGCTGCGTAATGGAGGAAATCCATCATCTTCGTACACCACGAGCAGGAGGAGCATTCCAGGCGAACCCTTCAACGCCTGCGCCTCCGACAACTTGGGTCGCACGAAGCGATTCATCGAGGGCCTTTCGCCCTTGTGCCGTGATCTCATACAGCCGCGGCGCCCGGCCACCTCGACGGGCGTCGGGTTCGCCCTTTTTCCAGCGAACCAGCTTCTTCTCGCTCAAGCGATCGAGCGATGTGAAGACTGATCCAAATTGCTGCTCGCGGCCGAGCGCGGTAGACAGAGCCGCCTGCACGTCGCCGGCTGTGACGTCCGCTCGGCCGCGGAAAACGGCCAGCAGAATCAGCTCTTCAAGCTTTGACAGCATGATGTGATCCACCTATAATCAAACTCGTACTTGGTGAGAATATGGGCAGTAAGTGCGGCCTGTCAAGGGGCGCTATCTAGGCGACGTGGCCACACAACCAACGCGCCCCGGCGCGATCGGCGATCAGCGCGCTCAATCGACCTCGATTGTCATGATGACGCGCGCCACCTGGGCGGCCTGCCGGCCTCTATCGGGTCTCCGACACCACCCGGCTCCCGCGGACGCATGGGCGGCGGCCTGTTTCCGGGCGATTGATTGCGGGCCTGGTGCCGCAGGGGCGGTTGATCTTCGCGCGGATCGCCATGCTGCGCGCGCTTAACCGCCACATCGAGCGGGTGTTCAACCCCGACCGGAAAGACCATCATTGGGGACGGCGGAAGCTGGCAAGGGATCGATGAGGTAGGGACACCTTGCTACCTCCGATTGACCAGCCTCGGAACGCCGTGCAACATCGGGGTTCCAAAGGCAAGGTGAGGAAACGGTCCTCCATGGGCAAGATAATCAACCTCTTCAATCATAAGGGCGGTGTCTCCAAGACCACGACCGTCTTCAATCTTGCGTGGATGCTTGGAACGATGGGCAAGAAGGTAATCGTCGCCGACTTCGACCCTCAGTGTAATCTCACGGGCATGGTGCTGGGGTACAAGGGCGTTGAGGATCTTGAAGCAACTTACAAGGACAACCCCGCAAACAACATCAAGGATGCTTTGTCTCCGGCCTTCGAGTCTAAACCCCGTCAGATCACAGGGGCAGAGTGCATCACCGTACCGGGCAATGACAATCTGCTCCTGCTGCCGGGGCACATCGGTCTCGCTGAATACGAAACAACATTGGGTATCGCTCAGGAACTGAGCGGCTCGCTGCTGGCCCTCAGAAATCTTCCCGGCTCGATACGGTTTATGCTCTCGGCGACTGTCGAAAAGTACAAAGCCGACTACCTCTTCGTGGACATGAGTCCAAGTCTGGGACCAATCAACCAGAACCTGTTGATGACCGGCGACCACTTCATTGTGCCGCTGCACCCCGATTATTTCTCGGCCATGGCGCTGTCGTCGCTTACACGAGTGCTTCCCCGGTGGAAGGCATGGGCGACCATCGCGAGGGGCATCGAGGTTCTCAAAACAGCTGATTATCCGTTCCCGGAACCCAATGCGACGTTCATCGGCGCGGTCATCCAGAAGTACCGTCCGCGCAAGGGGGCTGCGAGTTCGGCGTTTCAGCATTGGATAGACCAACTCGTAGTTGGCCTTAAGGATCAGCTGGTTCCCGAACTTGTAAAAGCCGGGCTTCTGAACGTCGCTAAGTTCAAGGCCAAAGCCGGAATTGACCCGTGGCACCCAATAATGGAAGTCGCCGACTTCAATTCCCTCATTGCACTCTCGCAAGAGCATCAGATGCCCGTCTACGCATTGACGCCCGAGATTGTTGGCAAGGGCGCAGTCTGGGAGCAAGCGAAGGCAAGTATGGATGTTTTCTATAAAGGGTTCGAGGAATGCGCCAAAAAGGTCATCGCCTTGACCGCCTGAAGCTGAGATGACGCCCAGGGACTACTTCAACGAGGTGTGGCATCGGGCTGACTTGTTCGCGACCCTGCATGCTTACGTCATCAACAACGTCGCTGCAGTCATTCAACCGGATGAACTTCTGCGGGCCGAATGGGCAATGCGCGTGAGTGCCCTCGATCTATATGTTCACGAGGTGATCTCGCAAAACCTCCTGAAAATTTTTCAAGGAATTCGACCCGTCTGCCCAGGTTATTCCAAGCTTCAGATATCAAGCGACTCGTTGATGAGAATTCATGCAAATGGTCCGGGACTCGTTAGCGACACAACCTTCGATCTTGATATAAGGACTAAACTAGCGCGGGTCACGTATCAACTTCCTGATGACATCGCCGAAGGCATCAGGATGGTCTCGCCAATCGAGCTGTGGAACGAGATCGCCAGCCATAACGGCGCTGTGCCAGCAGCTGTGAAAAGTGAAGCTGGAGGTCTCCGGGGAGCGCTCACACAGATCGTCAACCGCAGGAACAAGATTGTCCACGAAGGCGATATGCAGCCCAGCGTTCCGCGAATACCGTGGCCGATCACCCGTCAGGATGTAGACCATGTCAAAACGACTATCGAGCGTATCGTCGACGGCATAGAGGCAAAGGTCTAACGCAGCTTTTTAGGGCATGTCGAAAGCGTAGCGCAGATCTTAACAATACCCGCATGCGTTCTCGTCTCCGCGACCGGCTTCGTAGACTCAGCGGTCAGCGGCTCCAGCTCACCATCGGCTTGGAATAAGTCGCGCATGTGCCGCTTGCGACGCTCCAGCCATTTGACGATCTCACCGTCAACAGCGGTATGATCGAAGCCAGATGCTGGTCGGTGGGCTTGGCTCCAGCGTAGCAGACGATGACATCGCAATCGGCAGCGTAGCTGACCGATGTCTGGTTTCGGGGGTAAAGCAGACATCCCATTTCAAGGGCGTTAGGACCGTTTTTGACCCATCTGAGACATCGAACCTGATCGCATCCGAGGCCGGTTGGGCCATTTCTTCCTCGCTGGCCATTCGCAAAGGTGCTAGTCCGATGGTGAGACCAGCGAGGCGAAGCTGAACGTTATCACCTTCGCAAACAAATCATCACCAAATACAAATTATCGTTTGGGAGGGCACATGCGCCGTCTTCTGATTTGCTCAACTATTACAGCGGTGCTCTTCACCATTAGCCCCTCCGGGGCGCACGCCCAAAAGTGGTACAATCAATCGACTGGTCCCGGTGGCGGGCTGTCGACTGGACCCGGCGGAGGGTTATCGACAGGTCCGGGAGGCGGATTATCGACAGGTCCGGGCGGTGGACTTTCAACTGGTCCGGGAGGCGGTTTGTCAACAGGACCCGGCGGAGGGTTATCGACGGGTCCGGGAGGCGGACTTTCGACTGGTCCGGGAGGCGGCTTGTCAACAGGACCCGGCGGAGGGTTATCGACAGGTCCAGGAGGCGGACGATCAACGGGTCCTTGCGGGGGCCTTTCGACCGGGCCAGCCTGTTAATTAGAAAAATAGTCGCCAAACGTGCTTACCAACTGCCGACCGCTCTATTTTTGGGATGATGAAAAGCGGTCCCGATCATGGAACGTCCGAAACGCTTGGAGTTGCTCCTGCGAGACCGGAGCATCTGAATCGTATCCGAAGTGAGCTAACAGGCGACTTGCGTCACAGTCCTGCAACCGCGCAACGCCATCAAAACCACCATCCGTCATGGCCACGTCGCGCGGGTCATGTCTGTTGTAAAGCTCAAACAGAGTTTCGAGCAACCGCCGCACGGTCGCTTCATCCAATCCAAATTCACCCGTCATGTAGCCGACAAACCATCGTTCAATGAGGCCGCGTCCGAGCTTATGCCGCAGGCGCAGTCCCAAAGTCATGGTGGCGGCATCGAACATACCGAAAGCATAACGTACAAAGTACGGGTCTTTCAGGAAGTCACTTTTTTTCCTGCCCTCGAAAAATATGAGCAGGTCGAATCTAGGCCTGCCAACCGACCACCAAGTCGAGCATACGAGACAGATAGACTACGATTGATCCATGCCGTGGCCGGGTCTTCTCGCAGCGCCGCTCGCTTCCACAGCGCGGCTTCTTCATAACGGCCAGCGTCAAAGTGAGCGCAACCAAGGCCGGTTAAGCGGTTAGCGTTCGGTCGCCGCGGATCGAGCCTCGTTGCTTGGTCGAAATGCCTGACAGCGGCCTCTGCGTTTCCCGAATATGCATTAACCCAGCCACTGCGTTCCCAACCCCAGACAAGGCTCGGGTCGAGTTCAAGAGCGCGCCCGACGAGGGCATCGGCATGATCCAGCTGACCGGCCATTGTTTCGACCGCGCATCGGGCAGTCAGAACGATCGGATCATCCGGATCAAGGATGCCGGTGCGCTCGCTAAGTAGCAGCGCGTTTCTTCGCTCTTGGTT
>WNFA01002761.1_pt1 | contig 16184 bp, 15 predicted proteins | sample 5400481 | NCBI WGS metagenome assembly WNFA01 (sample SAMN13153340, study PRJNA577476) | soil metagenome | isolation source: 120 cm saprolite under Douglas fir tree site 2 hole 1 replicate 2 | place: USA:California | collected 2015-04-18
GTCATCCGCAGTGCGGTAGCGAGCGACCAATGGTGCTATCACGGTCGCAAGAGGAGCGAGTCCTGGGGGTGCTGCAGCGTCAGCTGCCGGGAAGTCTGCCCCTCGGCTACTGCATCGCCCATCTGGCCGCGGCGGCCAAGGTCAAGCCCGAGCAGCACGTCCATCTCGCCAGATTCGTCCATGCCGTCCTCCGCAAAGGGCAGTGCGAGATCCTGAAAGAAGGACTCTGCTCCGCCGGCGGCCACGAGGTGCTCGAGATGATCGTGCGGGGCCGAGCGAGTCTCCCGGCCGAGCGGCCCCACTGACCGATCTGTCGCTGCGCGTACGAGGTGGCGACTACCCTGACGGCTTGAGCATGCAGAAGCCCTGGGACTCGACCCCCAGGGGGACATTGAACTTGCTGCGGAAGTTCTCGAGGGCGACCGCTGCCGTCAGCTCGACGATCTGGCCGTCGTCGAAGATGGTCTTGAGGCGGGCGAAGAGCTCGTCGCTCACCGTCTGGCCGGTGATGGTCATGGCTTCCGCATACTCGAGGGCGGCGCACTCCATGGCGGAGAAGCGCGTGCTCTCGCGCCAGGTCGGCACCTCGCGCACCTTGTCGTCGTCCGCCCCCGCCTGCATCCCCCGGGATGCGTTGATGTCAATTCAGAACGGGCAGCCGTTGATCAGCGCCACGCGCAGGTAGATGAGAGGCAGCAGCTCGGCGGGCAGCCGGCCCGACTTCTCGATGGAGCCCGAGAGCTGGGCGGCCGCCTTGAGGATGGGTGGGCAGTGCGCGAGGACCTTGGTCGGATTCAAGAGGCCCCCGAAGACCTCGCGCTGCTTGGCGAAAGCCTCCTTCAGGATGGGATCGCCGCCGTCGTCTTCGATCTCGCGCACTCTGGGCACGGCCGTCTCCTAGGGACGCTTGAGGATGAACGTCGTCATGTCATCGTGCACCTGGGCCGTCCCGCGCGCGAGCACGTCCGAGGTCAGGGCCTCGGCCTGTCGCTGAGCCGTGAGCTCCCGCGCGCGAACGAGGGCGTCGAGCACGCGCGGCAGCCCGGGACGCTTGCCCCCGCTCTCCGGAGCCTCGATGAGGCCGTCGGTCAGAAGGACGAGGCTGTCCCCCGACTCGAGGTCGATCTCGACCTGCTCGAAGCCCGTCTCCTCGAACACGCCCAGGATCATGCCGCCGACGCGAACGGGGGCCGGGATTCCCGCGGCGCGCATCAGGAGCGGCTCCGGGTGCCCGCCCGAGGCGAGGGCGATCCGTCCCACGTGCCCCGGAGAGAGCACGCCGAGGACGAGGGTGACGAACATGGACGGCGGCATGTCGCGGCACAGGGAGGCGTTGAGCTTGGCCAGGACCTCGGCGGGCTCGCTGAGCCCGCGCGCGATCTCGCGGAGCAGCGTGCGGACCATGACCATGAGGAGGGCGGCGGGGATGCCCTTGCCGGAGACATCGCCCACGGCCACCCCGATGCGCTCGCCCATCGGGAAGATGTCGAAGAAGTCGCCCCCGACCATGGTCGAGGGACGGAGCAAGGCGCCCACCTCGAGCCCGGCGAGCGCGGAGGGCACGGCCGGCTGCAGGCGCTGCTGGATGTCGCGCGCGGCCTCGAGATCCCGGGTGAGCTGCGCCACGCCTTCTCGATTGAACCAATCGCCCAGCACACCCATGAGCGGTCCGGTGAGCCGCGCGAGCGCCGTGCGCTTGAGGAGTGACTGCACGCGGGCCAGCATCTCCGAGGGCTCGAAGGGCTTGGCGACGTAGTCGTCGGCGCCGCGATCGAAGCCCTGGATCTTGTCGGCGAGCTGGGCCTTGGCCGTGAGCATGATGACGGGAAGCTGCGCGGTCGGCCCGTGCTCGCGAATGCGCTTCAGGGTCTCGAGCCCGTCCGCGCGCGGCATCATCACGTCCAGGATGACGAGGTCGGGCGGCTGCCGCCGGATCTGGTCGATGGCCTCCACCCCGTCGCCCGCCGTCTCCACCTCGAAGCCCGCGCGGCGCAGCGTCACCGAGAGGATGGTGCTGATGTCCGCTTCGTCGTCCACCACGAGGATGCGCGAGGAGGTCATCGGCCGATGCTCCGATCCAGACGCAGGTTGGCGCGGATCGCCCCCAGGAGATCCGCGGAGGAGAACGGCTTGGCGAGGTGCACGGTCGGTCCGAGGGCCCGGGTGTCGTCGTCGCCCAGCTCGATGGCGGAGAGGATGATCACGGGCGTCTCGCGCGTGCGCTCGTTCTCGCGCAGGAGGCGGATGGCCTCGAAGCCGTCGAGGTCGGGCAGCATGAGATCCATGGTGATGAGGTCAGGCAGCCGCTCGCGCGCGAGCTCGATCGCCTCGAGGGCGCGGCCGGCTTCGAGCACCCGGAACCCCTCCAGCTCGAGCTGATCCCGCAGGAGCATGCGGATGTCCGGCTCGTCGTCCACGACCAGGATGAGCGGACCGCCCGGAACGCCGGGCTCCCGATCCGCGGGCGCGACGGCCTCCACGGCCGGGATGGGCAGCCTGACGATGAAGGTCGCCCCCTGCCCGAGCTGGCTCTCCACGCCGATGGAGCCGCCGTGCTCCTCGACGATGCCGCGACAGATGGCCAGGCCCAACCCGGTGCCGCCCACCGAGCGGACGTTGCTGCCGTCGAGCTGCTGGAACTTCTTGAAGAGCTTGCCCATGTCCTCGGCGGCGATGCCGCGGCCCTGGTCGCGCACGCGCAGCTCGGCCTGCCGACCCGTGGCCTTGACGGTCACGCTGACGCCGCCGCCCGGGGGCGAGAACTTGATGGCGTTGGACAGCAGATTGGTCACGACCTGGACCATGCGATCGGCGTCGACCTTGAGGGAAGGCAGGCCCGCGTCCGTGTCCACGGTGATGGTGATGCCTCGCGACTCCGCGAAGGCCGCGATGCCGTCGACGGCCACCGACACGAACTCGTCCACGCGGTGCGGCCCCAAATCGAGCTGGACGTGGCCCGCCTCGATCTTGGAGATGTCGAGGATGTTGGTGATGAGCCGGATGAGGCGGTCGGTGTTCTTGACGGAGATGTCGATGAGCTGGCGCTGCGTACTGTCGAGGGTGAGGGAGGGGTCCGACAGGAGCAGGTGCAGCGAGCCCTTGATGGAGGTGAGCGGAGTGCGGAGCTCGTGCGACACCGTGGAGACGAACTCCGTCTTCATCCGGTCGATCTCGCGCTGTCGAGTGACATCGTGAAAGGTGATGGTGACGCCCACGGCGGCCCCGAGCAGATCACGCATGGGCGCCGCGCGCCAGCCGAGGGTGCGCGGCTCCGGCGTCCGTACCTCGAGATCGCCGAGGGCGGCCTCGGGCCGCCCACCCGCGATCACTTTCTCCAGCGCCTGCCCACCCGGCGTCTCCCAGCCAACGGCGGGGCCCAGCCCCTCCACGAGACGATGAAAGGGCCGCCCGATGACTTCGTCGGGGGAGATGCCGAGGAGGTCGCCGCCCTGGCGGTTGAAGGCCACGATACGGCCCGAGAGGTCGGCCACGAGAAAGCCGTCGGTGGTCGAGGCGAAGACCTGCTCGAGCTGCGTCTTCTTGTTCTCCGCCTCCTCGAACAGCGCGGCGTTGTCGAGGGCCATGGCGAGCTGGTCGGCATAGGCGGCGAGCAGCCGCGTCTCCGCCTCGTAAAGCGAGCGCGGCCCCGCGAAGACGAGGACGAGACCGCCGAGCACGCGGCTCCGCCCGCGCACGGGGAAGGCGGCGAGGCCCCGGGGCCCGGGCTCGAGGAGACCTTCGGGGAGGAGCTCGGGGCGAGCCGTCACGTCGGGCACGAGAAGCGGCGCCTCCCGCCGCCGCAACGGCTCGGCGAGCGCGCGTACGGCGTCCTCGGGCAAGGTGCCCCAGCGGATGACCTTGGCCTGCACGGTGCCCGTATCGCCGAAGAGCATGACGGCGGCGCCCACGGCGCTGAAGGTCTGCCCGAGGCTGGCGAGGGCGTCGGGCAGGAGGCGCCGGGCGTCGAGCGTGCGATGCAGCGTGCGCGCCGCATCGTTCAGGAGCGCGGCCGCGGCGAGGTTGTACTGGGTCACCGTGTAGAGGCGCGAGTTCTCGATGGCCACGGCGGCCTGGGCGGCCATGGTCGAGAGCACGTGGACGTCCTGCTCCGAGAAGGGGCGCGGCTCCCGCGAGCCCCCCATGAGCACGCCGAAGACCTCGTCGCGGATGACCACGGGAGCTGCGATGAACGCGCGCGGGGCGCCCTCGACGGACATGGCCTCTCGCGTGGCCTGGGAATAGCCGAGGGCGGGGTCGGCATGCGCATCCGCCGTCCAGTACGGCTTGCGCTCCGCAAACGCGCGGCCGCTCACCCCCTCCCCGGATCGGAGAATAACCGCGCGGGTCATGGCGTCGGGCACGTGGCGCCCGCGCACGAAGACGAGACCGTCGCGCGCCGCGTCCCAGCGGTAGAAGCCCGATGCGTCGCACTCGAGCACCCCGAGCGTGCTCTCCGTGATGATGTCCAGGAGCTGCTCGAGATCGAGAGTGGAGGAGAGGCGCCGGGTGACGTCGAGAAGCAGGGTGGCGTCCCGCTCGCGGCGCTGGGTCTCCGCCCACAGACGGGCATTCGAGACCAGGTTCTGGAGCTGCTGGCAAAAAAGCTCGAGCTGGGCGATGCCTCGCCGCATGATCGGGCGGCGGCTCGTCTTGTTGTCCACGAGCACGACGCCGATCGAGCGCTCCTGGAAGCGCAGGGGCACCACGGCGAAGCGGCGCAGCCTCAGGAGCGGGTGCTCGCGCAGGTCCAGCCCCAGCGGAGGCAGGGTCGCGAGATCGGCATCGGTCAAGACCATGATGGTCTGGCCGGAGGTCCAGGCCTGCTCGAGGGCGCCGCTACCCGCGATGGGCAGCACCCGCCGGCCCGCGGCCTCCGCGTCACTGCTCGCGGCGACGACGAAAGCGTGCTCGTCGGCGTCGGCCAGCAACACGCTGATCCGGTCGAAGTTGAGCGCCTCGCGAGCCCCGTGGACGAAGGTGTCGATGCGCTGCTGGACGTCCATGGAGCGCATCATGCCCACGGTGAGCGTGTACAGGTCCTCGCTCACCTTGCGGCGATCCTGGATGTCCTGGAAGAGGCGCGCCTTGGTCAGGGCCACCGCGGCGTGCTCGGCGAAGGCTTCCATGACCTTGATCTCGCCGGGAGTGAACGTGCGGCGCGTGGCGCTCATGAGGCAGACGACGCCGATTGCCTGGCCCCCGACGAGGAGCGGCAGGGTGGCCGCCGAGACCATCCCCGCCTTCACGAAGGCCGGGGCGAGCGAGGGGTCAGGCGTGGTCGCCAGGCGCGCGGGCAGGTCGTCCACCAGGATCGAGCGTCCGGTGGCGGCGACCTCGCCGACCACTCCCTCGCCGAGGGCGAGCTCCGGCGGCCGACGCCGCTGACCGCCGCGCTCCTCGCCGGACTCCGCGCGCAGGCGCAGACGGTCGCCCTCGAGCGTCCAGAGCTGACAGGCGCCGCCCGGAAAGAGCGTGAGAGCCGCGTCCACCACCGCGGGCAGGATGGTCTCGGGATCGAGGGAGGCGGTGAGCGTGCGGCTCAGGCTCGTCAAGGTCTCGAGCCGGTTCGCGTACAGCGCGGCCTCGGCGTACAGGCGCATGTTGCGAACGGCCACGGCGGCCTGCGCCACGAAGCTCTCGAGCAGCTCGCGCTCGTCGGGTCCTGGATGGAGCGGGGCCCGGCCGGAGATCGCGAGCACGGCGAGGAGCGAGCCCTCGAGCATGACGGGCACGCCGAGGAAGCTCCGGAGCCCGCGCGCGGCCCACCAGTCGCGGAGGACAAAGCGCTCGTCGCGCGTCACATCCGGCACGTCGAGGCTCTGGCGACGCTCGGCGATCCAGCCCAGGGCGCCTTCCCCGTACGCCACGGGCGCCGCGGGCAAGCCCTCGGCCATGGCCTCGTCCGAGACCGCCCGCCGCGTGACCGTGTGGGTGACCTCGTCGGCGACCCAGAAGGAGACGAAGGGCGCGCCCATCATCTCGGCGGCGGCGCGGGCGATGGTGCCCAGGACCTCGGACTCGTCGAGCGAGGAGGAAACGACCTGGTTGACGCGGGAGAGCGCCCGCAGCCGCGCGGCGCGCCCTTCGAGGGCGTCCCGCAGCCGCGCGTGATTGAGCAGGATGCCGGCCTGCTCGCCGATTATCTGAAGCGGGGCGAGCTCCGCGGCGTCGAAGCGCCGCCGCCGCTCCCACCAGATGAGATGGAAGGCGCCCGAGATCTTGCCGTCGAGGACGATGGGGATCACGAGGCCGGCCTGGTGCGGGAAGCGCTTGAAGGGCTGCGCGGCGAAGCGCGGATCGGCGGCCACATCGTCCGACCACACGACCTGCCCGTGGCTGAAGAGCCCCTCGGCCACCGCGGGCTCGTCGAGGGAGAGCGCCGTCGCGCTCAGCGCCTCCACGGCGTGCTTGGGCACTCCGTGAGCGGCGATGGGCCGGAGCAGGCTCGTTCGCCCATCGTGGAGATAGGCGGACACCGTCTCGGCGCCCGTGAGCCGCCCGAGCTCGCGGCAGATGAGCCGGAGCGCCTCGGGCAGATCCGTGGTCGAGCTGACCACGCGAGCGATGGCCAGGAGTCCCGTGGTCTCGCGCAGCCGGGCCTCGAGGACTTCGCTCGCCGCGGGCGGCTCCGCCGCCGCGCCGGCGATGGGAGTGGGGTTCTCGTCACTCATCGTGAGTCTTGGTCAGTATAACCGGACGAAACCCCGGAGACCGTCAGCCTTTCCCAGGTTTGGCGGGAGGCTAACTCCGCTAAGAATTTGACGAGAGCCGAGGCATCCGAGCCCCCGACACTTCCGTCAGCCGAAGTATCCGGGCAGGATCTCCCGGAAGAGAGCGAGGAGGCCGCCCTTGTCCGGCGTGGGCGCCACCCGCCCCGCCTGGCTCCGCACCGCCTCGGGCGCTCCCGGCATGGCCACACCCAGGCCCGCCGCGCGGATCATCTCGAGATCGTTCTCCTGGTCGCCCACGGCGACGATGTCCGCGAGCGTCACGCCGAGATGGTCGGCGACCACGCGGAGGGCCGCGCCCTTGGAGGCGGTGGGCGGAATCATCTCGAGGTAGTCTCGCCGGGTCATGACGAGCCGCGCCTCCTCGCCCAGGGCCCGCGTCAGGTCGTCGCGGACGATGGGAAGCGTCTCGGGATGGCCGATGAACAGGGTCTTGACGAACCCACCCATGCTGAGGAAGTCGGCGGGCTGGTCGATGACTTCCAGGGGCACCGCCTGCTCTTCCGAGTAGAGGCGGGCCGCCCAGCTCTCGTCGAGACAGTACAGCTGATCGTCTCGATAGAAGAGGGGGTTCACGGGCGCGTGAGCGAAGACCTCGTGGGCCCGCCAGATGAGTCCGCGCGGGAGGGTCAGGCGCATCAGGTCGCGCCCGTCGGAATCGCGCACGAGGGCGCCATTGTAGAAGATCCCGGGGCCGGCCGCGTCGAGCTCCGCGATGTAGCGCTCGGCCCCGGGAGGCATGCGGCCCGTGGCCACGCAAAAGATGAGCCCGCGCGAGACGGCCCGGCGGCAGCCCGCCACGAGATCCGGATCGAGGTCGGGAGGTTGGAGCAGCAGGGTGCCGTCGAGATCGCAGACGAGCACGCGGTACGGCACGCGGCTCAGGAGACCGGGCGATCGCCTCGCGCGAAGCGCGCGGCGCACTCGGCGCTGCAGAAGTGGAGCGCTTCGCCGCCGCTCTCCCGGCGAATGGCCCGCGAGCGCAGCACGTAGGTGCCACAGAAAGGATCCTTCACGAGGGGGTCTGGCCGCTCGGTGTCGGCCCCGCTCAGCCGGAGCCGCCATCCACGCAGCACGGGGGCGATGAAGACGAAGGCCATGATCACAACCAGGAGCAGCAGCACGCCGCGCACGGCTAGCCCCGATCGGGTCGGATGCCGAGTGAGCGGAGGAAGTCGCGGTCGCGCTCGGTCAGCTCGAGCTCCGAGGCGGGGGCGCCGCCGCGCGGACGCGAGAAAAAGATGCCCGTCTCGGCCCCGCGCTTGAGGATCTCGGCCACTGCATCGCGCGCGGCCTGGGTCGCCTCCAGCGACACCTCCACCGCGCGCACCAGCTTGGCCATCAAGCGCTCCACGTGCGAGTCGGACGGCATGCTCCGGAGGATAGCACAGGTATAATGTCGGGCCGGAGGCAACCCCGGAGACACCAATGGACCGCGCATGGCACTTCCTCGGCTCCTCGACCCTGCAGCCCCTCGGGAAGCTCACGCTCCGGGAGGACGCCTGGAGGCTGCCCACCGGAGCCGAGCGACGCTACCCGGTGCTCCAGGTGGGCCTGACCGTCGGCGTGGTGCCTTTCGTCGACCGCGAGCACGTCCTTCTCATCCGACAGTTTCGCCATCTCGCCCGCGAGACCTCGTGGGAGCTGCCGGGGGGCGGCGGACAGCCCGGCGAGTCGCCCGAGGCCGCCGCGCAGCGCGAGCTGCGCGAGGAGGGCGGTCATCGCGCTGGCCGTCTGCTCTTCCTCACCCGCTTCTACCCGTCCAATGCCTACCTGGACGAGACGGCGCATTGCTTCGTGGGCCTGGACCTCACGCCCGCTCCCCTCGCCGCCGATGACGACGAGTTCTTCGAGCGCCGCGTGATCTCTTTCCAGGACGCGGTGGCCATGGCGCTGGACGATCGCATCACCGAATCGGTGTCCAAGGTCGCCCTCCTGGCCGCCGCGCTGAGGCCGGATCTCCTGCCCTAGCTCGCTCATGATTGCCCCGTGGGCCTCCGGAATGCTAGGCTCCCCGGGATGACAGTGCCACGCCGCTCCGCTCTCATCTTCATCGCGGCCTTGCTCGTGCTGGGATTCGCCGATGCAGAAACCATCGCCAGCGCCCAGGCGCAGGACAAGGGACGCCGACCGGACAAGACCTCGCCCGCCCCGCTGGATGACAAGGGCGCGCGCGTCGACGAGGCCATGCGCGTCTCCGGCATACGCAGCCACCTCGCTCTCGTCCGCATTCGGATGAGGCAGATCCTCGACGAGGACCCGCGCGTCGACTACGACGCCCGGCGCTGGCTCGCCCAGACCCTCGACGCCGCCTTCTCGCCCGAGACCTTCGCCAAGCCCATCCGGCAGGCGCTCCTCGACGGCTACGACGGCGACGCCCTCAGCCGCGTCCTGGTATGGTACCGCTCGGCCACCGGCCGGAAGATCGCGCGGCTCGAGCAGGCGGCCACGGAGCCGGGAATCGCGCAGGCGCGCAAGTTGTACCTGGCCAGCCTCGAGAACAAGCAGCCGTCCGACTATCGCCTCGTGCTCATCTTCAGCCTGGACGAGGCCTCACGCGCCTCCGAGGGAACCTTTGCCGCCGAGAAGGCCGCCGTCAACGGCTGGAACCGAGGGATCGAGCAGATCCTCTCCGGCCAGGAGCGTCAGGAGGTGGCGCAGACCCAGGTCGCCCTCGACGTCTTTCGCGCGCAGATCCGGGACATGGTCAGCGACGATGTCCTGCGCGAGATGCTCTACACGTATCGCGAGGCGAGCGACGTCGAGCTGCGCGCCTACGTCGAGTTCCTCGAATCCGACGCGGGCAAGTGGTTCTTCAAGACCGTATACCAGGGACAGCAGGCCGTCGTGGAGAAGGCCGTGGACAAGGTCGCCGACGATTTCGTCGCTACGGTCCTGACCAAGAAGACCACGCGACCACCCACCCCACCTACCCGCAGATAGCGTCGCCCCCTAAGCCCGCAGCGAGCTCGCGTTTCGCATCGGGGCCTCCCCCTGATCTACTCAGCCCTCGCCTCAGGGCTTTGCCCTTCAGCTCGAACTGCGGCCCTCTCCCCCTCCGGGGCGAGGGATCAAGATGAATCCAGGCTAGTAGGTGGCGCGGCCGCCCGACAGATCGTGCACGGCTCCGGTAGTGAAGGAGCATTCGTCCGAGGCCAGCCAGGCGACCAGGGCCGCGACTTCATCGGGCCGCCCCACGCGCCCCATGGGGATCTTGGAGACGAGCAGGTCGACGGTGCTCTTCTCCATCTGCTGCAGGAGCTCGGTCCCGATGACGGCGGGGGCGACGGCGTGCACGAGGATCCCCCGGGTGCACACTTCCTTGGCGAGCGCCTTGGTCAGCCCGATGACACCCGCCTTGGCGGTGGAGTAGGGCACCAGGGTCGGATTGCCTTCCTTGCCGGCGATGGAGGCGATGTTGATGATGCGTCCGGCGCCCTGCCCGAGCATGACCCTGACGGCAGCCCGGCAGCACAGGAAGACGCTCGTGAGGTCGACGTCGATCACGCGCCGCCAGTCCTCGTCGGACAGCTCCCAGATGGGAAAGGAGCGGCCCGTGATGCCGGCGTTGTTCACGAGGATGTCGAGCCGACCCCATTGCTGGACGACCCGGCTCATCGCGGAATCGACCTCCGACGTCTTGGTCACGTCGGCGGCGATGGCCATCGCCCCCGCCCCGATCTTGCCCGCGGCCACCTGCGCCTCCCGAGCATCCAGGTCGAGGACGGCCACGCGCGCGCCGTCGGCGGCCAGGCGCGAGGCGATGGCGAGCCCGATGCCTCGGGCGGCGCCCGTGACGATCGCGGTCTTCTTGTCGAGCGACACGTCAGCCTCCTGTGCCTGCGGGCTCGGCGCTCATGCCCGGGCCGCCTCGGCGACCACGCGCAGCACCGCGAGGCCGTAGCGCTCCGCTTTGTGGCGGCCGATGCCGTAGGCCATGGCCAGCTCGTCGAGCGTCCGCGGGCGCAGCCGCGCGATGTCGCGCAGCGTGCGGTCGGAGGCGACCATGAAGGGGGCCATGGCCTCTTCGCGCGAGACACCGAGCCGCCAGGCGCGAAGCGCCTCGAAGAGGGCCTGCCCTTCGCTATCGAGCTCGTCGCTCGCGGCGGGGCGGCGCTTCGGTCGCGGGGCGCTGGCCGGCCGTGCGGCATCGCGGGCCGCGGGAAGGAGGAGCCGCGCGGGGTGCTCGCCCTTCATCACCGCGCGTCCCTCTTCCGTGAGGGTGACCACGGGCCGGTCCGCCCCCGTGAAGCCGACCCAGCCCGCGGTGACGCAGCGGCGGAGAAGGCGCGTCAGCCACTCGGGGGCGCGCTCACGAAGATTGCCGAAGGTCTGCGTCGAGGCAAGCCCGCTCCGATCGAGCCGCTCGTCCGCGTCACCATGGATCAGGGCCACCGCCGTCTGCAGGCCGAAGCGTCCGTGCACGCGCGCCACCCCGGAGAGCGCCTTGCGGACGATGAGGGTGACCGCATCCGGGTCGTGGGCCTCCCCGGGATCCACGAGGGCGCGGCAGACGTCGCAACGGCCGCATCCGTGGAGGGTCTCCGCCTCGTCGCCGAAGTAGCGGAGGACGGCATCGTGTCGGCAGCTCCCGCCCTCGGCCCACCGCATCAGCTCGAGGAAGAGTCCCCACTTGTGCTCGACGACGGCGGGGTCGGGCGCGGCGCCGTCGCCCCCGCGCTCGATGAGGGCGCGGCGCAACGGCAGGTCGCGCGAGGAGATGAGCAGGAGTCCCAGCGCCGGGGCGCCGTCACGCCCGGCGCGCCCGACCTCCTGGTAGTACGCTTCCAGCGAGCTCGGCGGCCCCAGGTGAACAACGGCGCGCACGTCCGCCCGGTCTATGCCCATGCCGAAGGCGTTGGTGGCCACGATGACCTCTGCCCGTCCCTCCAGGAAGTCGCGCTGGGCTCCGTCACGCTCTCCGGGCGAGAGCCCTGCGTGGTACACGCGCGCGCGCCAGCCGAGCCCCGCGAGCCGAGCGCCTTCCTCCTCGGCGGAGCGTCGGGTGGGCGCGTAGACGATGGCGGCGCCATTCCCCGCGGCGGGGCCTCCGAGCGCCTCGACGAGCGCGGCGTCCACGCGCCCATCTCGCTCGCGCCGACCCTCCACCTCCATCGCTCGCAGCGACAGGTTCGGCCGGGCAAAGCCTCGGACGAGCTGCGGCGTGTCGGCGGGCAGCCCGAGGCGCGCCAGGATCTCGTCGCGGACCACCGGGGTAGCGGTGGCCGTGCAGGCGAGCACCCGCGCGCTGGAGAGCTCCGCGAGGAGCGCGCCGATCTCGAGGTATTCCGGCCGGAAGTCATGTCCCCACTCGCTGATGCAATGGGCCTCGTCCACCGCGACGAGCGGGCAGCGGAGATCCGAGAGCACGCTCTTGAAGCCCGGGAAGCTCAGCCGCTCGGGCGCGACGTAGAGGAGCCGGTACTCGCCGCGGGCGGCCGCGGCCATCCGCGCGCGGATCTCCCCGCCCTCGACGGTGGAGGCGAGAAACGTTGCGGGCACGCCGCGCGCGTTGAGCGCCTCCACCTGGTCCTGCATGAGCGCGATGAGGGGCGAGATGACGAGGGTCGTGCCGCCGAGGAGAGCGGCGGGGAGCTGGTAGATGAGGCTCTTGCCGCCACCGGTGGGGGCGACCAGCAAGAGCCGGCCATGCGCCAGCAGCGTCTCGACCGCTTCGCGCTGGCCGGGGCGGAAGGCGGCGTAGCCCAGCCGGGAGAGCCCCGCATCGAGGTCGAGCCCCGAGGGGAGCGCCGGCTGAGCCGCGCCGTGCGACGTCACCTTACGCGGGCCTTACCTGGCCAGGGCCCAGGGCGTCAGAGCGAGTCCGACGCTCCGGAGTGTCCGAGTCGGCATGAGAGAGCCCTCCGGGGTCATTGGGCCATGAAGCCACCGTCGACGACCATCTCGGCGCCCGTCATGAAGGACGACTCGTCCGACGCCAGGAAGAGCGCGGCGTGGGCGATGTCTCGGGGCTGGCCGATGCGGCCCAACGGTATGCCCGTCTTGAACTCGGCTCTGAGCTCGGGCGTGAGGTACGGCGCCTGCAGCGGGGTGTCGACGATGCCCGGGTGGATGATGTTGGAGCGGATCTGGTCTTTGGCGAACTGGATGGCCAGCGATTTGTTCAAGGAGATCAGCGCGCCCTTGGCCGCCGTGTACGCGTCCTGGGCCCGGGTGAAGCCGGCCAGGGCCGACACCGAGCCCACCAGGATGATGGAGCCGCCCCCGGCCTTCTGCAGGTGCGGGATGCCGTGCTTGGTCACCCAGAACACGCTCTTGAGATTGATGGCCATGACGCGGTCCCAGTGCGTGCCGTCCGTCTCGAGCACCGAGCGGTCCTTGTCCTTCCACAGGACGCCGGCGTTGTTGTAGAGGACGTGGAGGGCGCCGAAGCGGCGGGCCCCCTCCTCCACCATCCGCTTCACGTCCTCCTCGACGGCGACATCGCCCACCGCGGCCAGCCCCTCGCCCCCCGCCTTCCCCACGAGAGCCACCGTCTCCTCGGACGCCTGCTTGCTGATGTCGCACACCACGAGGCGCGCGCCTTCCTCGGCGAAGAGGATGGCCGCCTCGCGACCCATCCCCATCCCGGCGCCCGTGATCAGCGCCACCTTGCCCTTCAGCCTCGTGCCCATGCGTTCATCCTCATCGTCGCTCCCGCTCATTCACTCAGCCCTCGCCTCACCGCTCGAGGCGAGCGTCTCAGCTCTAACAGCGGCCCTCTCCCCCTCGGGGGCGAGGGTGTTTCAAAGAGATCCCTCTCCCCTCTGGGGAGAGGGCAGGGTGAGGGGCCGTAGTTAGATGCGCTCGAAGAGCCGCGCGAGCTCCCAGTCGGTGACGGCCTGGTCGAAAGCCTGCTGCTCGAGACGCCCATGGTGGAGGTAGTGCTTCACCACCGTCTCGCCCAGGGCCTCGCGGGCGACCTTGGATCGCTCGAGCGCGTCGAGCGCCTCGCGCAGGCTCTTCGGAACCTGCGCCAGCTTGGGATCCTCGTAGGCGTTGCCGTCGTAGAGCTTGGGCGGCTTGAGCTTCTTGTCGATTCCGTGGAGGCCCGCGGCGATCGTCGCCGCGAAGGCGAGGTAGGGATTGGCGTCGCCGCCCGGGATGCGGTTCTCCACCCGGAAGCCGGAGCCCTCGCCGCAGAGGCGGAAGCCGCAGGTGCGGTTGTCCCAGCCCGCCGCGATTCGCGTGGGCGCGAAGGAGCCCGCCTGGTAGCGCTTGTAGGCGTTGATGGTGGGCGCGTAGAAGTAGGAGAACTCGCGCGCCATGGCCATCTGTCCCGCCAGCCAGTGCTGGAAGAGGGGCGTGCCCTGCCGGCCGCGGCCCGCGAAGAGATTGCGCCGGCCCGCCTTGTCCCACACCGAGGAATGGAGATGACAGGACGAGCCCGCCGCCCCCATGTCGTACTTCGCCATGAAGGTGAGGGAGCCGCCCTGTTGCCAGGCGATCTCCTTGGCGCCGTGCTTGTAGAGCACGTGGCGGTCGGCCATCTCGAGCGCCTCGGCGTAGCGGAGGTTGATCTCCTCCTGCCCCTTGCCCCACTCGCCCTTGGAGAACTCCACGGGCACCCGCGCCGCCTCCATTCCGTTGCGGATGGCGCGCACGAGGGGCTCTTCCTTGGTCGTCTGGAGGATGTGGTAGTCCTCGAGATAGCCCGACACGGGCGTGAGGCCTTGGTAGCGCTTCGCGCGCGCCTCGTCGAAGGACTCGCGGAAGAGATACAGCTCGAGCTCGGAGGCCGTCTTCACGGTGAAGCCGCGCCGGCTTGCCCGTTCGAGCTGTCGCCTGAGCCCGCGCCGGCTTGTCCGCTCGAGCTGTCGCTTGAGCACCCAGCGCGGCGCCTCCTCGATGGGCTTCCCTTCCTCGGTGTAGACATCGCAGAAGACGAGGGCCGTCTTGGGCAGCCACGGCAGGAGCCGCCACGTCCCCAGATCCGGCACCATCTTCATGTCGCCATAGCCACGTTCCCACGACGTGAGCGTGAAGCCCGGCAGCGGCTCCATCTCCATGTCCACCGTGAAGAGGTAGATGCACGCGTGGACGCCGTCCTCCAGCACGTGGTCGAGGAAGTAGCGGCCGACCACGCGCTTGCCCATGAGCCGTCCCATGCCGTCGGGGAACACCGTGAGCACGGTGTCCACCTCACCCTTGCGGATGAGCGAGTCGAGGGCTTTCGGGTCAGCGTGTTCGGCCAACAAATCTCCTCTGGATGGAATGAGCCTGGCGCGATCGGCGAAGGCCGCGAGCCTGACGAATCTTAGCGGGGTTCAGGGCCGGAGGCAATAGCTGGCCCCGCTGTCGCTACTGTATCGCTATGGGAACAGGCGGGATGAGCAGGAAGAGCAGGATGAGGCAGCCGATGCCGACGGCATAGCGAGCGGGCGAGAGGGGAGAGAGATCGTCGAGCGGCGGCTGATGCTGGAAGCCCATGACGAAGAAGAGCAGGAACGCCCAGACGAACCAGTTGCCCGAACCGGTGACCGCGCCGAGCACCAGGAGCGCGAGAAATGCCGCGAGCGAGACCTGCCGATGGCGTGCGCCGAAGAGCGCATAGGCGATCCGCCCGCCATCGAGCTGGCCGACGGGGATGAGATTGAGCGCCGTGACGAAGAGCCCCACCCAGCCCGCCAGGGCCACGGGATGGACGAAGACGTCGTGCCCCGGCGGGAGAGGGCCGAAGGCAAGCCATGTCATGAATCGCATGGCGAGCGAATCGCCGAAGACGACCGCGCCCCCCGGAGGAACCGGACCGACCTTCGACCAGCCGAGGCCGATCCAGAGCGCGGGGACGGCCACCAACAAGCCGGCGAGGGGCCCCGCCGCTGCGATGTCGAACAGCGAATTTCGATCGCGCGCGGGCGAGCGCATCCGGATGATGGCCCCGAGGGTGCCGAAGAGAAAGGGCGGCGGCGCCGGGATGAAGTACGGCAGGCTCACCGACGCGCCGTAGTGTCGCGCGGTGAAGTAGTGGCCGAACTCGTGGGTACCGAGGATCCCGAGGAGCGTGAACGCGAAGGGAAAGCCGTTCGCGAGCTTCAGAGGCTCGGTGAACGGATTGAAGTCGAAGAATGCGCCCGAGCCCGACACCACCGTGGACAGGACCGTGAGCACGAACAGGATGATGTTCAGGCGGGGACGCGACGGCGCCTCGACCTCGACGAAGGGCAAGGCGCGCACCCACGTCAGCCCATCGCTGGCCTGCAGGAAGGGCGTATAGCCGAAGGAGCGGAAGCGCGGCTGGAGGCTCGTGATCGCCGCCTCGGGCGACAGGAGGAGCCGGCCGCCGAAGGCGAGGGCGTGCCCCTCCGTCCTCACCTGCTCGACGGCGAGCACGCCGCTGAGCTGGGGAGCGAGCTCGGCGATGGCGAAGGCGGAGGAATCGGCGGACGGCGGGACGGGCCGCCCGCGAAAAGGCCAGAAGCGCATGACTTCACGTTACCACACGGCCACCGCGGC